>FTLB01843366.1_pt1 | contig 14248 bp, 12 predicted proteins | sample 1658291 | NCBI WGS metagenome assembly FTLB01 (sample SAMEA3914812, study PRJEB12502) | metagenome | biome: forest; material: soil | place: Canada | collected 2011-07-07 | depth 0.1 m
ATGTTTACAAGCTCGGGACTGCTCGTGAGGTATCTCAAGGTATTCGAGAAGAGCAACTATTCCAGCGTTAAGTGGGTGCGGTACATGACTAGGGCTGGGAGCTACGAGATCCGGTAAGTTCTTTTCCCCTCAGCCTCGCCATCTCTGGTTATTCGCGGTTAAGCTGATGATCCTTTTAGATTTTAAGCGGTCCAACTTTTTAGATAGCTCAGAGGCATTGCCAGGCGTTTTGGCGTTCCATCAACGCAAGTTAGGGATATGAATGCGATGATATGATACCTTGCGACAATTGGTCGCCTGCCACTATTGACTTCCAACTTTGATGTGAATGCGTCCACTTGAGTGCAATGTATCAAACGGCTTGGTATAGCATCTCGAAACAAGAAGAAAAAAAATACCTTCACCAGCAGGTCCCGTTGCAGCGTCAGATTTACATCGATCATTTGAGTCATGGGCTGTTGCCACAATAACTGTTTGGTGACCGTAGGTACCCCTCTCACCGCCAGGGTCCACGCGCCAGTGGCATCAGTGACTCACGCCGTACCTAACTGTATCTCGTGCATCGCTATTTGTTTATTGGCATGTTTATAATTCCGTCGTATCCCTCCCGCGACGAGAGCAAGAAAACCACTGCGCAAAAAAAGGACTGCCGGACGATCCTGAATCTTTTAATCTTTTCCGATTCTTTTTTTTTCGAGCAAAATGAGTGCAGTCAGATACATGGATACCACCTCGGCATATGACTTATGGGCCAGAGTCTATGATACCGATGGCAATTTCCTGCAGGCGCTCGACACGATCGAGATGAAGAAGCTGCTCCCTCGGCTCGTGTCCTTAATTGAGACACCCAAGCCTTGGAAGCTCGTGGACGTGGGATGCGGCACCGGTCGAAACACGGTCGAGCTCCTGCGCATCCCGGACAGCGAAGTAATTGCGCTAGATGCGAGTCCGAACATGCTAGCACTGGCGCAGAAGAGGCTGGAAGAGGCATCGCGGGAGCTGACTCCTGCGCCTGCATTCCGGGTCGGGCTGTTTGACCTCCTCGAGAAAGAACAAGGTCCACCAGAGGGCCTGGGCGATCCCACCGCGGACGTCATCGTGTCGACACTGGTTCTCGAGCACGTGCCCCTCTCTACCTACTTTGAGAGATGCCTCGGATTTCTTAAACCCGGAGGCCTGCTACTGCTCACGAATATGCACTCGGAGATGGGAAACATAAGCCAGGCAGGCTTCGTCGACCCTGCCTCCGGGGAGAAGGTCCGTCCGAAGAGCTACCCGCATACCATCGAGGAGATCCTGGAGGAAGCCGGCAAGCATGGGCTTGCTCTGGTGGGAGAATTCAAAGAAGAGAGTGTCAAAGAAGAAAACTGCGAAGAGCTGGGGCCGAGAGCCCGCAAGTGGAAAGGCATCAAAGTGTGGTGTGGTGGTATATTGCGAAAAAGTTGAGCGATAGCCTCTAAGTTAATTAAGTACCTAGCACGGTGGCCCACGAACAGTCTTCAGCTCCATGGCCGGGACTATCAGAATATTCGCTTCTGGCCAATCCATCCTCTGAAGCAAATGACAACTATAATGAACACTCTATTGTCCGCAAAGCACCCATTTTACATATTCGATCGACTTGCGGGGACCTACCGATCTGCCCGAACCGATGATAGTGTGAGCTGGCGTTACTCGATAAGCCTTGTTGGCTGATCAACATCGGTCGGCAGCATGCTCCAACGACTCGTGTACACTCTGCCGTCTTTGATCACCGCCAGGATATGCTTTGAGGGTTCCCCAAGAACGGTCACATCATCTAGCGGGTTCTCATTGAGAATGAGAATGTCGGCGGCGAAACCCTGTTTGACTTGACCCAGGACCGACTCCTGGCGCAGCATCTTGGCCGCGTTGATCGTCGCGGACTGCAGAACCTGTAAATTGCTCAAGACCTTGGCACGAATGGCAAACTCGCCGGACTGTTCGTTCGTCAGAGGACCGAGAAGATCCGAGCCGTAGCACATGGTTACGCCAGCTTCGGCGGCGATCTTGAGCGAATCCAGGCCTTTCGCCAGTACCTCCTTGTTCTTTTTACTGTTGGCGGGCGGGAGATAGCCGGCATATCGATCGGATCCCATGGCTGCGTACGTGACGAGGGTCGGTGTAAGCCACGCTCCTTTCGCGGCCATGAACTCGGCAGTCTCCCTGTCTATCAGATTGCCGTGCTCAATCCCAGTGACTCCGTTCTCGACAGCATGACGGATCGCCGCAGGCGTGTACGCATGGGCCGTGACCCAGGTTCCGTAGCTCCTAGCCACCTCCGAGATGGCTCTGATCTCGTCGGCGGTGAATTGGGTATTTTCCAAACGGTCCGTCGGCGAGGCGACCCCGCCACCGGCCATGATCTTGATGAAGTCTGCCCCCGTCCGGAGCTGCTCCCGCGTCGCGCGTATACATTCAGGGACGCCGTCGCAGACCACTGACAGCCCATCGGCATTCACGCAGCACAACGCAGAGCGATCGTGTGATCCGCGGGTATCGCCGTGGCCGCCAGATTGCGAGAGTGCGCGGCCGGAGATGAAAACCCGTGGGCCGGGAAACACGCCATCCGCTATGGCCTCTTTCAGCGCCAGCGTCGCACCGCCCGTGTCACGGACCGTGGTAAAGCCGCGGTCGAGGATCTGCTTGCAGACGAAGGGCTGGCGCATCAAGGACACGGCCGGGTCGGATCCTTGGGAGCCCGAGAGGCTCGCATCTCCGGGGACCGAGCTTATGTGCAGATGGCAGTCAATCAGGCCGGGACACAAGAACTTGCCCCTAACATTTACTATCACTGTATCCGGAGCGAGAGTCTCGGGGGTCTTCTTCCCAATGTAGTCAATGCTACCGCCGGAAATATGGACGTTGACGCCCGCCACCAGCGTGCCTTTGACCGTGTCGACAACATTCGCTTCCGTGAAGAGGTACTTCGTCTGAGGGCCGAGTTTCCAAGGTTTGACCAGCTTCTCCGGGATCGACGTCGGGGTCCTTCCTGGCATTTCCTCTTCTGGAGCGTCTTGCTGCAGGCCAGAGAAACTCGTGCCGTGTATTAACGGTCGGTGCAATGTCATTGTATCTGGCTCCGATCAGAAAGTGTCAATAGAACTGCCTTATTATGAGCAGTGAAAGGTGAGCAACAGGCCAAACCAGCTACAGGGAGGGAGGGGGGTTGAGCTCAGTGGATAGGGCCCCCGAAGTTGATCTTCTGGGCGCGGGGTCGAAGCGGGGGGGCGCCCCTCTCTTCGCGCGCGCTCCACGCTGCTTTCGACTTACGATTTGTAGGCATTACAGTAACACAAGTGGCTGGATAGATAAGGTACCTGAATGTGAGGATGCTCTGGACGGGGATGATGCGATGCAATTATCCTATCTAGCCGAGTAATTATATCGAGATCTCCATGCTCTCTTGTCTCTGCGACGAAGAAGGAAATCTGCTTTTGCGTGCCCCTCCCTCTCTTTGCTCTCGGTGCCATCGGCATGTCAACCTTCAATATCCAGCTCCTCGTAGTATCTATAGATACCATTGGAATACTTTTGACGCCGGTCACTAGCAAGATATTCCTTTATCCTTGGGCGGTTCTGGACCGCATCATACAGAGCGAAAACGGCGCTGTACTTGCCTTCTTCGTCCAATTTCTTCACTGCTTTTGGGAATTGGTGTTTGGTGCCGTCCAAGCACTAGAAAGGGTGGGAATCAGGGCACTGCCAGCCAGCATTGCAATTCTTTTACGACCGAGAAAGTGACATACCTGGAAGAGCACAAGGTCCGCGTAACTCAGCTGGCCTCCGTAAAGCCAAGGACCGTCTCCACTGGCTGTGGATTGCAGTACGCGCTCAAAATACCCTAAGAATCGAGGAAGGCGGTTCTTGACGTAATCGGCAGCCTTTTTCATACTCTCCTCCTTCTGGTCTTCGTAGTACGAGCCTGTCGCGATAGGGTGGTGGCAATCGTGTACCTCGTTGCTCAAGCCATCCAGCGCAGTCAGAGCCAACGAGTTGACCCTATAGATGCCGTCTTCGTCTTCGTCGGCAGAGGGAACGAGACCCAAACGGGGACCAAGATACAGCAAGATATTGGGGGTCTGGCTGATCAGAAGATCGCCGTGCTTGAGAATCGGGGGAGCTAGAACGGGCACGTTGGCGTCATCGCAGGCCACTTTGGCCTGAACGTAGGACAGAACCTCCTTGAGACCATCCTTGGTGTGTGCTGCGTCCGTGTAATCAGCGCCAGCCTCTTCCAGCGCGAGTCGTACGTGTTCACCGCGACCGGGAATGCCAGGCCAGTAAATAAGGTGGAAAGGGACGTCCTTAGACGACCTCTGCCTCTTTGCCGCTTTGCTAGACATTGTGAGATTATGAAGCGAGGGAAATCGCGTGTAATAGCGAAACCGGGAACTAAGACTCGGATTCCTTGAGCAAAACAGTGTACAATAAAGAATGAAGACGTTGGATACGCGGGAGTAGTCAAGGTATTTGAGCATTTGAGGCGGGGTGTAAGTCGACGGGATCGACGTTTTTTACCCGTCATAGCGGGGGGTGGTTTAAAAAAAAACCACCTCAGCTAACTACATACTGTATGTAAGATACCTTAACGTAAGCTTCCGTTTCCAGCGGACGAACCCGGAGGCCGAGGCGGTGTTTGGCCATTTCGATGTCCGCTATATATATATATATATGTGAATTCCAACAACCGAACCTCTACTGGCTGCCGAGCAAAATTTAATTTGTTACTTTCCTACGACTATGTGGCATCCAATTCTTCCGTTGCCCTACCAGCTGGCCCTCTTTCAACTTGACACGGCGCCTTGTACAAGATCGTAGCATTCGGTCGGCGACTGGAAAACATGCCATGCGGTTCTGTGAGAACGTTAGGAGCTGTGCCTTGGCTATGCAGGACACATGGAGAGAGATTCATACCTAGGGACACCCTGGAAAGCTTTCTCAAATCGCTGGGGCTCGTTCTTCTCTGCGATGCCTACCGACGCAATATCCGTCACTTTGCGAATGAGAATGAGATGCACCCATCCCGGAAATGTGCGATAAATCTCGCCTGGTGGGGAGGTTAGAATCAGGATCAAGGCATGAGTGGCATTGAGTGAAATGAGTCAGGGATGTTAGGGGCGAACGAGTGCCGGCTTACCGTAGGCTTCGGGATCACTCTGCGTCGAGTCACCAATGCAAATCATCTTTCTCTTGGGAAGCCAGCTGTTCACTTTCTTCATCCGATCAACCTTGTAATCTTGGGTGCCTAGGGTCAGGTTCGAAAGAAGCCCAGGGATAGACATCCAGCTGGCATCCCGAAGTATGAGCTGTCCGTGGGGATAAAACTGGTCCCTGAAGTCTCGGAGGAAGGGATACAGGTTGTAGGGCGAGGCAGAAAGATAAAAGAAGGGCGACGCCTCGCCAACCAGAGACCGGATATACTTGTAGAAGTCGGGCATGCCCTCGGTCGGCGTTGGTGTTGACTGCAGATTGTCTCAGCTCAGTGTGCGGCAAGTGACAGAAGACGACATGTGCCTGATATACATACCACAAAGGTCGATGTCAAGATCCCGATAGGATCGCTCGTTTGTGTGATTTTTATGGTATCGTCGATATCTGGGAGGATAGTGTAAGACGCTGCAGGAAGACACAGTAGAGACGAGCTCGAGGCATAGATTTACCTGATATGATGCCCCATCCTTCAGGCTCCGCGAACAGGGTCTTCATCTCCAGAACGCCGGTCACTCCATTGGGGACGAGAGCCCCAGATGTCACGACGGCGCCATTAGCCGAGCTGGGGAGGGCGAGAACATCACTGCTGATACCGTTCCTGCCGCCCGGGCCCAGCTTGAGGTTGTCGTCGCGTCCAGAATCTACCAAGACCTGGCGCCCGGGCAATATATCCTGGGTAAAGGGAGCGATCCTCGCTTGAATCGTATCGATCGCTTTGTCGTCTTTGGCGAGCCCGATTCTGTTGGCTATCTCTTGAACGGTGTCAATAACCCCGCCGGGAGACTCCTGCTCGAATACCGCAGCGACAAACTCGGCCTCCCAGTTTCCCTGAGCGCCCCGGTATGCAACGTTGTCCATGAGCCACACAACATTCTTCTCCGTGATTGGCAACGGTCGGGGATTGTATACTCCAAGATAGGAGAGGAGATTCGTCACTTTGGACTTGACGACCACTTTCGGCGGGGTTGAGCCGTCGAGCTTGAAGGAGGAGTGTTGGGAGTTGGAGGGCAAAGACGCCTCCGTCTCTGAGAAACGTCTCTCGCGTCGAGTGCGCATTTGCATCTCTTCTCCGTACGAACGCGTTGGATCAGCCATCTTGATGGAGTATCGGCGGCGACTAGTTATATCGGGTTGCGGTGCGCGGGTTAGAGACAGAGCCTGTTGATCCCAGAGTTAGGTCTCGAGCTGTCTTGGGGTAGAGAGTCGCTCGCGTGCGTTCACTTCTCAGATCAGATGCGCGACAGCAGCCAGCAGCAGTGGGTCTGATGATGGTATCAAATGGCCCGCACCTGTGGAAAAAGGGGCAGTCCCCGCGTGACCAAGAACTCTTAATTATAATGGTAGCCGTGGGCGGGAGGGTTGAGAATAGAACAGAGATCTAGGAGGGTGGGTGTCAAGGCAGGACAATGACCAGATGATATGTGCGCGACCGAGCTGGCAGGGGACAGAATGTCCCAGAGAAGCAAGGAACTGCATCCCAGATCCCGCCTGGCGGCATGATCTTTCGGGGAAGAGCGAGCTTCATGCTCAGCTGAACTGCCCTTGATTGTCATAGGGCTGACCCATTAATCCGTCTTTCTGATGGGGGACGAGGGGAGAAATTGGAGAGACAGCTGCCACTCGATAGCGTTGGTCCGCAGATGTGGGTACGTAAGAAAGGAGGGGTGAGATCAGCAGCGGAATAGCCTGCGCCTCGGCGGGGTCAGACACACTCAGGCACGTCAGGGTGTCCTGTTGCCGTGTCGCAGGCCAGTCGCAGCCCGCACATCCCAGCCACCCAGTAGGACATGCCAAGGCACAAGGCCTGTGTCGCAGGCACGAGGTCTTTCCTTTCTTAGTACCTCTTTCGCGAAACAGTATTGTGTCCCATATTCAGTATTTTCTCGCACGCTGCGTGAGTCGATAGGTTAGATAAGGCACTGTAGTAATGGCCCTATCCCAGTTACAGGTAGGGACCCCTTAAAAATAGCACGAGTAGGTACATCCTTGCCCTGAATCGAGTACCTATCTCCGAGCCCCGCCCACCAACCCCTCTCTTCTGGATTTGGGCGGGCGGCAAAACCTCTGGGCAGCCAACGTCGCTTCTGTCCTGGAAGGAAGTAAAACCTCGGGACTTGGCGCAAGCGTCGTGAGCCTAGAGTACCTTAGTTGCTCAGGTATTGTACAGCACCGTACTGTACATGAGTACCATATGCTATACGCATGGTTTCGTTGCGAACGACGGCCTCCGGACCTGGATTTGTGAAAGTAGCTTGAGGTTTCGTTTTTGCATCGCAAGATAGAGCCCCCCCTGCTCACGTGCGTAACAATGTGCCAAAATCAGGTACCAAGACACAATGATACCGTCCACGTGGTCGTCGCCAAGTCGATAGGGGGGCTCCCAAGCCTGGGCGCAACGGCCAATTTTCTAGTCTCTGAGCTCAGGAACAGCGGTATCAGTTTCCTCTTCATGCTTGTATGATCCCATCACGCCGTCCTTTGTCATGTCCTCCTCCGTGCGCCGAGCCCTTTTGCTCTCAATATCGCCCCAACCGTGCTTGGTTATCTGTCGACTGGCACCCACTGGATCTTTCTCCAAGAACAACCAGTCAATCTCCTCCAGGGTGAAGTTGCTCGTCTCAGGGTAGCAGAAATACACGAGGGGCACAAATGCAAAGTTGGTGATCATGAAGATGAGGTACGACTTCCACGCAATGTTGTTGATCAAAGTAGGCGTGATCATGACGACAACAAAATTCCAGAGCCAATTCGAGCTGATTCCGACTGCGGTGCCCTTGGCGCGGACATGGAGCGGCAATATCTCCGGAACATACACCCAGGGAATGCAGTTCTGGGTCATGCCGAAGATAAGCATATACTAAGTTAGACAGCGTCAGTATTTGAAGAAGCCACTCGCGATGGATCTCGTATCTATACCGTAAAGAAAAAGGCCACGCTGGCCGACGAGGTAGCTTTAGCAATAGCTCCCCCGCGGTCCTGGAAACTCAACAGGACGGCGATCATCATCATGGAGAATCCGAGGCCGAAGCATCCCCACATCATAGGCTTGCGGCGTCCAAACCGGTCAAGATAGAAGGTTGGAAACAGGGAGCCAATGAAGAACATTGCATTGATGACACCTCCCAGCAGGAGGGATAAGTTTCTGTCGAGCCCTACGTTGATTTGAAGGACAGAGGTGATATAGTACCTATGTGCAGAGTCAGCTGCTTTCTGCCGGATACACCAGGCACGATGGCGATACTTACACCACAAGATTGATACCTCCCAGCTGATTCATGAACTGCATTCCGTAGGCAAGCAGAACGCGGTGCCCGGTCTGGACATCATCTCGTTTGAAAATTTGAGACCAGCGATACTCCCCATGCTCCTGCTCCAATTTTAAGGCTGCGAGGACGTCCGCCTGTTCTTTGACAATCTTTGGATCGTCCGGAGAACGATCGTAAACTTCGCAGAGGACAGCCAGAGCCTCTTCGTTGCGACCGTGCTTATAGAGATGGCGAGGCGACTCAGGTAGTCCAAAGACAAGTACGACGACGATCTGATGCGGCCAATTAGCACAACCTAAGTCAACCTAAGTGAGAGTCTGAAGGGACAGAGCAGCGACTTGCCATTGCGAAGATAATTTGGCATGCAATGGGAAGTCTCCAAGCAATAGATCCTGGGACAAAGCTCATCCCATAGTCAAACCAGTATGCAATTTCGATCCCCACACCTACGAAGAGCGGCTCTGAGGAAACCAGGCGCCCTCTCTTGTCGGCCTCGCAGAGCTCCGACTGGTACATTGGCACGGTACTTGTTTCAATCCCAGTGCCAATACCAGTGACAAACCGAGCGACCATGATGTGTGGGACTGTGAATGCGCAAGCTTGCAATGAACCACCAACCTATGTTTTTTGTTAGTACGAATAGTGCCCCTCCCGCCGTCTTCCTTTATCGGTTCGACGACGTACAATGATGAATGCCATAGCAATCCACATAGCAATCCTGCGGCCGGTCTTCTCACAGAAGATGAAACTAAGGATGCAACCAGTGAAGCAGCCCAGATTGTAGATGCTCACGATGATTCCTTCTAGCCCACTGTTAGGGTGGCCGAAGGTATCGAGGAAGTCTTCGTTTCCAACGATGCCCCCGAACACTCCCTGGTCGTAGCCGAAGAGGACGAACGCAAGCTGGCAAGATATCATGATAGCTATTCTGAGGCCAAGGCCTCTGCCAAACAGATTGAAGTGCATCATACTGGAATCTGACTCAAAGTATGACAAGGAATTGTGCCAAGTGACGATAATGATGATCGGGTTCTCAGACTGATCTCACAACTTATATGGATGATGAATCTGGGGAGTGTGGCGTTCGGGAAGACGCACCCCGAGCGCGGAGACATCATCGTGTTCACATATGTGATATTCCCGGTCCTTGGTGGTACAGGAGTTCTTATTTCCCATATGAAAACTGCCTTGGTGGGACTGTCATATATCCTGAGCTCTCCTTTGGGCTCTAGTCCCTTGTGCAATGGCGCGCTGTGACGTAGCCGCGAGATTCTCCATATCTACACAAGGGAATGACCCACGGATTAAGTGGAATCGAGACATAATTCAGTGAGATAACCTTGGGCCCGCTTGTATGGATGGTCTCATGGTCAGCCAGCAGGGAAGTGGGTGACAAGAAAGGCGAGACACCCAGACAACCAGATATATAGATATCCCCAAGCTAAGACCAGTCACTGATCTATATTAGCAGAAATAGCGTTATTCTCAGTGTTCTAATTGTTTATGCCTTCCTTTAACTCCATTTGTAGAGGAGCTTTCCTGTGAGACTACTGCCATGTCTCGTTTGCTTTTCACCTACTTGGCAGGGAGGTAGGCTCGGCAAGTATCCGGGAGTGGAGTATCGTTGCAACCCGGCTCCGATCAACCTCACGAACTTCCTAGAATGGATACCCGAGCTTGCGTCTGAACCTACATTAATAAGACAACGGTTTTTGCTACCAAATCGGAATACTGTGGTATGAGCAGCCCTATTGGTGCGGGTAGCAATCTGTTTATCGGAATCCCCTCTTTACACCGTAGTGCTGACCGTGACCTCGAACGAAGCTGCCTTGCTTTGCTATAGCAGCGATGTATTAGCAGTATCAGACTCAACTAGTTACTCCCACTAGGCAGTAAATGACCCTATTGTGGTCATTTATGTACAGCACGGGTATTATAATGCCCTCTCAAGGGTCACTTTTCCGGCATAAACGCGAAGAGGTACTGAAGATGGAGAAAATCCCCCTATCTTTTGGCTAGATCTTTTGTCTTGAAAGCCACGGAAGAGTACGGCAGTGCTACGTGCTAATAGTTGTATAGAAATAGGATTACAAGAAACTTGGTGAAAAAGGTACTTGGCAACTCTATAGTAAGAACCTGGTCGCAAGAGCTGCAATGTCCTGATTAGATTGCTGTAGGGAATATCAAGATGGATAAGAAAGCGAGATGAAGGTTAGAAAACAAAACCGGGCTATCTTGTGTCCGCCATCGAGAACTGATATATCCCCATATTACTCAACGTTACCATAGCTGCATCTCGTACTTATTTCGCTGAGACGAACTTGGAACTCCCGAATCAAATAAAAAATTATATGAGATAGCTTATTTTCCTTGATCGTTACGTTTGTACCCCAAGTAGTTCACTGACTTTCTCGATGATTTCCACCTGTTTGGCTTCAACACTAGCCTCCACGTTTATTCGGATTCCCATACCGGCGTCCACATGTCGCGGTGCCTCGACATCCGTGGCGAAATCTGACGAGAGGCTCGGGAATGTTGTCATCGTCCTCGGGTCCAGCGGGCGGATCACGGGCATGTGTTCCGCGCTTTCACCTTCATGCTCTGGTTCGTCATACAAGGGAACAAACACGACGCCAATGCCGTACTCCCCAACAGCACTTTTAATACAGCGCTTGTGCCAACTCTCAAGCTCAGGGTGTGTCAGCACCATCAGTGCCGGGTTCGTACGCCTGAGCCGCTGCTTCTCTGACAGCGTGAAAAGGGTGTGGTCAATCAAAGTCCGAGATCCAGCAGAAAATTTGGTTGCCACGGGAGGACCCGAGGGCATGGAGGCAGTGCCAGCAGAAGTAAACGCGCTGTTGGGACCGGCGCTCGCCGTCGACGCTTGGCTATATGAATCCGACGCCACAGAACTCGCAGAACCCCTTCGACTAGTAGATGTCGATGATGCCCCTCCAAACCCGGAAAAGCCTTCGTTGGCAGGCCTAGATTCTTCGGGGAACAGTAGTCCAGTTCTTGTCAATTTCGAGAGCCACATGCGTTGGTAGCGAGTTTCGTTAGGCGCTACCGGAACAACTGAACTGCCGCTGGTACGAACATGCTCGGCAGGGTCACCAGCGATTGTTGCGTGTTCCTTACTTTCGACTGTAGAAAAACCTCCTGCGAGAGGGCGAGAGACACCAACGCTGGCGGCTTTGGCCGAAGATTCGTGCAAGCTGTCTCCTTGGTAGAGGGGGCACGACAGTGCTCCCGCGACAGATCTTGCAATCTGAACCTTGCCTGCAGCATCCGTAGAGCCCATAATCAGAACAATGTATTTCGATGGCTTGTGCGAGGCGTCGAGTAACCCATCTTGCTTGTCTGGAAGTCGATGGAGGAGTGGTTGGGGGGTCGGCGGGCGGGGTGGAAGATACGAATCAGACATCGTGGCCGCTTAATGACGGTTCAGGATGGCTCTTGGTTTTCTCGACTGCCTACGAATGGTATCATCAACGCCTTTTCAAATTGTTTCAGGCACAATTCATTCGCGGGGGATTCAGACCAAGGAGACGGCGAGCGGGCAAAGAGGATCGGCAAATCGGGTCCTTGTTGGCGAACCTCGAACCAGCCCCTCTTTGCCCACAGAAAGGACCAGTGAAATCTTTCCCCCAGAATATTGAGGGTGGTACTTAGAGAGAAAGGTTCCAAGTACCTGTGGTTCTTAAATTATTTAATGGCCAACCTTCTACAGCGCTTTACCATCAGCGCCCTACCATTCCATCGATTTTGATCTTGTGCTAAGAATATATCTTTTTTTTTTGGCACAGTGCCCTGGTCGTATAGCGAACCATTCATGTTACGTAAATGCCAATCGTCTGTACGGGAGTCTAAACTGGTATAATCCTCTCTTTAGCTTCTTGTACTTTAGTTCGACGAGCTTCCTGACAGGAAAAGTGGTGTGCTATTCACAAGCCACGCCTCTCTCATCCCTGCTAGCATTCGTTCTGGACCAGTTCTAATTGATAAAGATTCAAGCCAGAGTTCTTTGATGACTAAAAATCCCTATTTAACTAAGTTCAAATTAGATCGGAGGCTTGCTGAGTCTTTTGTTGTTGAAACCCGGACTCGCATTAGTTACTGGTGTCAGATTAAGGTTTCTAGTACATCCATAGTCGCTCGTCGATATCCCATCACCCATCTTTATTTAAACCTCAAAACTACCACATATTTTTCTGAGTTTCCAACCAGAAGCCCTCGACAAGTCCCCTCTCCATCAGATCTGGTTATATGTGATCTGATCTTCATATCTGCCTCGATTGGAGCCTTCTTTTACCTGAGGTCAACATTGATTGCTAAGTCAAACACATAAGCTATCTTGCAGGTTCGTTAGGTCGCTCTTCCTCTGCCGAACCTCTTATTTGGCAAGATGGGTGATGTTACGAGAAACGATTACTCCCGCCAACGAGAGGGTCCTATTACCCGTATCGTACAAGGTGTTGCGGCCGGCATTGGGCTTGCTGAGGAATCCTACCACCACCACAAGGAGAAGAAAGCCCAAGAACAGGACTCGTCGCAAGGACAAGACACTGGAAACCGTTCGCTTGGCACGCGAGAGAGTGTTCAAACTGTGACTCAGCAGTAGGTTTATACACGAAACTGGGATTGTTTCACTTCTTGCTGACTAGGTAACTTAGAATTCATCAAGCGACTTGGGATCTAGACGATGCGCAGGATACGGTAGAGAACCCAAGATCAAGTACCACGGAAACAGCGGATCCCACAAAACTTGCTGCTCAATTTATTAATGAGCACCCTCCTCCAGAGCCTCCTATCGCAGGCTCAAACCTAGCTAGCCCCCTTCCGCGGCTAGCCCATCCGGTGGTGTTAACCCAGAGACGACCCAAGGCGCGTGATCGTGGCTTCATCCGTGCTTACGCTCCTCTGCTATCTGATGTCGGAATCGAGCAAGAAGTGTTTCTAGAATTTGTCGACAAGCTGAACAAGGTTGTAGAGCCAACACCTTGGCTGAATGCGATCAACCTTGCTAGCTTGGCCGGGCTAGCTGTGCCGACCCCGTTCACCGTATTGATCTCTATTGCGACGCGTATGGCCGTCAAGGCGGCGATGGAGGTAAACAGCAGAAGCAAGGGCAACAGCTACTTGGACAAATTGAACGCTGGTTTCTTTCAGCCCCGTGGTCTTATCTGCGTGAGTTTCTCCGGATCCTAGAAGAGAGGTCACGATGAACTCAAGTATTTCGCGATCTCGCCCCCAGACGACTTCGCTAACGAAGTAACCAGCTTATTATGACATGGAAGCCTGAATCTGCCTCAACGCCCATGACAAATGTAGATTTCGAGGGGAGGGCTCTCACAGACACAAACACTGGCACTTTCGGGAAGCTCACGCACAATCTTCAGTCCTCAAGCGGAGTCGACTCATTTGAGTGGCCGGACACGGCACCACTTATCTTCCCCGGTGTGGATGACATGGCAGTGACTCCGGGTGATAAGAGGGACAGCATGTTCAAGCGCAGCAGCAACTTCGTTCGGGATTATATGGACCGGCGTGCGCAAGCCGAATGGGCAGGTCAAAACCCCGACAGTAAGATGGCCAATGCGGCCCCAAAACCCGAGTTCCGCTCTCAATACGCCGATCCGAACACGATAGCCAGCAGTGGTGATGTACTTGCCCTTCTGACGGGCGGTTATCTTCATATGCCGATGCGCAACATCCGGCACTCGCATCGAAGACACGCTAGAGCTCTGAGG
>FTLB01001740.1_pt2 | contig 14206 bp, 9 predicted proteins | sample 1658291 | NCBI WGS metagenome assembly FTLB01 (sample SAMEA3914812, study PRJEB12502) | metagenome | biome: forest; material: soil | place: Canada | collected 2011-07-07 | depth 0.1 m
CGGCCGCAGATGCCGAGCTCGCGGCCCCTCTGGCCGGGCCCGCCGGTGGCCTCGACGACCTTCTTGACGTCGTCGCGCAGTTCGGGCAGGGCGACCTCCATCTGGTGGGCGAGGACGTCGCGGAAGTCGGCGAAGGCGCGCGTCTTGCCGCGGGCGAGCTGGTTCATGCGGCGCACCAGCTCGACGAACTCGCGCGTGTAGATGTCCGGGTTGCGCCCGTTCTCGACGTACGCGATCAGCGGCTCGGGGATGCGCGGGCCGTCGTCGTAGATGGTCGTCGCCGACGAGTGGACCGCTTGGAGGGACTCGGAGAGCTTCTGCCTGGTGGAGGGGGAAAGGAGGAGGAGAAGGGTCAGCTAGCTACTCCGCGCGGCGCTGGCAGGGTTCGGGGAGGGAGGGAGGGAGGGAGAGAGCTTGGGTGCATCGTGGGATTTTGCGACGCACATTTGATCGGCTAGAATCTCTTTGCTGGGTCGGCCTGCTTGGTCGTAGCTGGCTACCTGCACCATCACCTGGTACAGGTCCTGGATGACGTTGTCGACATCCTCTGCAGCGCGGGGCAGGTCAGTTTCATCGTCCTCTGTCGGTAGCCTGTCCTCGGAATCGACACGGGATTGGGAGATACACACGTGAAATCTGGTCATGGGATACCGTGACGGGAGCCATGGTTCTGCGAAGCCGGCGGTCAATCGGGGGAATCGGGGGATGCGTGCGATGGGTTGTTGGAATATGTGTAGGACCAACAGAGAGAGGGATTGCGGCGCTGGACTTTGGAATTGAGCTTTAGCTTTGCGAGTTGGCGTTGCGGGAGAGAGTCTACATAACCCTAACCCTTAGCGACTCAATCCATGGAGGAAAGGGGAAGATCCAAAAGTTCAGCCTGGGCCATGTGATTCTTCATGAAATAAGGTAATCTTTAATTTTATGGCTATGGTATGACTGCAGTTCAAATTGGTAGGTTAAACCAGAGCACTATTCAATTGCTCAACAGCAGCCGGGCTCACGGAGGAGTCGATCACCAAGTCCCAGACAAGACGGGTTTAGGAAGATTACCTCACTTAAACTATTTCTTTAACAAAAAGAAACCAACTATCCCTGAGCTCGGAGCACATGAGTTCAACGTCAAAACTACTTCTGCACCTTGAGCATCCGTGCAAACCAGTATCACGACATTATAAAACACCAAGGCAAAAAAGGAATCGACAACAGCCAGATTTGAACTGACGCGGGCGAACCCAATAGATTTCGAGTCTATCGCCTTAACCACTCGGCCATGTTGCCATGCTATGGAGAGATTCGGCGCCAAGTTGTGGCTCTTGGTGGAGGGTCCTGGAGGACGGTATCCATAGCTTAGATAATCACTTCAACTCCAGGGTCCTGGGGTATGAACAACAGACACTCTTTGCCATCCGTCTACTGGAGGGAGGTTGGCTTGCCAAGATCCATTTTTGTGGATAGATCATGGTTGGCGATACTTGGCTTGCTTGGTTCCGTAAATAATGATCCCGATGGTCACGATATGACATATTCTACGAACAGTGTCCTGTTGACCAGGACGTCGTTGATACAATACTCACGACTACGTTCCTTGTTTCGTCCGTCCTCAGATTGCATATGCGTTTTACATCCCAAGATCACTGCCGAGCTATTCGATCTCCGACTGGCTGCTTCAGCCAGCCCCGTAACTGGAGATTCGGCGATAGACTGGCTGGGCACATCTAGGACACAGTAAAGCCAGTCCATGCTCTCCCGCAAGTACGAACGAGGTCTGGTACGAGTAGAAAGCGGCTGCTCGCCCATGGCGCCTGCATGCCGTCTGCCCAAGGTGTCTTGCTCCTCGCTGCTATCCGGCTGGATGACCCGAAGATAAGCCAAGTTGCCGAGAATACCAAGGGAAGTGGTGTTAGAGGCGCGGAGCGAGATTCTTCTCGTCTTCTCGCCCTATGGACACAAAACGCAATACATCATCATATCTTGGCCACCCTCACTGGGATAGGTCTTCGATAAGAGAGCCCCCAGGCTGGCAAGTCCTTCCAAGCACACCAGACAGTCTCCTGCCCCGTGACCACGACCTAGGATTAGTGCTGAGCTTGCCCGTGTCACAAACAACCAGGCAGCACACATCCCCCGTGACCGGGAAGGACAAATAGCAAAAAAGACAAAAAAGAAACCGACAACAGCCAGATTTGAACTGACGCGGGCGAACCCAATAGATTTCTAGTCTATCGCCTTAACCACTCGGCCATGTTGTCCTGGTAATTTATTGTTAGTGCGTGGAAAAGAAAACTCATGTACTGTGATTACGGGGGGCGTTCGAGATCCTCTAATTCCACTCTGTGGTGGAGTTCTGGGACACAACTTTTTGTGTTAGTGCAGCATCGCGGCCGCCCCACAAATCCCAGCTTGCCCAGTCGACTTTGTTTACCTCTCCTGAATCCACGGCTCCACCTGTCAGGGGCAGCCATCGAAATCCAAAGTGGCACGTAGGAAGTCGCTCGACATCTACACAAAAGGCACGTTACTTACACTTCTGCTATCTGTTTCTCTGGAGTAAGGTATTTTCTTGTCTTCTGCACCTCTTTTGGGCTCTGTGAGGCAAGGCCGTTCGCTGGCATGCGATCTATGCGATGCTGCTTTAGAGTGTACATTTTTGTTGATGTCGAGTTCAGGGTCATCCAGCTATTGAAATCTCGATTGTGGCACCTGGCGCGGTGAAGATAATCATCTTCAAAGCAAAGACAGCTAGTTAGGTCTTGGAGACTGATTGAGAGGGTCAACAACCCCTTGCCTGGTCGAGTCACCGCCCAAACAATCTCTTCAGCTCAGACTGCAGACTCAGCCGCTTTGCCGAAACTTGTATCTCCGCTTCCGCGGTAGGATCTCCATAGGTCGTACCACCTCCTCTAGGTCTGTATTTTCTTTTGAAGCTGTCTCCAGCCACCGATTCATCCCCGGTCCGGGATGTTGGCCGCTCGAGCCCCTCGCCCTTTGAAGTAGTCACGCTTGAGCCAGCACTGCAATCCGTGACTCCCCCATTGCCTTCTTTGTACGGCTGCATAGTCTCACCCGCTCTCCTTGATGGCATTGCTATGCTCGGCCCCTTGATCGACTTGTATTTGTCCAAGTATTCTGTTAAATGCGTCGAAGGGGCTTGGAACCCACTGGCTCCATTTCGGTTCGGTGCTAAATGAGAAACGATCTGGACGGCTAACGGGGGAGACTTGCTCCGAAAACGACTTTTGGAGCGTGTTGCGGTAGAATAGTCACTCACAGGAGTCGCATGGCCGATCCGGGCCCGAGCAGGAATCCCCTGGGTATAAGCGAACGGTGAGTCCAAGCGGACGCGAGGTAGATCCTGAGCAGTTGACTTATTGCTAGGCTCCTGAGTTTTAGTTTCCTGGGAAGCCAACGAGGATGGATACTCTGGGGGAGTAGTGTACGAGGAGTTGGAGATGTTGCTCCGGGACTTAGCGTGCTGAGATACCCCGAGACGCGACGAGGGACGTTGCAAAGGTTCTGCGCTGACAAATGACGTTCCCCGCATGCGGACTTGGGATACCGGCGTTTTTTGAGCCGAATTTGACTGAGCTTGGCTAACTGCGATGCTCCTCGGCTTTTTATCCTCTAGTTCTTTTGTACTGGTCACTGCGGTGCATGCCTCCGGCGGTGCCAGACGCGCTGTCGATGCGGGAGGGGTCCGAGTATGGGCAAGGAAAGACGAAGACGACCGTGAGTGCGTCGGTCGGCCAAAGTGTGCGTCAAGCATGGAGAGCGGTCTCTGATCATAAGGAAAGCGCTCTTTCGTGTGGCTCGGCATGTGCTGCATCCATCGTGGAATGGGGTGGTCTGGGCTCACGTTGAACGCAGGTCTACCGACGGGGTCAAGGATGGAGACAAAGATAGTCGAAGCCAGTGGAACCGGGCAACGTGGCGATTCTATGGTTCCCTCGGAACGCTCAGAAGTCGTTCCATCGTTTTGAAGGACATGCGGTGAGGTTTTCTGCTCTCTATCCCCGTGCTGAAGTATGTTACTTGAAGTCCAACTGAGGACGAAAAAGAGAGGCAAATTTGAAGCTCACCTTCGTGCTCGTCGTGGTCTGAACCCTCGACATTTCCCCCTCTTGTATCTCCCATCGTCGCCTCGTCAGCCCGCCGTCGACCTTGTCGATTCTCCGCAGCCCTCTTTGCAATACCGATCTAGCGTCCAATTTGTCAAGTTCAACCTCCACCACGCAATTCGCGCAAAGGGGTACCACTTCCACCTTCAGCGGCTTTCCCAAGTGCAGGCTGGATTCCCTCGGCGTATCTTTCTCCCCCCGCCTTCTCTGACTCCCGTTTTTATCTTTGTTTTCAACAGGCGTCCCGGAGTCTTTATATAGGTCGACTACGCGGACTCCCTGCGCAAGCAAACGACTGCCGCAGAAGAGACAACCGTAGCAGGCGCGGTGCCAGAAACACCAGCCCAAGCTGACGCACTCCTCTCCACGCACTACGATCTCGCCGCAGACCCAGCATATGGCGAGCTCCAGAAGCGCCCGATGGCAAGCTTCGCAAGCTAGACGTGCGGAGCGGCCGAGCACCCGAGGTGGTCCGCAGCTTAGATGCTAGCAGAAGGTGCAGGTAAAAACATGTTCGTCGGGCTGTTGGGGAGGGGGAGGATGATTCGTTACCGCGTCTGAGGATTTCGAGGGTGGCTGCATGCCCAGGATTCAGTGAATCTGACTCAAAGAATCTTCGGATGAGCTAGAGGATGATTGAAGTCGTATATTTGATTAGGCGACGTGGAAAAGAGCGTGGTAGGGACAAGGAGCAAGGAGACTAGGAGCTCGTTTCATTCAAAAAGATACTGTAGAATTGGATAATCAAGTACTGCATGAGATCATAGAGAATTCAGGAGCTAAAGATGACTCGAGGTTATCTTGATCGGAGGAGGAAAACGTCTTGGCTTGCCTTGGCGTACTGAAGTGCGCAACATCAGGCGCTTTACTTTGGACGCGCATTGTTCGTGGCGCTGGTCGACAATCAGCCCAACACCGGGCTCTGCCTTACTTGGGGAAATAAGGTAGGATTTCACAATACCGGTACTCGGTCGCACTTGCTGTTCCACGAGGAAGGTACGTCAAACAAGCAGTCACCATAGCTGGCACATTTGAAGCAGCAAAGAGCGCGATAGAACAAATCCGCAAGTCCCATTTTCCATACGAGAGCAAGTAGCAAACACCTTAACGGCAAACAATCTGAGTGTACTCTACTCGTCAGATAAAACGCCTTTTCCCTCTTCCTGTTGCCAGCCCTCCTCCCTCCTTCAACGGCAAGTCCAGCCGAGGACCCAGCCCAAAGACTCCTAAGCCAGTTTTGTACTTTTACATGAGCGATAGATAGACAGTCCAGCCTCGACACGGCCAAGCTGACGTTGCAAACAATGAGATGACATGCAGCCATAACTCGCTCCTTGAGAGCCTTTGGCCAATATGCTCTAGAGCAGGAGGCGGTTAAACCCTATCCATGGCTATCCCACGACAAACGAGTCGTACGATTGAGACGAAAAAAGAAAGAAAAAGAAGAAGAAGAAAAGATTAAACACCTTCTCCCACCCCGTCTCATACCCGAAATCAACATTTGCAAAGCATGGTGTTAGGCCTGTTGAGACATGACCCGCCGGGTGGCGTACGAATTGGTCCATGAAGTGCAGCAGAGGGATAGCTTTAGCTGACGGAAGAGCGGAAGAAAAAAAAAAAGGTCGGAAAAAAACACAACCAGAAGACCAGAAATGTCCTCTACGGGGCGGAGAAGGACTCCAACTGCGACCGGTATTAGCTCTCACTTTCGGAGTTTCGGGCGCGAGAGCATGTTCAAGCGGCTCAGGCTAAGAACAGCCTTCTTCTTGGGGCTCGGAGTGCGGCTCGCAAATCCAGGCGACATGATCCTGCGAGGGCTCGCTTGAGGCTTCAGAGGGCTGGAGAATGGCCGGGAAGGAGGCGCCAGAAGAGCTTCGCCCTCGGGAACCATCTCTTGACGGCGCTTTTTGGCGGCTCGTGCCGCAGCTTCCTGCTCCGCATCTTCCTCGTCGGTGCTCACGCGGTTGCGCTTCTTGTTGGCCATTCCATGAGGCAAGGTGACGAACTGGGTGCGGGGAGCTTCATTCTCCTTGTTGGGGCTTGAGCTGGTGGTGCTCGCAATGGACAACGGGAAACTGCCCGGCATGGCGATGGTGGGCATCGAGGGCCGGACTTGACGAACGCTGGCTTGGCCAGGGCTGGTGCCGAATCCGGGAGATGCGCTGCCGAATCGGATGGTATGGTCGCTGCGGAACGTAAACGTGCCTGGCTGACTCTCGTCCGCCGGGGCAGTCTTCTCGCTGATCTTGTCCACCGGAGGCTCGGGAAGCGGGCGGTGTTTCGACAAGTCCGGATAAGCGACCTCTCCCATCGTCTCGCCTTCGGCCATCATAGTGTCAAGGTTGGGATAATGGACCTCGGTGCTGATCGGACCGGTCTTGGACCGTGGGATGCCCGACTTGATGGGCGAAGGAGAATTCTGAGTAATCACAGCCGTTTTGGTCATTGGCGTGAAAGCCAAGCGTTTGGACAGCTTCCTCCTAGGCGTGGTCATCGGCAAAGCCGCCTGTACTTCTTTCTCAACACGAGGAGGCGCTGGGGTCTTCGACACAGGCGCCGACGGGAGAGGAAGAGCACTCTTGGTCTTTGCTGCGCTTGACTTGGTGCCACGGAGCAGAGACTTGACCTTCTCAAACCGACCACTCGGAGTTTTCGTAGTAACATGGGGTCCCGCGATGCTTGGCTCGGGCAGTTTTGAAGACAAGTTTCCAGTGGTGACTGAACGGGTCAAATTATTTGTCGTGGCCGAGTGGGTCAGAGAACCAGCCACGGGAGTTTTGGAATGCGTGGCAACCCGAGCAAGGGAAGACTTTGTCGGAGTCATGAGCGAAGCGAGGCTGGATTGTGAGCGAACGATACCGGCGTCGTTGCCTGCGGACTTGGGGCGAGGCAAGGAGCTTCCGTCGCGTGACACTGGCCGTGCGCTCGAAGCGTCCTCGTTGAGGTGCTGACGGACGCGCTTCGCAGGCGAAGGAGGCTCATCGCCGGTGCGGGTCTTGATGGTTGTAGTGGTCGTGACCGTCTTGAACGGCGACTCCTGCTTCGAGCGCGAGAACTCGTTGTCTTGGAGATTGGCCTTGGACTGTGTGCGCTTAACACCCTTGGTGCTGGCCAGTGTGCGGCCGGTGTGAGCTCGAAAGGCAGATGGATGGTTCGCGATCGAGTCCATCTTCTTGAACTCGGCCATGTGAGCCGCACTGTAGCGGCCAGCTTTGCCCTTGGCGGTCGCGATCTTGCGACCTCCCATCTGCTCCTCTTCCAGTTTCTCCGCTTCTCGCTTGGCGACCAGATCCGCCTTGATCTTGCGTGCCTCCTCTCGGATATCATCCATCATGCGCTGAGCCTCGGGTCCCAAGTTCATATCGGCAGCAGTCTCTCGCGTGAGCCGGAAGGTGAAAGGGGAAGTTGGGACAACAGCCTTGGAAGGGGTAGACTGCTGGGCTCCCGGCACGGCCTCCCGACGAGTGGTTGGTTTGATATCGGTAAATCCCAGGCGCAGCCCGGAAGACGGCGGTGCCATGGTGACGTGAACCTTGCTGGGATGCATCTCGGACATGGGCGGCCTAGCGGGCGTCGAGTCCGCCGGGGTTTGAGGCACCGGGGGTGGCGACGAGACGATGGTGTCCAGGCTCTGGACGGCATTCTCCTCGGGACTCTCATCGCGCTCGGCGAGAGACGATAGGCTCGGGGCTCCGGATTTGTTGGGCGTCTGTTATAGCAAGCACGACGTGTCAGCATTGGCGTGATCAAACGAAAGGATGGACGAGGCCGGTTTTGACGGTCCATCCTTGACAGCTCAAGCGTCTTACCTTCGAGGCGCTCGCGAGGCGCGCGGACCGGCGGCGAACCATACCGAGCAAGCGCGAAAAGAGACAAAGTCTGAGCTGATTCAGATGAGGCTGGATTTGCCAAAAGCGAGTGTCTCGATCCGACGTGGAATGTGGTTGGTATTATGGGCAAGGATGATATGATGTCAGTAAGGAACGCGACATGGGGACGGAGCGAGTTCTGGGTGTGGGGGGCGTCTGTTGTATGATTCGCCCGATGTTGTTTTTGTTGAAAAAGTAAACAAACCTCTACGGTGTTACAGTACCCAGATTTATTAGCACTGTCCGCAAAACATTCGAGCACAAACACGCCACTTCGACAATGTCATATGAAAACAAGATGGATCAGTCTGGCAGTGAAGAGGGAAGCGAGACAATTCCATAACCATCTTTTTATTTCGCTCAAACTAGTGTAGCTTTTGTTCTATGAGTTTCGCAAGGTGACTTCCACAATCTCGATCCTTCAGTTCGCTCTGACCATCGCTGCAAAAAAACCACCGATGCGTGTTCCAGCGACCAGCGTGGACGGTTTTTTGGCGGGGGGGTTTTTTGGTAATTAGGAAAAGAGAAGAAATGACAGTAAAAACAAATGTGCTGTGATTCATACTTTGGTTTGTCGATAAAGAGGCCGAACAGGGAGGAGAAATGCTCTTGGGCAATGAGATCAGTCCCATGTGCCACGATTCGTAGAGAGACGGCAAGCTACAATCTAGTTCTGGCCGGGCGACCAAGACGGATCATCGAGGTCCTCGTCGTGTTGGACTGGGTCTTGAGCAGCGGCTTCTTTCTGAGCCTTGGTTTGTTTGCTGGCCCGTTTGGCGGCGGGTTTCTTGGCTGGTTTCTTGACCGTCTTGCTCGCCGTCTTGGCTGCCGTCTTGCTGGCTGTCTTGTTGGCAGTCTTGGTGGCCGTCTTGCTCGCGGGCTTCCTGGCTGGTTTGCCGGTTTGTTTGTCAGTCTTTTTGCTGGCTGGCTTGGTGGTTGGGGCTTCGGTCTCGGCTTCGGTACCGGCCTCCGTTTCCGCCCTGGTCTCGATCTTAGTCTCGGCCTCGGGCACAGTCTTGGCCTCGGGCACGGTCTCGTCCTTGCCCAGGGCAGGCGCCGGCGGCTCTTTACTGACTCCGTCCGGGTGAGTTGTCTCGCGGTCTGTAGGGTCTTCTTCTGCCGGCTCGGTATCCGTCACGTCGTCGAAAGGCTGCTTCATGGGTCCCGGCGGCTTGTTGTTGTGCTCGCACACCTCACCCCAGGTCAACATGTTACCGTAACCGTCGTGAACTGACAAAACGGATCAGCATTTACTCTGGACGATACGATCTACAGCATGTTTGAGTGTGAATACATACCAAGCCAGCCGAAATCATGAATCATGTCCTCCATCGCATTGCGCTCAGCGTATGAGAAACCGTGACGTTCGAAGTGATGCTTGCCGTTGCTGAACAATAACGGGTTGGTGAAGAATAGCGGGTTATTGCACATTCCCATGTTGCACCGAAGTATGAAATGGCCGCGGTCCGGGTCGCCCGGAGGAAATGCAAAGATTTTCTCGTCATGGTAAAGCTCTGAGTATGGAATCCACTGAGTGCACCCATGCTTGTCTTTGAGCTCCCGGGGCATGTCCCTCTGCCCCTTGAGCGTCTTGTTATTTGGCGCGCTCTGGGTCGAGATCTGGCTTCCGGTGCCGTACGGAATACTGGTGTTGTGCCCCTTTCGAGACGTGGCGGCTCTAAGAAGACGTCGAGGTTTTTCCGTGTTGTCTTCTTCATCCTGCTTGACAACTTTGATCTTCACGATCTTGGAAGGTTTGTTGAGGGGCTTGGAACGCTTTGGGGCGGAGGTGCTCTCGTCGTCATAGTGATCGTCCTCGGAGTCGAGCAACTCAACCACTGTCCGCTTTCGATTGCCAGTTACTATGGCGGGTGGTAGAGTGGACTGTTTCGTGGTAGTCGGTTCGGCTTCCTGAGATGGAGGAGCAGTTGATGTTGCTGGCCCTTTCTCTGGAGCAGGTATCTTTGCTTCAGCAGGTGCCTTCCCTTTGTTAAAAAAGGCCTGCGCCTCCTCTCGAGTCTTCTTTTTCTCCTCCTCAGATTTCCATCGCCAGGAAATGACGACATCATCTCCAAAGTGACAATACTGGTCCGTCACTCTAAACTCATCACGGGTCTTCCATCGCAGCCAGCTGTGGGCCTCTTTGTGGCCATGATCTTCAAAAAGTTTGATGGTCGTCTCAACAATGTGGACGGCTTCCGCCTGCAAGTCTCGATGTCGAGTGAGGCGTTCCCGAACTTCGTCTCTCATGAGAAACGCGCGCTCGAGTTCTTCGGCTCTGAGGATTTCAAATATGTCAGAGAGACCCTGGGCAAGATCCTGCGCCTCTTTCGCGTTCATAAACTCGATACCGAAGGTCTTCTCGTCCACGACCTCCTGCATCTTCTGGCGCGTGAAAGACACCATGTTGAGCTTTGGTTGAGTATTTGCTAGGATCGAATGGGTTTGTCGAGTGAGAAAGGTCTTGTCTTGATCAGACGCCTTGGGTCCGATGTTTTGAGGGGCAGGCAAGCAGGAATAGGGCGGAGATTGATGTGAAATGGTGAGAGGAAGTGTTCCAAGTTGGAGACGAGTAGGAGGGGATGAGTATGCCGTTGGTCTTGAAATGAAAATAGTTGCTGCAAGTTGGAGACAAGCAGCAAGAGGGCAGGCTTGTTGTAATTATGATTGTGATATCAAGAGGGCAGGTATGTCAAGTTGGGTGCAAGTAAGAGGAAGCTGGGTACATGGTATGGTCTTGGGATGAGAGCAGTGACTGCAAGTTGGAGGCAAGCAGGAAGAGGTCGGTTTTTGTCTGAAAACAGAATGAGGTAGGCTAAGGTATTTGTATCCAGAGGGAAGGGAGTGAAGCTGGTAATTTATAGATTGTGGCCAGTTGAACGACAAGGGCACTTGAACGACAAGGGCATCAGGGTATGTTCATGTATTGTTTGGGGGTTTCTATTGTTTGCTTTGAACAATAAGTAAGGTGCATGAATACCCACAGCAGGGTACGTATCTTATTGTTCTTCAAAAAATTCTGATATATCAGTCTGCAAGTGATGGACGAAAAATAGCAGCCCGCGTCTGTTGACCACGCTACGCTTGTCTCTTTTTGAATCTCGTTTTTGAATCTCCGTGAACAACACACGACCTCGCAGCCAAGGTGACGTAGTTCACAGAATCCAATTTCATCGGCCGTTCTAGGCTGATCTACTTATTTTCATCTAGTATCACCAACACTTTTCGATTTTGTTCCTCAAAGTGTCTTTGCGCGAGGCCTCGCATGAAATTCAACATGCCTCGCGTCACGCGCCAATCGGCAAATTCAAGCCTGGCTCGCCAAGAGCCAATGAGTCCGGTGTATGCTACTTACCCTTTTCATCCATCCTTTCAGTCAATATGGGTATATTATGAATGAATACTGACTCGTATTCTTTTCTCTAGTACTATGAGCATCGACTTTGGAAGCACTTCCACTCGTGCTGCTCTGCAGCCTCGACACAAGAATTCCAGTGGAGTATTCAGCCAGTAAGTGACCTCGAGCTGAGATGCTTCCTAATACCACATTACCTTGCCTGTGTTCTCCAGAAGGCTTAGGTTGCAAACCATGGTTTGCCCTCCCCTGTGGCGTGCAAATACTAATTGAAGCATGTCTTAGCGGACTCGTCATGGTTGAGCCTTCAAGTGAACAAATGATTCAGGAGAATCACCCAGAAGTGGACCGATTTCAATATCCTTCTTACGGAAATCTAATCCACAGAAACTGGAAAGACCATATTGGGGTTAATTCCTTCTATGATGTCGATGGATGCTCTCTCAAATACTACCTTTATTTCCTGGCCCATGACAAGGCATTTAGCGAATATCCGCACTTCCAACTTCTTGTCGAGCATCAAGAGGACCCAGGATTCAAGGAGAAGCTTCGACAGTCTCTGGTAATCTTTTTTCGAGACATCATGAATGACGCCAGTCAGATCTGTTGTCGCCTTAACTTGGTGGTGGACCGACTCGTACTTGCAGTCCCTCCCCAGTTCAACAGCACCTTTCAGGAGATTTACAGCAGCATCTTGATGGACGCAATGCTGGACAAGCCGCAGTTTGCCTTGGAGGCAACAGGCATCGAGTACGTCACGGAAGCCCAGGCGGTAGCGCATTTTCTGATTACTGAAAAGCCCGCCGAACTTCACCAGGCGGAGTCTCTCCTGGTACTGGACTTCGGCGGCCATTGCATGAACGGATGCCTCTCAGTCGCCCAATGTGGCAATGACAGCACTGGAACCATCGGTACTAATACAGCGCACTATGAGATCAAGGCTCCCTTTTCTGCCCCTGGCGGCGGTGAGCTGTGGAGCTACCTTTTTGGTAGAGAGGCAAAGGAGCAGCTGACCGGACCTGACGGCAAGTTTGACGCTAATGCCTGGAGAGAAGTGATCGGAAAGTTCACCAGAATGAAGAGATCACTCGGTTCCGGTAGCAACCCGCTATTTTCTGTCCGCAAAGAAACCGGCGAGCACGTTGACTTCGATCTGGGACTAGACGGCATGGGCAAGCTTCACCAGCGCGCCTTTCAAGACCCACTCGATATGGCTATGAAGGAGATTGACGAAGCTTCGATGCGTTTTGGAAAACAAAACTTGTGCGTTGTGCTTTCTGGAGGAAGTCTGCTCAATGATCCGCTGCGGGAGACTCTCTTTCGGTACACGGAAGAGCGAGCGAAATCAATTCTGTGGACCAAGTCCCTCAGGGGAGATCAGTGAGTGCCCTCCTTGCCCTCCTCGTGCCGTTCTCTGTCGTTGAAGTTTCTAACATAGAGAACCAGGAGTCTCTTTATTTCGAAAGGGGGAGCTCTTGCCACCGACAATCGACTTACCGTTGAGGAGTTTTTCCAGCGAGGCGCAGCTTTCGGAATTCAGGACGCTGCCATATCGGGCGACAATGGCGAGTGGAAAGGCAGCGACTACGTCCTCCCGCTGTTCTGCATGGTAAGACATCAACCCTCCCCTCTTCCCTCCGGGGATTTTTCAAATTTTTATTCCGAGTTCTTGTTTCTTACACTTTTTGATACAGTCCCTTGGCGAGGCCGAATATCATGTCCTCGAGATGCCGTATCTCAGGTATGGGATGCGGGCCAAACTCATATGCAACCCCTTCTACGCCGCCCAACAGCATGGCGAAAACGAAGGCATGGACGCCAAAGACTGCTACGATCTCTACGACCTGGGAACGTTGGGCCCCGGGCAGTACTCTTTCGAAGTGTTCATGAACCCAAACAATAGCGAGGAGATCAAGGTTACCCTTGACACTCTCGCGGATGGGCATGTCGCAGACAAAGCCCAAGACACGATGGTCTACCGCCCGACGTCCGGGGGCGCGAGATCTGGGAGTACACATTCGCCCTCGGTCGGATATGTCCGACGAGATATAGCGCTCCCGCTGTACTTCAGCGTTGGAAGCAACTGTGTTCTGGTTGATGACGACCAGCTGGAGACCCTGCCCACATTCACTAACATCGAGGATGGTGCACTGCATGCTTTGCTAGTGGTGAAGAGCGAGGATTTCGACGTCATCATGGGCGAAGCGGACGCGGGCCCCAGCCCTGCTCCTGCCTACCAATCTGAAGATGACGAGGATGGGGACTATCTCCCCCCTAGGTCGCGGAAACGGCGGCCCCGGCGATGATTATTCTCCTGATGATTCGTTCCCGTGGCCAAGAGTGCTGGGCGGTGTCAGGCCTTTCCAGCCAAAGAGTCCCAAAACTTCACCGCTGGGAGGTCAGCAGAGGATTTCCACCCTTCACCAAGGACTGAAATCAGGGACCGAATTCGTCAGAGAACTAATCACGCAGAGAACAAATCCCTCAGGTAGTTGATAGCCCGTTGTTGATTGTTGACCATAGCTCTTAGCTCGCCCCCTCCAGCTCGCCTTGATGTTGCAGCTCAGCTCGCATCCGAAGCTCATTAATGTCCGTTGAAAAAAATTCTGCTTCCTTGACGCCCGTCTGCTGCTGAAATTGCCCGACTTTGCCAAACCGAACCACGTATACTAACACGCACACGCACACACACCACACACACGCACACACACACACACATATACGCGCATAAGACATGTAGACAAGGGTAGGAGCGGACACGTCCTCGAGCTAGTAGAGCGTCTCATCCTGGCACTTTGACACTTTGACAGCTCGAACGGTAGCTCGTCGATAGATCTGCCGTGGGACTAATGCCAGGGGAAGAC
>FTLB01001919.1_pt2 | contig 14180 bp, 11 predicted proteins | sample 1658291 | NCBI WGS metagenome assembly FTLB01 (sample SAMEA3914812, study PRJEB12502) | metagenome | biome: forest; material: soil | place: Canada | collected 2011-07-07 | depth 0.1 m
AGCCATGAATTAGTTACCTATTAATTGAGGCATCTCTCATATTCTGCCGATTCCCCGCGTCTACTAATATCCGCGACTGCTCCATGATCATATCCATTGGTGAATTTTTCATGAAACCCAGTAAAGTCGTTGGAGTGGATTTGTTTGTTATATGCATAACTGTGCAAGGCATAAAGTAGTGAGGAGGGATCCTATGCATAACTTGGTTAAGCGACGTTTACGTCGTAGCTCAGGAACGGATGACGACAGTTGCTCGCCACAGTCTTGCTCAGCCACAGGTATTAGGGTAACTTGTGCCTCGATGGTGGAGAGGAGAAGGATGCATGCTAAAGCTCTAGCAAATATCCACTTTGATGAGGCCGGATAAAGTTAAGACTATATCGAATGGGCCTGGGCAGCTGGGATCCAACTCGCAGGCCGCCCAGTCACTTGGCAGGTCATGGAGCTGTCTTCCACTGTTAAAATAAGTACCGGAGCCTGAGAAAGACCAAGAACTGCTTTCTTTCCTTCGAGCATTCAATTTCTTTATATGCAAATCTACCGCCGGATATCGATTGTTTCACTCGGTCTCCTCCTCACTCTCTTGGCGGTACAGCGAATCTTCTTTCCTTCGTTCAGTAGTTCACAACTACCATCAAACACCATGGGCGGCGGACCAGATCAGGGCTACCGAAGTGTTGCTTACTTCGTCAATTGGGCAATTTATGCCCGTAAGCATCGGCCTCAGGACCTCCCTGTCGAGAAATTGACACACGTCCTATATGCCTTTGCCAACGTGCGGGCCGACTCGGGTGAAGTGTAAGTGTGCTCCTTACCCGCCGGCCTCTGTCGTAGATATAGCGAGCTCACAAGAACGCAGCCACCTCACCGACACCTGGGCCGACACCGACATCCACTGGGAAGGCGATAGCTGGAACGACGTGGGCACCAACCTGTACGGCTGTCTCAAGCAGCTGAACCTGCTGAAGAAGCGGAACCGCAACCTCAAGGTGCTGCTCTCCATCGGCGGATGGACCTACAGCTCCAACTTCAAAGTGCCCGCGAGCACGCCCGGGGGGCGGGCGACGTTCGCGCGCACCGCGGTCGAGCTAATCAAGAACCTCGGCTTCGACGGCATCGACATCGACTGGGAGTATCCGCAGTCCGCCGCCGAGGCCGCCGACTTCGTATCTCTGCTGCAGGAGTGCCGCAGCGCCATGGATGCGTACGCCGCGTCCGTGCCGGGGACCCCCCACTTCGAGCTGACGGTGGCGTGTCCCGCCGGAGCGCAGAACTACGAGAAGCTCGACCTGCCGGCCATGGACCGGCTGCTCGACTTCTGGAACCTCATGGCGTACGACTACGCGGGAAGCTGGGACGGCGTGGCGGGCCACCAGGCCAATCTCTTCCACTGCTCCTCGCTCGCTGTCTCCACGCCGTTCAACACGCAGAAGGCACTGGATCACTACACCCAGTCCGGGGTCCCGGCAAATAAGATCGTGCTCGGGATGCCGCTGTACGGTCGGGCTTTTGAGAACACGGATGGCCTAGGAAAGCCGTACAGTGGCGTGGGCGAGGGGAATTGGGAGCGCGGGGTTTACGACTTCAAGAAACTACCACTGGACGGCGCGGAAGAGCGGGACGATCCAGAAGCCGGGGCGAGCTACAGCTATCAACCTAGCAGCCGGACCCTCGTCAGCTACGATACGGTCCAGATGGCTAGGAGGAAAGCCGACTTCATCAAGCAGCGTGGCCTGGGCGGGGGCATGTGGTGGGAGAGCAGCGCGGACAAGGACGGCGATCAGAGCCTGATAGGCAACGTCGTGGACGTATTCGGAGGTCCAGGTTCCCTGCTCCGACAGGAAAACTGTGTCTCGTATCCGGAGACCAAGTATGATAACCTCAAGGCTGGTTTCCCAGAGAACTAGCTACCTTTGGTTCTGCCAGAGGAGCTGTAGCAGTTAGATAATGAAGCACGCCACAGGAGTCACGCGTGGCAAATTTTATGGTCGGGATTTTGGTTGACACGCAAGTGCATTCGGCATCTACGGCGATATCACAAGATGGCTATCAAGCCTAGTTTAACTCTGGTAAAAGCCATTTTTGCATTTCCTCGCCAACCAGAGCCCACGGGGTTCAAGTCCCGTGGTACATCAACGCCAAAGATGAATTGCCCTGCCCCAGCTCCATGCCGCCTTTTTCCCGTTCGTTCCGTGAAATCCAGCTCGATAAGGCCGTTTAAGAGGCCTTGTCGAAGACGTAGGTAAGGTGGCAGCGGCCACAGTATTGTCGGTCTTGCATGGCAGCCATGAAGACACCGGCACCGCACTGCAGACGAGATTTGTTAGTTCCTCTATTCGTCCCGGAACAGCTCATAGATCGGTACTCACGCTCTCGGTGGGGCACTCGCGACGAAGGCGCTCAATCTTGCCATCGCTGTCGACCTTGTAGTACTTGAGGATGGCGAGCTTGGTCTTCTTGCGCTTGTGCTTGATCTTCTTGGGGGTGGTGTAGACCTTCTTCTTGCGCTTCTTAGCACCACCACGGAGGCGGAGCACGAGGTGGAGGGTGCTCTCCTTCTGGATGTTGTAGTCGGAGAGGGTGCGGCCGTCCTCGAGCTGCTTTCCGGCGAAGATCAATCGCTGCTGGTCTGGGGGAATGCCCTCCTTGTCCTGGATCTTGGACTTGACATTGTCGATGGTATCCGAAGACTCCACCTCAAGGGTGATAGTCTTGCCCGTGAGGGTCTTCACGAAGATCTGCATGATTGCCTACTGGGCGAAAAGTTTCTGTTAGAGAGCGCGAGCGAGAGGAAAATGCAGATTTTTGATGTGTAGCGGGCGAGGGAGAGAAGGGTTCAAATGGTGGAGGACGGAGGCTCGTCTGCGAAGAAAAATCGTTCAACTGCGCACTTGGAATTGAAGTGGCGGCGAACCATCTAGAAGCAGTGCAACCAGGCGCCGTGGTCACGCGCGAGAGGAGGAAACCCTCGGCGAATGTGAAGGAGCAGCTCGCATGCGGGTAATAACAACGTACCTAGACAGAATGTCTTCCTCAGCAATAATGTAGATTTGGGTGAAGTTGTAACTATTTAGTGAAAGATTTTGGCTTCGGTCCCGCCGTAGCAGGCGTCTTGAAGGCAAGAAGCGGCTCCATCAAAGTGGCACGTGCGTTAGGGTTTTCGGGGCAAGCTGCCCTCTCGCCCCAAATTTCTACGAAGTGGGGCAACAGCTTTACACGCCTCCTTCCCTTTGGCGATTCTAAAAACTGCTGGACTTTTCTGATTTTTATCAGCATTCTCCGATCGACAATTTCACGGAGCATCCAACACAACCGCAATCATGGTCAAGAAGAGAAAGTCCAACGGCCGCAACAAGAAGGGTGAGTATCCTCCCCCTTGCCTAGGACTCGAGGCTGCTTCATATTTCCCTGCACATAACTGACCTTCCACTCGCAGGCCGCGGCCACGTCAAGCCCATCCGCTGCTCCAACTGCAGCCGATGCACGCCCAAGGACAAGGCTATCAAGCGATTCACCATCCGCAACATGGTCGAGTCTGCTGCTATCCGTACGTTGAACCCCTCACTCTCGAGCGAATGTCTGCCGCGAGCTTGGCTTGGAACACTCGCCTGCCCTCATGACCCGGCCGGGCCGCGCATGCAGCGTGGCAAGAATGCTAACATATTTTCGACAGGTGACATCTCCGAGGCCTCTGTGTTTAACGAGTACACAGTTCCCAAGATGTACCTCAAGCTGCAGTACTGCGTCTCTTGCGCCATTCACGGCAAGATTGTCCGGTACGTTTGTCCGCCTGGCGGGGACAACCACGCTCACCATCTCCCTGTCACCGGGGAGGCGGAGAGCGTGGGCGGTTGAGAAGAACCTTGGTTGAACCTCGACCGCCCCGACCCCTCTCCCCTTCTCTTCGTGAGTGCAGATTATGGCTAACAGAAAGTGAATAGCGTCCGATCCCGCGTCGGTCGCCGCAACCGTGCTCCTCCCCCCCGTGTCCGATACAACAAGGATGGCAAGAAGATTGTCCCCACTGTTGCTGCCAAGACCGCTTAAGGGATGAATCTTGGTCGACTCCTACACGGGTTCCGGCCCGGCGTCGGTATGGCGTGACGCGACACGACTATGGGTTTGATGCTTGCTTGCTTGCTCGGCGAATTGGTTTCCATGGAAAAAGGATGGAAGGCATTGGGTTTTATCTCGAGTCACTAGGGTGATAATAGAGCTATCATCACCAATTCTCATGAGTTGAAAAAAGAGCAGTTAGATCCTAATGCGCGGTACTCATGCATGCTGTGCATCTCCTCTGTGTGACCTACTGCCCCTTGTACCGAGCCAGCTCTCGTCCCGCAAATGGATGGCGACGGCAAAGGTCTCTTCCCCTGATCATATCACACATGGTGTCTCTTCCAAGTTATCATGCTTCAGTCAAGATCTGTAATAGACAGCCTTAATGGGCTTCCGACCGCCTCAACTCGTGTTCATTTGCAGGCTGTCTTGCATCAACACTGTTTAGATGGACGTGGAAAAGCTTGATATAAATATAGCCGCTGGTACTATGGGCATAGTTGGCCATGGATGTGACTCGTTGTTACTTAACGGCCTGTTACAAAAACATCGGTCATCTCTTCAAGTCGTTTCTCAGCATCCTTCGCTGCGGCCTTCTAAACCTACCCAGGGAGTAATTTAGACTCTAGGCCGATTTCCTATGCCGCCTCTGTATTAATTTTAAGTGGTCTTACGGAAATGTTCCTAATCACTTGAGTATCGATATATTCCCAGCTCCCAGGACAAAAGCTTGCTTCGATGCCATGGTTATTACGTTGCGTAGCCGCCGGAGAAGTCCTAGTGATAATAACCAAAGAAGAATGATCTGATATCATGCAATAGCTAATGAATTTTGGACAGTTAACACTTGTATTCCTGAGTGGGGTGGGAAGTATGGAAATAGAAAATAAAACAAGATAACCAGACGATTTATACCATGCACCACCCTCAGGCTGCTTCATATCAGACAGTCGCCTTCCTTTCCGGCACCATCATATCGATGTCATTGGTGTCTCTACCAGCTCACAGGAAGATCTCTACCAGCTCACAGGAAGATCTACAATACCAACATCTTTACGAAGGGGTGTATAGTTGATGCTTTCAATATCCACAGCGAGTTCGAGGCCAGGCAGTCGTTTGAACAAAGTAGCTTAAAGCGACGACCTTGTCAGTTGGGAGTGGTTCCTGGGAGATCACGACGAAAGAACAATGACTCACAGAAAACAGTTGTGAGCTCGGTTTTAGCCAGAGTCTCGGCAATGCATCTATGAGGCCCGAATCCGAAACCCAGAGCGTCATGCTTGAACTTCCGGTGCATATTGAACTGGTCCGGATTCTCAAAGACGTCTTCATCTCTGTTGGCCGACTGGTTAGAGGCGATAATTCCCTCACCCGCCTTGATGAGCTGCAGAAATCAATTAGCCATTTCGAATCTCAGCGAGCACGAACGATTATTTGTCGGCATACCTGGCCACCGATGTGTATGTCAACTTTCGCAGTTCGCTTCAACGCAAGAGCGGAACCTGTATGATACCTGCAAAGCTCCTCGACGAAAGAGCTGGCAAGCGAAGGGTCGGCTATCAGCTCGGCCAGCTGATCAGGATTCTGGAACAGAGTGACAACACCCTAGTTGCAATCAATAACGGATCGCACGTCTGTGTTCCTAATATGCCGCAGCGTATACTTACGAGGGCAATCATATTCACCATGGTTGCATTACCCGCCACGAGAAGGAGGAACGCGATGGCCACGACATCAGATTTCTGAATATGACCGACGCGGAGCTGCTCAACGGCAAGTTTACTGATGAGATCGTCCTTGGGGGTTTCCAGACGAAGATCTACTAGCTTCGCGAGATAATCCAGTAAATCCCTTGAAAGCTCAGTCAACTGCGGCACGAGCACGAATGATAAGACAAGGGATACCCACTGGTTGGCGGATGCAGCCTCGCGAGCGGTGGCGCTGCCATTGGTTCGAATGGCATTCTGCGCCGTCAGGAACTCAAGATCCTCGAACGGTACGCCGAGGATGGTGTAGATAATATACGAGGGTACAGGAAGGGCGAACTCCTGGACAAGATCGATGCGCCGCCCCGGTTGTCTCTTCTCGATCATGGCGCTCAGGAGAGTGTCCACTGTCTTTTGGATATATGGCTGCATCGCTTTGATGCGATGTTCGCTGAACAATGGCTCAACCATTCCTCTGCAATAGAGTTAGCAGAACAAGGGCTCTTAGAATGACTCCTGCCGCTGCCCAACACACCTCTGATTCATATGATCGGGAGCATCCATATCCACAAACGTGGGCTTGTTCTTGGCGGCGGCCTTACCACCAGCACCCAGTTCGGGGAAACCTGGCCTGGTACGTTCCTGTATTAAACAGTTGGTTAATCACTCGAAGGCTTTTTGGAGTTTCCAGTAGAACAGGTTTCTTACCTTCGATAGTCGGTCATCGGTAGAAACTTGGCAGACATCGTGATATTTGGTTACAAGCCAAGCGAGACTTCCGTCATATAGCTTTACCTGCGATACAGGGGCAGTCTTTCGAAGACGGGCATACTCTGCTGGAGGCTCCAGGCCGGAGGCCCTGTTAAACGGGAAATCTGGGGCATGTGTCAAGTTCATCGTGACAGATCAGCAATGAAACGTCAGCAAAATGGTGTGTCTAAGTAACTTTGGTCATATAGTATTGAGTGGCGTAGTGCTTAACGTCTTGGATAATACTTGTGGAAGTTCACTCTTTATATACACTGACCAGTCTGGCTAGGCGGTAAATCTTTTCGCCCATTATATCACCCTTCTCAGCCCGGAGCTGCTTGGACCTACCGCTGAGCAGAAGGCGTACACTCAGAACTGGGACCGCATGTGTACTTGCACGATGGGCCGTGGAGATATCGAACCCCGTTGCCCTCCGTACTGTTTGCCTTCCTAGGGGTCCGGAGTTTAGGATGCCTTGCAGTCAAAAAAAGAAAGAGTTCGAGCGATTCTTGACACTATACGAAACTCTGCTAGAGCTGCCTTATTACAGGATGGCTCTATTGAGCCGCTCGGGTTCCAATTCCACTAGTCAGCCGTGAGCCGGAATTCCTAACCCTTCGTCGATGGCGGTTTTCGGGGGCGCCCGCCTCGGAGAAGCACTTGCCAATAGAATTCTGCTCTTCGCCCATTATTACAGTAATCATATACCTTCGCATAACCCTCGCATCATTTCGTAGAGCCGGGGCTGCCCCAAGTACCACGTGGAGCCGCAGCTTCCAGATAGCATATCGCTCGATATATGTACCTTAGGCTTAGTCATGACCGATGGCTAATCGTTCATCACGGAAGAGGCTTGTTCCATGCAGGAGTGGTCTGATTTCGCTCAAATATACACTCCTCGGCATTGGATTACAGTTTGCTTAGCCATCTATTGTCATGATGATTGACGGTGCCACGGGGACAGCTTCCAGCACGCTTCCTACGCCATGAAGTGAATCTGCTCATTCTGCTGCAGGTTTTGCCCGTCTAGACCGGAGGATTTGGTGCTATGTCTATGTAGAGGAGGACAATACAAATTGGCTGGTTGGGTGACTCCGAGGGGAGGTCAAGTAGCAATCTTGGCCACCTTACTCGAGGTACCTAGGCAGGTGGCTTTCAAATTTCGCATTCCTATGCGAAAGACTAAGCAAACACAAGATATGGTTGGTTGTTGTGGGACCACGAGTTCATAGGCTCCAAGATACTCTTTCAGGGTAAGTTTGCAAAATATACACCATGAGCATTGCTAACTATTGTGGAAATTGAGTGAGTAAGTACATATACGCCCATGGTCTCTTGAGCCATTGACATGCTCCCAGGTATTTCTCAAGATTATATGTCAAATTCAAGAGTCTCTCTCTTTTTGTCAGAACAGGTTCCCTCAGTTATGTGAGATCACAGTAAGGGTCCCTTTCTACATATCTTGAATTTGCATGCATTCTTTATCTTATCAGCACTCTGAGCAGGTTGATATCCAAAAAAAAGTGGTTAGATGCAGTGAGGAAGTGCACGATGTTTACCGATGATTTGCCGGAGCCGCACCCCACCTGGTCCAAGCGCGAGCTTTACCGCAAAATTTTTGGAAAATCGAATTGGGATTTTAACGTGAAAGAAAAATTTCGAGGCAGGACCAGAGCTTGACAAGGACGGAGCCGTCAACTCTACACAGGCACCGGAACACAGTTATCTCTTGTCTTTGTGGTTTCTGAGAGCACCACTACGCATACAATTGAAACTACATTTTGAAATTTCTCTTGTCGCTACTCTCCACAGGCTCGTCACGATGTCGGTCAACTACCTTCTGTACGAGTCCGCCGTGGGCTTCAGCATATTCGAAGTCATTCACCAGGCAGACAGCGTGGGACTCGAACTGCCGGAAGTCCAGAAGACCATGAATGACCTCGACAAGTTTGGCAAGATGGTTCAATTGCGAAGTTTCAACCCGTGGAAGTGAGTACCGGAATTCTCCCTCTTGGCTGTGTTGCGATGGTTGTGCTCACCTGCCTTCTAGATCGGCTGCCCAGGGTCTCGAAGCGATCAACCTCATTTCCGAGGGAATTGTTCCCGACCACCTCAAGGATACTCTCGAGCTGAACCTGCCTCAGACGAGTGGAAAGAAGAGCAAGCTCATCCTCGGCATCCAGGACCCCAAGCTTGCGGGTGAGATCAGCTCGCTGTTCCCCGGCATCCAGTGCGAATCGGCGAACACATCCGAGGTTGTTGCTGTCCTGCTTCGTGGCATTCGGACCCACGCCCACCGGCTCCTGAAGGGGCTCCAGGACGGAGATGTCCAGCGCGCCCAGCTCGGTCTCGGTCACGCCTACTCTCGTGCCAAGGTCAAGTTCAGCGTCCACAAGAACGACAACCACGTCATCCAGGCCATTGCGACCTTAGATGCTCTCGACAAGGGAGTCAACTCCAGCGCCATGCGTGTTCGCGAGTGGTACGGATGGCACTTCCCCGAGCTCATCAAGATTGTGACCGACAACACCACTTACGCCCGGGCTGTCTTTGCTATTGGCAACAAGAAGACCCTCACCGAGGACAGCGTCGACGAGCTCGCCAATGTGTTGAACCAGGATAAGGACAAGGCGGACGCCATCATCGGAGCCGCTCGCATCTCTATGGGCCAGGACATTAGCGACACAGATCTCCACATGGTGCGAGACCTGGCCAAGAACGTCGTGAACATGGCCGACTACCGCCGCGTACTGTCCGAGTCCCTCGACAAGAAGCTGGGCGATGTCGCCCCGAACCTCCAAGTCATCTTGGGCACCCCTGTCGCCGCCCGATTGATCTCCCACGCCGGATCCCTGACCAACCTCGCCAAGTACCCTGCCTCCACCCTTCAAATTCTCGGAGCTGAGAAAGCCTTGTTCCGTGCCCTGAAGACGAAAGGCGCCACCCCCAAGTACGGTCTTCTCTACCAGAGTACCTTCATTGGACGGGCCGGGGCCAAGAACAAGGGCCGTATCTCGCGCTTCCTCGCCAACAAGTGCAGCATCGCCAGCCGAATCGATAACTTCTCGGAGCATCCTACCAAGCACTTCGGCGAGGTGCTTCGTCAACAACTCGAGGAGCGCCTCGAGTGGTACGCTTCGGGTGCCAAGCCGACCAAGAACACGGATGCTATGGAGAAGGCCGTCAAGGCTGTTCTCGCCGACAATGGCGACCTGGACATCGACACCGAGATGATCGACCATCACGGACCCGTCGCTGACAAGAAGGACAAGAAGGACAAGAAAGAGAAGAAGGAAAAGAAGGACAAGAAGGACAAGAAGCGCAAGAGCCTCGGTGAGGACGTGGTCATGGCCGATGTCGATGACGGCGAAGGCAAGAAGAAGAAAAAGAAGAGGAAGTCGGTTGGTGCCGAGTAGAGTCGCGGCGCTGGGAAAACCTAGGCGACAGGCTGCTGCTAGATAGCCTGCTCTGCCCTGGGGTATTCTGTCATCTGCTTCTCTTTACGTCTTCTTGTCTTCGGAGTTAGGCACTGGTGGGATACCGGATGGAGTTAAGAGGGTTCACAACTGCGGGCTGTTTGTGTGTATATCATGCCATACCCAGTGCACATAGGCTATGGAAAAAAAAAGTTCAGATATGCAAGTTTTTACCAGCTCGAGACGTTAACAGGATATGCCAGACGACGACCTCGCGTGCGATTTGTTGACAGAAGACGACACGGTAGGTAAGTCGTCAATAAACTCATAGCTGCATGCAAAAACAGTACGTGGGCTCGTGATCTCATGACCGCAACCGCGAGGACACCCCGTTCTCATTCATTCATTCAGTCGGTAGAAGAAAACGCGCGCATGCCCTAGGTGCATCGGTACTGGTCTACGAGCCAAGGACCAAACAAAAAGCTACCCATCCTTGATGCCTATGCTGAGCCATTATTCTTCAAACGCCGAGCGCCTCCACCCATCCCTATTACTTCTGACAAGACACGCACGCACGCACGCACGCACGCACGCATGCACGCCTAGGCCAGACCAGCACCACAGCTACCTTGCGGTAGGCCTCGGGGCGCTCTTCAGGCACCCTCGCTACCGAACTCGTGCGTCCATTCTTCGTTTCGCTTCAGGTCGACCTCGGAGACGGTCGGTCGGCTGGCCTTGATGGCCTTGATGAAGTCTTTCCTCTCCACCAGCGGTTCCAGAAGATCCTCTGACTGGACGTCCTCCCATGTCATTTCTAAAGCCTCCGGGTCACCAGGGGAGCAGGGGGTGAATTTTTGCTGGCCGTCCACCGTGATCTATGCGAGTTAGCACTTGCGTCCGGCGCCGAGGCTCGGAACCTCTGAGGGCGGAACATACCTTTTTGAAGTGGGTGGCTTGCTGGATCTTGCGAACCGGCTGCATGAGGGCATCCTGGACGACAATGGCGACATCGGAGCCCGAGTAGCCCTCGGATTCCTTGGCGAGCTCCCTGTAGTCCTCCTGCTTGAGCGACGTGTGCGTGTCGCCCACGGCGATCTTGAACATGGTGGTCCGGGCTGCCAGATCGGGCAGGCTGATGTGGACTCTCCTCTGGAAGCGTCTCCGGATGGCGGCGTCGAGCTGCCAGGGGATGTTGGTCGCGCCCAGGATCAAGACGCCCTTGCTGTCCTTGCCGACACCGTCCATCTGCACCAGCATCTCCGTCTTTATTCGCCGCGAGGCCTCGGACTCGCCTTCGCCGCGGGGGCCGCAGAGGGCGTCGATCTCGTCGATGAAGATGATGGACGGTCGGTTCTCGCGCGCCATGGCGAAGAGCTGCTTGACTAATCTGGAAATATGGTCAGTCGTGGCGTTCTCTCCGCCGCGGGGGGGAGATAGGAGACTGCGGGCTCGTACCTCTCACTCTCGCCCATCCATTTGCTGACCAGATCCGAGGAGCTGACGCTGAAGAATGTGCTCTTGGCCTCGGTGGCCACGGCCTTGGCCAGGTAGCTCTTACCGGTGCCCGGGGGCCCGTAGAGCAGGATACCCTTCCAGGGCTGCCTCTTGCCCTGGAACAGGTGGGGGAACTTGATGGGGAGCAGGACGGCCTCCTTCAGAGCCTCCTTGGCGCCTTCGAGGCCGGCGACGTCGTCCCACTTGACGTTGGGGCGGTCCTGCAGGATCGCGCCGGCGAGGGCGCTCCGCAGCTTCTTGCTGTCCTCGTCGATCTGCTCGCCGCCGTCCTCGCCGTTCTCCTTGCCCTTGCCCGTGCCGCCGGTGGAGCTGCCGTTGGCGCCGACCATGCCGGGCTTCTTGCGCTTGGCCTCGGCGTCGGTGATGTGCGCCTTCAGCTTCTCCGCGCGGTCCATGTACTCACCCGTCTTGGCCCGGATCATCTCCTTGCTCTTGGGGTTCTTCTCCCACTTCAGCGCCAGCATGAAGAGCTCGAGGCTCTGGTAGTACATCTGGTACGCCTTCTCATACTGCGCCGCGTTGTCGGCCTCGATGGCCTTGCGCACCTGGTCGATTGCGCGGCCGAGGAAGTCGGTGTTGGACATGTTGACGTAACGTCGTGTGCCGACTCCGGTGTGTGGAAGAAAATCGGGCCTGGTTCGATGTCGGGGAATGACGAAGACGGGTTCTGGGAAAACGGCGTTGCGTCAATGGCGCTCGTGGCAAAGAATCACTCGGCCTTTGGTTTTTATATGGAAGCCTGGGGTGGATAGGTCGGGGAGGAGTAGGAAGGGGGGGGTGGTGGAGGGCGAGTTTTGCGTACGAACCTCTGGCAGGCGATGATGGCTTGGCAGCGTCGTTGCCCAGGGAAGCGGAACTTGGATCCAATCCTAGCGCGGGGTCGCTTGCTGACTCTGCGAGGGGCAATTTCGTAGTTCAGTGGCTACCTGCTACCTCCCTCTAGGTACTGTACCAGCGGGCTAACGGGGCAGAAACTACAGGCCAAGGGAGAGCAAATAGAGGCTCCTGTTCAGATGGCACGACCTGACGTCGGTGTTTCTTTAAACAATGATTCTTAGTCGCTGGAATCCATTTGGTACACATATTTAAAAGAGGGATGAACATGGTAATGTTTGTCGGACATGATATGTTAAGCGTTGAGGTGATATGTCCACCTAATTGTTAACAGCAAATGTGGAGCGTTCACTTGCGAGCAAACCACAACCTGTCTGGCTGCTGAAGTGCATTTTCTCTCAAAATTCCCCCTTGAATTTAGGACAACCCGACAACAACGAGTCCCCGAGAATTGTGATACCCAACGATTGCCTAAACTCATTTCTTGATCTTGCTGGATTGATCTTCGAAAGTCCAAGATAGGTGCCGAGTGAGAGGGGATTCTATAGTCACACATCAAACATGGCAGAAGTTCAAGCACGCATGCAGGCGCTCTCTGACGAGTATACCAAGCTTCAGAAAGGTTTGTCCGGGCTGGAGAATGGAACATCACACCTAATTTTCATTCGCTAATCATATACGCCAGATCTTCAGGAAGCGGTTTCCTCAAGACAGAAGCTGGAAGCGCAGAAGCAAGAGAACTTGGGTGTCCAGAGTGTGAGGATTACCTCCGCCTCCTCACCGGCCACGGTCCTGATCGACTAATGCACTTTTTTTTTCCCTCTCTAGGAGTTCAAGAAACTCAAGGATGACGAGACCATCTATAAGCTTGTTGGCCCAGTCCTCCTCAAACAGGAGAAGCCGGAAGCAGAGAGCACGGTAAACGGGCGACTGGAGTTCATCACCACTGAGATGTGCGTACACCACCGCCCCTATCCTAACTTGGCAATCTTGCGGGCTGACCAAATCACCTAGCTCTCGGTTGGAGAAGCAAATTACAGAAACACAAGAAAAATCCGAGAGGAAGAAGATTGAGATTGTTCAGATCCAGGCTGCCCTCCAAGCACCACCTGCATAGGGCTGAGAATTCCCGAGAACTTCGACAGGCAGACTGCCCATCTCGCTTCTAAAGGCATCTATTATGGAATCCGCAGCCGAGAAGCAACCCGAGGTAGCTACATAGTCGAGCGAGCCTTCTATACCGGTGTCAATATCGTACATATTATTACATGTGCAAACTCCTATGCAAATAAAGAGAGTAGGGATTCTCTATCGCCCCGTTTGACGCGGCACTGGGTATTTAGTTCAGGGCCATGATTGTGAAACCCCAGGGCATGCCCATGTCTTGGCAAGGTCGGTAGCTCACCCAGCTGATGCCATCGCTCAGACGCTCCTCCCCCACGGTTGTCAGCGGGAGTTGGAGATTCTGCTCACTCCTCGCTGCCCGCGTGATCATGCTAGCGATCTCGCTCTTGACGTAACACGTCTTGAGAACCGGGCTGCCCTCGATGGCGGACAACATCCCACGGAGTTCTTGACTCTCTGAGAACAGTTGAAGTTCGCGGGAAAGGAGCCCAGGCGTAATCTCAGTACCAGCGGCGGCAAGTCGGTGAAACACCATGACCATGCCGGCTACGGCCTGCGCAAGCAACATGGCTCTGGCATGGCCGTCCAAGTGATCTAGAATGAACAGAGAGTCGCGAGTGACGAGGGCCAGAGAGTCGCTGCTGAATATGGAACCGAGGAACTTCTTTTGGTTGGCAGCGGTGGCGAGCACCAGATTCCTGTCATCGAGCTGAAAGATGCTGGAGAATTGGGCAAAGCATTGGCTCAGTATGGACCAGAGCGTGTACCCCGGTAG
>FTLB01000120.1_pt2 | contig 14175 bp, 15 predicted proteins | sample 1658291 | NCBI WGS metagenome assembly FTLB01 (sample SAMEA3914812, study PRJEB12502) | metagenome | biome: forest; material: soil | place: Canada | collected 2011-07-07 | depth 0.1 m
TCCAGCTCATCTTGGTCCGGCTCCTTGCTCATGACGTCTACGATGAGGATCCGGGTCTGTTCCACCAGGCTCTTGCACCGCACCATATCCGTCCGTGATAACCCGCCACGTAGTCCATTCTCGAATCCCGGAAGAGTCTCCTTCGTTTCCATATCCCGTCCGGATAGGAGACTCGTGAAGCAGTGGTCAAGCTTTCTGAGAATCGCAAACGTCGCGTTCGGGGAGGGGGGGAAGGATGAGAGCCATGTGTTGAACTCGCTCGCAATATTTAGGAGATATGGTATTTGAAGGCTAGCTGCCAAGGTATCCCAAGTCAGCACTGTGTTTGAGTAGCAAAAGAAGAGTCTGGAAAGATTCGCGACGTGGATTACTCACGCGTTCCAGAGATCCAAATGATGTTGATGAGCGCTTCAAGATCTTTGCAGAGCTCCGCCATCGATTTGTACCCTACAACTTCGTCGCCGGCTTCTGGTATGCCAAATTTCTTGACGTATCTCCGACTAATATGCAAAATGCGCTCTTCGACATAGTTTCGTACCATGTCTTCTTTCGCGGATCCCGGTCGCAAGGGATGGTTGCGCGGGTGCGGAAGACCTGAGATAGATCTCGTCGACGCTGCACTAGGAGACGGAGATGGTAGGGTCGGGAGAAGAAAGCCTCCTGCCCCAGACGGGCTGAGATTGCCGGCCATCTTCAAGTGGTTCGCAAGCACGATAATGGTACGAGATCGCGGCAATGTCCCATCGCCTAAAGGGTCCCTCAGATGTGAGACTTGGAGGGGTAGCAATTCGGGGGCAGCTTCGTTCGTTGGTGGGGTTGATGCGATGCGATGAACCCAGTAGGTACCTTTCCATTCGGAGATCCGATACGTCACTGATTTGTGGAGAGCTCCCCGATAGGTCGCGCCACACTCATAGCCACATGGCATCTTATCTGGACCGATAAGCTGTGGCTCATAATCTTAAAATTTACATCACCTTGTCGCTCTTCCCTTCCGCTCGCGCATCGCTCACCCAGCATCCAACACAGTTTCGACTATCTTGTCTTCTAAGACCACAAACCGAAGATGCCTGCTCGATACAACATTGGAGGCCCCTCCCAGCCCCCGAAGGGCGTCATTCGGTCGACCTATGACACCCTCACCTCTCCCGACAATGCTTCCGTTGTCCGAAGTGTTGCTGCTTTCGGCGTAGGCTCTCCCCATGACGATCCGCGACTAGACTCAGTCAATGTCATTCAACCATATCTACAGGCTTCTAACTCGCATTCTCTTTCTCCTTTAGGTTGCCGTTGCTTTTCTCTCAAGCTCCTGGGCGGAATGGCTCAACTTGTGCGTACACTACCCACTCCCTCACTCTGTGTGTCCTTAAACTAACAACTGGGTTAGGCAATAATAAATCGACGAACTCTTCGAATCACCATGACAGAGGCAGTGAATGGCTACTGACGGGCAATTGTATTGTACGAGAATTTTGAAAAGAACTGTACGATAATAGACGGGAGAACTTGGGAGTCCTGGCCCGGTACGGCATGATACAATCCATCGGCGGCGTTGAAACATAACCCAATTCTACATCTTTCCAACCATCTTGACCCCGAGAGAATATAAGAATACCGAGTCCAATTTGAGGATCATACCTCAACCCATTTGATGTCGACGTAGAGCATGGCTGCGCATGCTCCCATTTTCTGGGAGTGACGCAGGTTAGGAAGTCGCAAGAGGCGCCTTTGTGAGGAGAGGGATATCGGTGGCCGGAGATCGAATTTACGGAGTACGCTGCATCGGAAGCCCGATTTTATGCAATGATAACTGCTGTCACGGCTCGTTCTGGATTTGGCCGAAATCTTGGCTGCCAACATCAGCGATGGTCGGTGGCTGCATACTTTACGCCTCGCTCCGTTCGCTCCGCACTCCCGCTCTCAGGGATTTTTACAAAATCGCGTCACACCCTATGCTGTATCTACTGACTGTTGCTTTCTGCGCGGCACAAACAATGCCTTTCCTTTTTCCCCTCGTTTTGTACGTCAACGTGGCGAGCAGAGGCGATGCGTGGGTAGCCACCGTGGGTTCGGGTAGGGAAACGGACACCAAGTAGGACGGATCTTCTTGTAGCTTCATCCTCTAGGAACGTCCCAAAAAAATTAACCATCCGAAGCCACTTACTCTAGGAGATGGTACTTAATCACCTTGTCTGAGGCTGGCTCTCGAAGTTAGCGGATTCGGAGATCCGTAGTCACACTTCATAGTGAACGTGGAAGAGTGACCGATCTGCCCATCATCGAAAGAGCCTGACTCAGAGAGCAATGAGCAATATCTTCTCGGATTATTTATTGTCGGTTTTACTTCCCGACATAAATATGACCCGGGGGTTTTTTTTTCTTTTCCTCTCTCCAGAGCTCTTGGTAGTTAAGCAACATTGTCCCAATTAGGTACTGTCCCCATCTACCTCGTCGAGAAGTAACAGTGAAGACCACTACACGATGGCACAATATTCTGGGAGGAAACTTTTATTCCTCGCCACCGTTGTTGCATTCTTTTCTCGAGTCAATGCATTCTGGGTGCTGGGCTGCTCGAAACCCATCGTGGTCGAGCGTCTTGATCCTATTGTCTCACCAGGCAACGTATCCGGCCATGTACACACCGTTATGGGAGGCACTGCATTCAACGCTACTATGGACTACAACCTCACCCAAAAATCGTCCTGTACCACCTGTGCGGTTTCTAAGGATTTGTCTAACTACTGGGTCCCAACGGTTTACTTCCACGCCCCGAATGGTAGCTTTATTAGTGCCCAGCAGGTTGGGGGCGTCAATGTCTACTATCAGTCAGTTCAACATCCTGAATAATTGGCCTCCCGTTGAAGCTAATCAATATGATCAAGGCAACGCATTGACCACACAGAAATCGAAGCCGGGAAGAAAATCCAGCCGTTCCCAAAGGGTTTTCGTATGGTCGCCGGCAACCCGATGCTGCGCAGTTACAACCCGCAGTCCCTCGAACAGCAAGCTATTGAGTTCGTATGTCTCCTCACAAATGGTGAAACCGGGCTCCCGCCGTTCAATGGTTTCCCCAATCGAACCTGCGACGGCGGCCTGCAGCTTCGCGTGCGGTTTCCGTGCTGCTGGGACGGCAAAAACCTAGACTCGGCCGACCACAAGAGCCACATGGCGTATCCATCCATGGTCGACAACGGTGTTTGTCCCAGTACTCATCCAGTCCGGCTCCTGTCTCTGATGTATGAGTCGACCTGGAGCGTGGAGCCATTCAACCAGTTGCGAAAGCCGGGCGACCAACCGCTCGTCCTTTCATTTGGGTGAGCCCGTCCTCCCGTCTTTCTCTTCTTTGCCCCGTCGTCAGACTTGGAAGTCAGCTAAAAATAGAGAAAACCAGAGATCCTACGGGCTACGGCTACCACGGGGATTTCCTCAACGGATGGGATGTCGATCTGTTGTCTTCTGCTATCTACGATGAATCCTGCGGAGACAGCGCCGGCGGGCGTCTCGAGCTTTGCAACCCTTTCAAGCCGTACTACCAGAGCGCCGATGCCTCAAATAAGTGTGCTGGCATCCCAAGTGTCGTCAATGAGCAGGTCGCGGGTGTCTTACCTAAGCTTCCCGGTTGCAATCCGATTCAGCCGGGCCCAAAGAATGCCACGGTGCCTAGCTGTACGAAGCATTGAGCCCTTTCCCCCTTTTTTTGGCCAAGTACGCGCCCCTGATGGATTGGTGCGGTCCCCTTGGTCTCAGGTCGAATTAAGCTGCTCATTTGCGGCAGCGAGGTGGATGGAACGACGGCCTAGACTCTTAGTCTAAGCAAATGAAAGTACACGGAATGGGGAAACGGGTTACTCCATGGGGTGGCTCGAGCAGTCTACCAAGAAATCCCAGGGATCCGATGTACATCCTTCTAATATTTGAGATATTTGAGCTGCACAGTGCATATGATACTATGAAGTAATTCACTTATGCCTTCCTCCCCTGTGGGCGAGCACAAGTTGTTTTAACAGAGCAAAGGAGGATCAATTTTCATGGTAGTGAAGCGCATCAGCCATGTTGCTGTCTCCTTTTCATCTTCTTGGTTTGACGGGAGACATGTCATCAAAATATGCAATTCAACCCCGTGCACTCTCTTGGTTCACAGGCGCCTCTCAGCCTGGCTCATGGAGACCATGACGTCTGGTTGACGCTTTAGACCAATCTATCAACGTACATCACTCACGAATGCTTTGCTTGGAGTTCTATGAATATCGGCAATTTAAATTATGAATTAGAGCATAAAACTGATGAAGCCTCACGTCCAAGTAGTACTCTTTGCGGCTAAGTTCACGATGGGGGACATGCGACAGAAAATCACCAAATACCTCTTCCACCTCTGAACCGACAGCAAAAAAACACGATAGCTCACTTTTTTAGAAATAAATTTGGACGGCGGAACAGGATGGTGTGGTTTTCCAGACTCTTGATCGTTTAGCCTTTGCGCATTTCCCAACCAGGTGCTCCCTAGTCAAGGGAGATAATGGTGGAACTTAGAGGACCAGTCGTCCGCCGACGTCTTTCGCAGACAAGTGATTTTATTTTTGGCTCTTCTTTCAGAATTCTGACGCATAAATTTGATAGGTGCGGGCCGTTGTGAGCTAAGTCCAGCCTCAGGAGGAAACGGTTGGTAGCGTGCATTGCAGCTGGAAGAACAATACTAAGGAGAATCCACCAAACTTCAAGAACAATATCAAGCAACACGGAGTAGCTGATCACATCTTCTCATTGTCGGCAAACCTCAACCGCCCAGGTCACACTTACCAGCCATGATAGCTTGTTCCCTTCCCGTTAGTATTATTTGCGAGAGAACCCCCTTGAACGATGAAGCGCCACGCCATGCCTTATTTGCAGAGTGCATTACTTATGAGGCCTGGCCTGGGAAAGCGAAGCAGCCGTCGTTCTTCAACTTGAAAGCATCACCCCTTCGAATCAACCAGCTTCTCTGCCTCAAACAACACTACTCTTCGTTTTCCGTACCGTAATTGGAAGTCTCGTCCAGGAAAACCTCCAAATCCAGCAGCACTTTGTCTAGATTTCCATCCGATTTGCGTCTATATCCAAACAAATCTCAACATAAGACGGGCAAAAGAAGGTATGAAATGAGTCATGGGGACTAAGAGCCCAATCCAAGCATCTAACTCGGCTAACTTTTGTGTTAGATCTCAGGATCCGAGTCTAGACGACATGGCTAATGAGACCGCCAACGCAACGGGGTTCGATCCGCAGCAGCAGGTTATCACTCTGGTGGGCTCGGATGGCCAAACCTCCATTCCCGTTCCGGTTCCCTACATCGACTTCCTCTTCTCGCAGGGTTTCGCGTCTGAGATCAACTATGGCACCCAAATCGGGGCTTCGATCATGATGCTCCTCGTGTTGATCTTGATGACTCCGAGAAATCGTTTCTCCCGCATCCCAACGCTGGTCAATATTCTTGGACTGATCCTCAGCATCATTCGCTGCGTCCTGTTGTCACTTTTCTTCACCTCCTCGTGGTTCGAATTCTATACGGTGACTTCCGGCGACTACACCTATGTAGCGACGGTGGACTACAATATCAGCGTGGTGGCAACAGCCTTGAGCGTCCCCATCATCATTCTGATAGAGGCCGCACTTGCCATCCAGGCATGGTCCATGATCAAACTATGGCCGTCCGTCTACAAGTGGTCGTCGGTGGCGGTATCAGCAGGATTGGTCATGACCACGATCGCCTTCAAGTTTGTCACGGTCGTCATGCAGAGTCTCTTCATCGTTTGGGGCACTCCTCTATCTCGCTGGGCACGAGTGGTGGATCTCGCCCTCAGCACCACCTCTATCTCGTGGTTCTGCTTCTTGTTCATCGTTCGACTCGTCATCCACATGTACACACACCGCAGCATCCTACCTTCGGCCAAAGGACTCTCGGCAATGGAAGTCCTCGTCATGACCAACGGCGTCCTGATGCTAATTCCCGGTGAGTTTGAATAGGGCCCAAATGCAGGTCTTGGTTTGGAAGCTGATCGAAACTCCTTAGTCGTCTTTTCTGGTCTCGAGTTCGGCGAGTTTGTCAACTTTGAATCCGGCTCGCTCACCTACACTTCCGTGTTCCTCGTTCTGCCCTTGGGCACTCTGATGGCGCAACGGATCGCCAACCCCGCCGCCTTCAGCACGAACCACGACAGCCTTTTCTCGGGAACTGGTGCCAGCAAGCAGCCCTTCCTTAAGAGCTGGCACAGCAACACCACCAGCTCTCAGAACCGCACCGGCGTCACGACTTATGTTGCCAGCGACTACAACAAGGAAAAGATGGGCTACGCTGACTCGGAACTTGCTCGCATCGACCACGACGATTTGGAGGGTGGCGTCCGGGTCAACCGAACAATCGAGCACCGAGAGCAGCATGCTCTATGAGGGGAAGACCGAGACCATCTTTCGCAGACACCTGCAAATGGGGAAGGGAGAGTCAGCTTGTGGTTCACACTGGCGGGGGGGGGGGGATCATACTTGCGGAACGGACTCGGCTGTTTTATTTTCTCAAGTTAGTTATAACTGCAACGAGTCCTGCAGTGGTGGACTATACTTCAGTCATTCTCTCTTTCTACTTGCCTCCACGGCATGGATTCCATTTGTTTGGGGCAGCGTCAAGGTTGAACGATCTTCGCCTTCGTCGGCTGCCCACATTTCTATTCTATAGTTGCCTTCGGTACCTGTTTTCCCTGTGAATGGCAGCAGGTACGGATTTATTGGAAGTTCAGCTACCTTGCGCTCCCAGAAAAGTAAATAAACTTTGATCTACCTCAGCTAGAGGATGTTTAAGGTACTCCTTACCTATTGACTGCCACTCTCTTGATGTACCTTACCTGATGCATTCATAAGGTGCTCTAAGGCGCTGTCTCGCTCCTTCCAAGCCAGATCTCAAACTTTCTTGACGTCCAGTTACAAAAAGGAAAAGGAAACGTCATCGGCCGGGTAGCATAGCAAGTAAAGAAAGGAAGGCACTCAAAGAGCACTGCCAAGTCCCTTCGTGATTGCTGGAGCATTTCTTATGGTAGCGATTGCCTTTCGATAGAGTCAGTTGCGTCGGCGAGAAGAAAGGTCGGTGACCTGTCCTAACGTGTCCGCATATCTCTCTGGATTCGATCTCTTCCTCGTTAGGTTCTTCGTTCTCGCAGGTAAACGGCCACCTTTCACGCCATAGGTATCATGCTACCTGGTTCTTCAATAGCCGGCGACTACATATCGTCCTCTGCTATTCCGAGCAGAAGAATGCAGTGTTGCAGTCCAATTGCGGAGGCGCCCCTAATTCGTCCCAACGCTCCGTCAGATCCGAAGCGCGGATTTTCGCACTCCCAACTGAGCCCAGCTCCTCTGCGTCTGAAACACCAGCCTCGGAACCTCGACAATGAGACCAGCCATAGCCAAGTCATGGACACCTTGGAGGAAAGTCTGAACCGAGATGTAGCTGCACCACTGGTGGGCCGGGGGGATACAGGCCAGCATGATAAGAGGGTGCGTCCAGTAGAGCCGTCATCGTCAACAGATCCGTCCTGTGCATCTGATATTGCAAGTATCATCTCAAAATTCGAGGTTCTTCAAGTCACTAGCACAACTATGAGCAGATCACCGACTTCGACTCAACCACCGTCCTGTCCCCAACCGGCGTTCTTCGTCGCTGACCCGAGTTACAATCCGAGACAAGCCATTCGGATATCAGCGAAGGATGCAGCACGAAATGAGACCAACGCATCGGGCTTGGGTGTAACTGATGGGGGTTTAAACGAGACTCGCGAGCTAAAAGCAATTGTAACCCCATATTCTGCCACTAGCCATCCAGTAGGCGAGCGAGCGAGCAAGGATAACCACGGATACCAGACTTGCGAGGCGGTGCCATCAGAAGATTTAACGATCGGGATGCAGCAAGGTGGTTCTTCTTTGCCGGCAACATCTACAAAAGCGAAGCAGAATATCACAAGGACAGAACATCCGGGTCGAATCGAGAGAGTGGATCGGAGTAGTGCCTGGGATTCCAAACTCTTTGCGGAGAGACGGATGAGATTCGAGGAATATCTTGGTAGGTATTTTCTAGACGTTCTGGTCGTCACATACAACAACCCTCGACGTTTCTTCTAACTACTCCAGCACCCATTTCCGTTGCGAAGCCAGTGGCTACAAACATGCGAACAAGAGAATACTCACTCGGTACCTCGACGATGCAGAGCTTTACCAGCATGGCCCGGGACGATTCTGGGGGACGCGTTGCAAAGCTTGCCACTGCTCCAAATACACCAAGCAAGCAGGATTTGGTGGGCAAAGCGATCGTTCATACCGGAACAGAGAAAGAGGCGACATACATGCATCGCCACAGTGTGACAGATTTGCGACGGCGGTTCGAAGATATACTAAGCCGCGGTTGCACACCATACGACCGATCTTTGCCAAAGTCGAGTTCGCGAATTCCATCGAAGAGAACTCATCCAAGCACGAAGCATGGGACCTACCACCCCATGAAATTATCGTCGCAAACAGATGGTCCGGGAGCCAGCGCGGCCATGGCAGAAATACTTGAGAAGGGATTATCAAAGGGTCGACATAATACCACCCGGAGAGCAGGGAACTCAGAAAATTCGGATCCTGGGCCTGAGAACAGCGAGCCAGCTCACACTAGGCTGAGATTTGCGACACCGACAGTTCCATCGCCATACACAGAGGCACGTACGCCGTCTCATAAGAAGTCGTCAGTTCTCCATTCAAGTCCTGTGCACCCTCTGCTTCTATCCCACGGTCGATCGACAACAAGAGGTCCACAAGAGAGCGGCAGGTCCAAAACAGCGCCATCTCTTAACCGCTTGGATCACAGTACTAGGACAGCAGAGAGGCCAGGGAAGGCTGTCGCAGATATACCGACATGGATGATACAGAGGAAAAGAGTTGCTAACTTGCGTGAAGTCTTCCGTCAAGAGGTAAGCCCTGGATCAGGCGTCCGATTCCCCAGAAGATATACTGCTCCCGACCTCGTCGAGATATCAGACCCAGCGGTGGCTACATTGAGCAAGCGGACTCTTCTTCTATCGAAACCATTCCAACGTGGTTCTACGGTAGAGGTTAGTACCTCTGGTGTCTCACTGACCGACAGCCCATACGAGATGGCTGTGGCGGGAAAGTATCAAGACGTGGACACCAAGGGCTCCCATAGCGCCGTACCTGGCCAAACAGATCCCATTGTTGATTCACCTGTCAGAAATCTGGTCGGCATACTTGAGTCCCTGAATCAGTCAGCTAGCAGTTTGGTCTCGGTGCCCAGCAGCGTGGGTCGGCAGTACGAAGCAGGTATGGGCGCCAGAATAAGTCACACGACATCGTTGGACGGACTCACCAAGAGGGGAGAGTTTCCCAAATTACACACTTACAGTCCAGGAACAAGGTCACAAATTTGGCGGAAAGTTTCCACGGTTCTTGATAAAAGAGCCAGAGACGTTCTCGGTCATGGGAACGATCGCTTGAAGTCAGGGAAATGGAAAAGTCATGACAAAGCCAAAGGGCCACGTCATCCTAGCTTCTTCAGCAGCTTATCCAAGCCTTACAGCTCACGAAATGCCAAAAACTCAACTCTTCTGAACGCAACTCTTCTGAACGCACATGAAAATATAGGTTCCAGCCCGACGTCACCATATACAGCAAACCTGCGCTTCACACAGCAGGAACAGGATGCCAAGGTGACTGCCTCCGTCCCGGCCAGCAACTTTCACAGCCAAATGTTGGTACAAGTGAATCTCACAGAAGATCCTTTCGAGCGAAGGGCGAGTTTCCAACGCGAATTGGCCCCCCGGAAAAGTTATGCAGGTCTGGGTCGAAGAGGTGGCCCACCCGTTTGCGCGCAAGGTACCCAGAGCTCGTCACCCCCGCCAACGTCGCCATGCGGTAACGCTCATCTCTCGGCTGCGCAGTTTGAAGCACCAATGGCAGATGCAAAGGTGTTACGAGAACCCATGAGTCCGTCCAAGCCCCGATCTCGGTACCCCAGTTCGTGGGGCCGCAAGACTGGCAAGCACGTCAAAAAGGGTCTCGCCAGTCCTGTATTGACTACCGAAAAGGGCCAGGGCCGCGCCGTATTCTCGGAGCGCCAAGCTAAAGCCAGCTGGGGGAGAAAAGCGGCGGCTGCGGCTTTTGGAATCCGACAGCGGCTTAGGGAATGGGAGCGGGACGGAGACCGAAGCGGCTCCTCGTCCGCAGGCACGGTACCGTCGTCCTGGGCCCCCGGCCAAGGGTTAACAGAGTTGCCGATCGTGGCAACGATGCAATGCGATCTGCAGTGCCCCCGGCCGGCGCAACTGGTCAATTTCGAAAAGTTCGATACATATTGCCAAGAGAAACCCGGCAACATGGGCGCATTCGGCTCTGCTATTCCGCGACTCTGAACAAGGAGTATCCTTAGATAATAGACTACAGTACGCAGGAGCGTTGATGCGCTGGCTCAGGGCAGGTGGCATTGCAAAGGCTATGGAGACCGCCGGAGGAGGGTTGCAAGTCCGACTGATGGCCATCGAATCGATATGCATAGGTATCGTTGGTCAAAGCTGGTATGCATTGGATAGAAGTATTATTGAACGCTTGCTTATTCGCTTCATCGACTACCCCTGGACGTCACTTCCTGCACTGTGGATGTAGCATATGTGATTAACCGCAGGGGACAAACAGCCCTAGTTTCGTAATCTCGTCATATAAATAGCTAAATAGGTGCTTCGCCCGGGTCGTCCAAGGGGATCAACCTCGTGTCACTGCTGGTCAAGAAAATGCCCATCGCTCCTCATACCAGCCCCATGCCCAGCCCGATCTTCTTCACCAGCGCCTTCTTGAGATACCACTCCCGCGCTAGACTTCGTGTCATCCTCGCGAAGACACCAGGCGCGATCCGACCCCGCTCCATGGCACGCCCCAGAACAAAGATAGCATCGGCCAGCGCGCGCTCCTCGGCCACCAGTTCGTACAGTTGGTTCGCTACCACGGTGGGAGCCACAAGGAGTTGGTCGACGCTGGGGGCCGGATGCTGCGACGAGTTTTCAATCACACTGTCCGCCTTGCGGAGGCTGTCCTGGAGAATGGCCGTGTTGGAGCTCAGTAGGGCCGAGAGCTGGGAGAGGGACGCCTGGTCGGACTGGATGTTGTTCAGAGCCGAGAGCATGGCCGTCCGCTGGGCTTGCAGACCCAGCAGCGACGATTCGTTCTGGGCACGGGTTCGTTGTCGCATGATGAAGAGAGTCTGGGCAAGCTGGTGGAGGAGTGCGTCTTTCTCGGGGTTCGGTGGGATGGGAGGCGCAGGGAGGGAGGAAGGCGACGGAATAGTTAATGCTAGATCGTCGCCCATGAGATCTGGAGGTGGCGCAGCCTTGGGTATAGGCTGCTGAATAGGGACAGGAGCCTGTTGCCAGTTGACCTGTGGTGGCGGCGGCTGCTGCTGGTGCTGATGTTGCTGCGGTGGTTGCTGCGGCTGGTGTTGTCGCTGTTGAGGTTGCGGGGCGAATACGCCGAGTCTTGGATCACCCGGCAAAAACTGCGGTGGCGGCCCGGGATGCACGCCTTGTGGTGGTCCTTGTACCGTATTCGGCGGCGGAACTCCTCCGTATGAAGGCCCGGGCTGGAAACTTGGCTGTCCTTGCGGCGGAAACGATTGGTGTTGTTGATTTGCTTGGGGTGGCAGCGGCGCAGGGGAATCATACCGTGACCTACCAAGCCCTACAGGCTCTGACTGGGAAGCGACCTCTGGTGCCATGGATTCATATTGATAGGGTGGTCGTCCAAGCTGCTGGGGAACAGGGGAGAATCGCGATCCACTCTGGGACGAGGCTGGGGATTGCCGCTGCGACGTGTGCTGGGATGATGGTTTCGGCGGCGGGGGTGGTGGTTGGGAGGCACCGTGGTTAACGGAGCTTGGAGTGCTCTCTGGTCTCTGGTCGAGGTTCGGGGGAAGGGGCGGTACCGGAGGAGGTGTCGGCGTATGTTGACTCGGTGGTGGCCTGCCCTGCTGCTTCGCGATAACCGGCGGTTCCTTCGCAAAGACGTCTCGCAGTATGACGAGAAAGTCCAATATGCTTGATTTCTACCATATACCATGTCAGCACCTTAAACCACACCGAGAGGCGGCGCCGGCAGGTTAACTCACATCCCAGAAGGTAGCCCATCCGACCAAGTACGGATGGTAGACCTGACCTTGGGGGTCAACGTGCTGCCCGGGGCGCACTAGCATAGTGTCCGTCGGGGTCACGTAGACCAATGGCGCCTCTCTTGGATATGCGTGAGGAACCCATAGGGATATCGGGAAGCGGTACGTGACGCCTCGGAAATCCACCGGTATGGTACCAGAGAGGTGCACGAGGAGGGCGGACGCGCCATTGGGGAATGCTGTTCAGGTCAGCGTGCGGACGCGGGTATGAGGCCCAATTAAGGGCCCCAATCGTAGAAGGTGTTCGTACTGTGAACGTCGGTCCTGGGAGAGAGCGAAGAGTACTGCGAGAGAGCTTGGGCGACATCGTTATAGGTTCGGTTCACATCGTGATATTCCTAGAGGGGATGAGTTCGCCTCGCCGTTAGCCACGTGCGTCTTTCCACGCCTCAACAAGAAATAGAGAATAGAGCTCGAATGAGGAACAGTAAGAGCGGCGGGGTGGTACCATACACTTGTGAGGACACTGTAGAGCCAGTTGAGGACATGCTGCTGAACTACCATGGCGACTTAGTGCAGCAGTGTAGCTGTTGTTATGGGACCATGGCTCAGCTGTTTGGTTCTGCCCGAGCTGCGGGTTGTAGTCTCGAAGCTTGGCTGGATGTAGTAGCCTCACAGCGTAGCGGGATGCCATAAAGCTCTCCACCCAGCCCAGCGAAAGGGAGGGGTTCTTTGGCCCACCCCAGTGTATGAATTACGCGCTAGATTGCCCAGCCCACTGAATAGGAATATTTGTTTTACCGGATCTCCGATCGGGGAGACCTTGCATTCGTCATTCATCCTGCTCTCCGCTAGATCCGCTCCGTCGCTATCCGTTATCCGCGCCAACCGAACGAACGACTTTCCCTACCCCCGTATTAGTGGTATGATTCTGTACCCTTCTCGCCGAGTTCAGTAATTCCTAGGGTATCCAGCGGGATGGCGCAGATTTCTCGCTAATCACGTAGCACCGCTACACCAGGCGCATCACCAACCGAGGTATTTTGCACATCTCGGGAGAGTTAGGCAATGTCGTGCTCTATCTGTACAGGAAATGCGACTGCCATGACGTTGATTCTACTTAGTACAGACAACCATGTGAGGCCTCAAAAACTTGGAATGAAAATGATTCCGTTGATTGCCATTTCGCCCAGCTTGTGTGGGAAGAAAACTCACCCTGTGACGCCCTCGTGTCCGTAGTCGGAGATGGCACCAAAGGCGCACTTTGACCACCTGGAAACCGGCTTGCCAAGGTGTTCTCGTAGGGCACTGGATTTGATGTATTGTATTAGGGAACCATTTCCCTTAGCTTTACTAATTGTCCCAGCCTAAAAATTTTCGTTCCTGGGTCGCAATGGCTGCGCAGCCAGCCAGAAGGTGTTTGTCAGAGATTCCGCAAGACCAGTTTCTAGCTCCCGCCACCCCGCTGCGCTTTTTGCGCATTTAAAAGGGCTCCTCCCTCCCCTTGTTACTACTGCGACTGACAACTCTCTCGGCCTTGGATCAACTTCAAATTGGTCTTCAGCTCTTTTCCCATGCTCACGACCCCAACGAATTCTCGCACGGCTGAGGAGTATTGCAGATCGATATCTGTATACTCCTTGCGTCAGGACAGTTAAAACCATCCTCCTTATCCTCGATCAACCGTAAATACTGTACCCCTCCGTTCAGGCTTGTGTGAAGGAATATCGCCAGTGGTTGAAACAAACTACGCTTCCATACAGCCCTTAACTACAAATACAAATCTCTACAGATTTATTTGTTTCGACTAAATTCAAGACCCAACTCGCAAGAGACCTAAGAAACTGCCTGTCTTTGTCTTGGTAGCATCTTGGTGGCAATACCGACCGTTTCTTGTATTACTACCTACACGAGTAGTCAGTATTCGTTTCTTAGAAAAGCAAAATCCAACCAATCAGAGCTATGCTCCCACCTATTCCTGTGCTGGGCGACTATGGAATCTCCCC
>FTLB01005816.1_pt1 | contig 14173 bp, 11 predicted proteins | sample 1658291 | NCBI WGS metagenome assembly FTLB01 (sample SAMEA3914812, study PRJEB12502) | metagenome | biome: forest; material: soil | place: Canada | collected 2011-07-07 | depth 0.1 m
TACCTCCTGTCCCAGGGCGTACCTTATACATGCGGCGGAGGGCACGGCACCTATAATGTCTGTTCCCGGCCACTACTACTGCTTGCCGAGCTCGTCAATTATATAGGAGATGCCACCATGCTACACGATGAACAGCGACGTCTAGCCGGTCGTCCGTGTACTAGATCCAGCGCCTAGTTCGATAGTGTACTTGAAACTCTTTGTCGTGCTGATAGGCCCGACGTACGTGGCCCCATTAATGTTGAATGCCACGTCATTCTGGACGCGAAGTGTAAGCTGCTTGCCCAGATTCGACGTGATAGTTGCCGCGGTCAGCCGGCTGTTGGACCAAGAGATGTCGACAACGAAGCCACCACGAGCCACGAGACCTGTGACGGAACCGGCGGGCACGGAGCTCGGAAGCGCAGGAAGCAGATGCACAATGTTGTTGGCGTGCGACTGGAGTAGCATCTCCGCGATTCCCGACACTAAGCCGAAGTTTCCATCAATCTGCATCGGTGGGCCGTTATTCGAACTAAAAAGGTTTGTCAACGGGAAGGCCTGGATGAACTTGACGACGCTGTCCCACGCGCTGCTACCATCGAACAAGCGAGCGTACAGTGCGATAGCCCATGTCCGCGACCAGCCGGTGTCGCCGGAGCCATGGCTCATGCGGTGGGCCAAGAGAGTACCCGCGGCGTTCGCCAGCGTCTGGTTGACCAGGGGCGAAAACTGCGTGCCGGGGTGCAGGGCGAACAGTGGAGAGAAGTGCCGCATGCCGGGCTCGGTCTCGCCGTACTCCTGGCGCCACTCGAGTATCTGGCCGTAGGATCCGATGTCTGCGGGACGGAGCTTCGTGATATAGCTCTGGGCATTGGTGCATGCGGCGTCAGATAACGACAGCACGGTGCAAGTCTCAATGACGGCACGGAAGACTTCCCATAGTATATTGTTGTCCATCTGCGGGCTAAGATCGATCCCGGCGGAGGTGCCGTTGTCAGTAAAGCCGCCGTTTATAATGAAAGCATTCTCCGGTGAGAGACTTGGGCCAGTGGTGTAATAGCCGTTCCAGTCGAAGAGATAGCAGAAGTAGAAGTTGGCAACATCTTGCAGGATAGGCCAGGCATCGTTGCGGAGGAAAGTGTCGTTACCTGTGAATCGGTAGTGTTCGATGGTGTGTAGCGACAACCAAGCAAGTCCCATGGGCCAGATCGTGTACGGTGTCCCGTAGTCTGTTGGTGCCGAATCGCCCCACAGGTCGACGTTGTGATGTGAGACAGCACCACCGCAACCGTACATATCGGATGCCATGGCCTCCGCGCGCGGTTTTATGGTCCATAGAAGATCGAATAAGGCCTTATGAGTGTCGGCCAGGTTGGTTGGATTAGCAGGCCAGTAGTTCATCTCGATATTGATGTTGATGGTGTACTTGCTGCCCCAGGCTGGACTGTACGCATCGTTCCAGATGCCTTGCAAATTGGCGGGCAAGGATCTCACTCCAGTGTCTCGCGAGGACGCTACGAGGAGGTGACGCCCAAAGTTGAACATCAGGGTCGGCAGCTGGACGTCCGCATCCGGATTGCTCTTGTAGTTGGACAGTCGCGTGTCGGTGGGCTGGTTGCCATCGCTGCTCGTTCCGAGGTTGAGATTGACGCGACCCATCAAGCTCGCGTGGTCAGCGACAGCCGTCTGCTTCACTTGTGCGTATCCCTTGGACACGGCGGTATCAACTCTGCTGGAGGCTATGGTACTACAAGTGGTAATGTCACTGTATCGGTAGATGGACTCTGCGTCGAAGAAGATGTCAACGGAAGTCGCTCCAGTGACGCAGATCTTGTCTTGAGAGGCGGAGATAGTTCCTAGGATAAAATCAGCAGCTGCATGTTTGGGCGGTGGGACACGAGCAGTCTATACCTCCATCCGTTACGACCCGTACTTGAGCATTGAAGTTCAGACCACCGTTACCAGCGGTCAGGAAAATTCTACCCACATTGTTGGTGACAGACGAGCCCTTGCTAGTTTGGTTGGTACGAACGAGATCAACGGCGACGCTGAGCTGGCCTGCCGTGCTAGCTGCATATTTCATGGCAATAACCTGGTCCGGAAAGCTCGCAACGACCTCACGGCTGACGAATATCATTAATTTAGATTTTGGTGGGAGGACATCCATTTCGGGGTCTCTCACGTGTAGTTAACGCCATTGTAGCTGTAGGTTGTCCACGCGGTACCAGTATAGGTGTCGACGTAGCGCGTGTATAAACTACCCGTGTTGTTATGGCCAAAAATCAAGATCTAGCTCGGCTGTGACGCTGTAAGACTGCGGAGACGTCGGATTACCAGCCATATTTGGGAGCGCATTGTTGTTGGCATCGGTGATTTGGCCGCTCACGAGCTGCGAACGAACCGAAGACAAGCTACCCTTGGCCTTGCTGTTGACGCGGTTTGTGAATAAGCCATTCCACACTGAGTTCTCATTCAGCTGGATCTTTTCCTTGGTCGAACCGTAAACGAGCGCGCCGAGGCGGCCGTTCCCGATCGGGCCGGCCGAGTTGAAATCGGTTGCCGCCGATGTATACCAGGTGAATCGCGACGCATCCCATTGGGCAGAGACTGTCGCCACCCCGGCCAGAAAAAGTCATAAGGGAGTTAACCATGACGAGGAGTGTAATGTTTTATCAGCGAAAGCTGTGAAAGGTGAGGTCTCTGGGCCTAGATTTCTCTCATCGAGGTCCTCTTTGCCGACTATTAAATACGACGAACCATCCGTTCCTGTGATGAACCATTTCGGCCGATGGACGAGCTGTTCCCCGGACTTCCTCTTCTAGCAGGGCAGATCTTTTGAGTTGTTGACTTGGCATCTGCCCCCCTCCCCCCCTCCCCAAACTTTACCACTTCTCGGCAAGGCACAACATCAAATATCCGTCGGAGTATCTCGAGTGCGCAATAGGCTGACAAGAGCTTCCTAGGTCATCGACAATCAATATCGTGAACCCAGAATGGCAATAGAGGCAATGATCGTTGCATCCTAAATTGCTCCACGTTTCAAGAGTCCACACTTGCCAATTCATCCGGATTTCTAGGACCAGCGGCGCCAGTCTGGTTGAGGAGAAGAGGGGAAGAAAGGTAAAGCTACAAGCAGGAGAGTGGTATCTTGGAAAGGTCTAGGTGACTCACGTCCGAACATGCTCGTTCAGTTCGGCTAGAGTAGCTTCGCGATCGCACTCGACAGCAATCGCGGTGCTAGCTCATTATTCAAATTGCAACAGAATTGTTGTATTATCTCTCAATGGCCATCACTTTTCCGTTTTAGCGCTAGTTCTTTTGATGCTGGCGGCTCTTGGCAATGATGATCAAGCCTATCCCGGGGTGATTGTCTGTATCTGCCTTAATGTGTACGGCGGATCCTTGCCGTCGGATATTTGGGGTAAGCGGACAATCGTATGAGCGTTTCGCATTTTCTCACGCCAATTGCTCTCTTTACCCTTACAATTCCTTATTTTCTAGCTGCTACGGAATGTTGCACAAGAAGTTCATTGGTATCATTTGACAGCAACTCCATTTTCTGGAGAAATATCCTGGCTTCGAAGCTTCTCCCGACGTTACTGACGGTATCTCTTCCCCAGCAGGTCGATCATCTGTGGATCCAGGTAGTCATATTCTCCATCTTCAGTTTAAGAGGGATCGCAATCGACCACAGAGATTGGTGCGGTTCTATTTGCTGCGCTGACGTTCCATCCCTTGCAACACTGGAAAGTAATAATTCTCCTGATGCCCAAGATTTCATATTGTACCAGGTGATTTGCGGGGAAGGACGGCTAATTGCCCGGTTGTCCGTCGCAAACTTTTCGTCCTGTGCTGCTAAGCCGTTGGCTCGGTGCCTGTTCTTCAAGTTGTCTCGAATTTGATGGCCACCTTTCCCTTTTTTTTGTGCTTCAGCAGACACGCCGAGTGTACCGCAGCTCGATGCCCCTGTCTAAGAGTATTACAGTTTTCTTATGCCACACTTTAGTTCAGCCCATGTCAAAGAACTCGGCCCCTAGCGATCCGCTGCATGGACTCAGAGTTGCTCACAAGCATTTATTTCCATTGTACAGGACGCTCTTGTCCCATTGGACGACTGATATAGTCGACATGCAGGTAATGTTTTGGGAACGTCGATGCATATAAAGTCGAATCCGCGTATTTGTTGACTGTTTCAAAAACTCAATTCTTCAATGTTCTCTATCCTGCGGCGGACAACACTTCCGTCGTCATGGTAAATTTCAGCTTCGCTGTCATAGCGGCCTCCGGCCTTGTCGGGTTTGTCAAGGCCCAGCAGGCCCTTTACGGTCAATGTGAGTTCATTATGATTCCATATAATTCGCTGAGCGACAGCGCTGATAGCTTTCATGAGGTGGTGGCCAGGGATGGTCTGGGCCGACCAGCTGTGTTACTGGTGCCTGCTGCCAATACTCCAATGACTGGTATTCCCAATGTCTCTCCGGAGACTGTAGCACCAGCAGCGCCGGCAGTAGTGCATCAAGCCTCACCACAGTCACCACCAAGATGACCTCGCTAACAAGTCCTAAGACTCAAGTGTCAACCACAATGGTGACTACTTCGACAGCCTTCCAACCACCAGGAAACTTCACCAACCCAGTCCTCTGGGAGAACTTGGCTGATAATGACGTTTTTCGTGTGAACGATACATATTACTACTCGGCGTCCACCATGCATTATTCCCCCGGAGCCCCCATTCTTCGGTCCTATGATCTCGCCAACTGGGAGTACATCGGCCACTCGGTTCCTTCTTTGAGCTGGAGTAGTAAATATGACCTTACCCACGGCCAACGTGCATACGTAAAGGGCATTTGGGCCTCCTCGCTCCGTTACCGTAAGAGTAACAACATGTGGTACTGGATCGGCTGTATCGAGTTCAGCAAGACTTACGTCTATACGGCACCAGCTGCCGCAGGCCCATGGATTTTGCGGTCTACAATCAATCAGTGTTACTACGATTGTGGATTGATGTTCGATGACGATGATACACCATATGTAGCGTACGGCAACACCCAAATCAGCATCGCACAGCTCTCGAGCGACGCCTTCTCGCAGGTCAGGACGCAGCAAGTCTTCCAAACGCCTTCGAATATCGGAACTCTTGAAGGAAACCGCTTGTACAAACGCAACGGCAAGTACATTATCTTCTCCACTAGACCCGCCTCGGGTCAATACGCCATGCAGGCGAGCACTCCGTTCGGCACGTATTCCATTAAGACGGTTGTCGAAGGGGTTTCGCCACCTGTCTCCGGAGCTGGAAACCCGCACCAGGGCAGTCTTGTAGACACTCAAAACGGGGACTGGTACTATATGGCATTCATCGACAACTATCCGGGCGGCCGAGTTCCTGTCCTCGCACCTGTTACTTGGGGCTCTGATGGCTTTCCTGCTGTAACTCTCGTTAATGGCGGCTGGGGAGTACAATACCCATATGCAGTACCAGAGCAGTTCATCAAGTCAACGACCGGCACCGACTTGTTCCCCGGCACTCCCCTTGATGCATCTTGGGAGTGGAACCACAACCCCGACACCTCAAGGTTTTCCGTGAACAACGGCCTCACTCTAAACACAGCCACCGTCACGAACGACATCTACCAGGCGCGTAACACCTTGACCAAGCGTATTCACGGCCCTATTGGCGTCGGAACTCTGCAGCTCGACTTCACCAACCTGGCCAATGGTGACCGTCAGGTCTTGTCCTCCTGCGAAACAAGTCGGCATATATCGGAATCGCGCGCGACGGCGGCAACTATATCATTAGTATGGTCAACGGCATAAATATGAACAGTGACTGGACCACTCAGTCCACGGGAAGTCAAGCGGCAAGCGCTAGCATCTCGGCCAAGAAGGTATGGCTCCGGCTTAGCGCCGACATTCACCCTGGTGCGAACCAACTGGCCACTTTTTCCTATAGGCTGGACGGAAATATCTTCACAAACCTCGGGCCATCATTTGTGCTGGATAACAGCTGGGAGTTCTTCATGGGCTATCGGTATGGTATCTTCAACTTCGCGACGAAGTCGCTCGGTGGATCTGTGAGAGCCATTTCGTTCACTAGTGCGTGAGTGGAATAGAGTAGGATAGATCAAGTGTTGTGGTTTTCGGCACCTTGAAAAGATGAAGGTCCCGAAGGCCCGGGGGGGATGCTCCTTAACCAACATGTTAGCCGACCTTTATGATATTAGCTGCTGTTTCTGAAAGAATTCGCTATATTTTACGCACTGATGTGAATTGTGTCTGAGGACGGGTGCATAGGACGCCTTGAGCGAATCCTGTTGCGTGACGGCATAACTCTCGCTAGACCCAAGGTAAAAGCCGGCAACGGCATACGATCTATTCACTTACATCCTGCACTAACATCCATCCCATCGGAAACGCCTTCACGCATCCGATCTCCTCTGCCAAAAAGTTTCGGCCTTTCGTCCATCGACTCGATTCGTGCAGTTGATGCATCTCGCATCTCTACCACTAGAGCTGGGGGGACTATGTTGCACCCCGAGAGATACTTTCCTGGAGTACTTGACCCCTCTAAGGCCGATCCTACATCTGCCAGTATTTAAAAATCTTATCAAGTTTCTTCGGTTATGAAATCAGTTTATTTTAGATGATATAATTAGGTGTTTTCTTGCGACGGAAAGTAACGGGCGTCAGCTTCGGAAGCCGATTCCAAGATCACGAAGAGGGGTTAGAGAAAAAGCATTCAAAATTTTCAACCCTGAGATATCTGAATTTGCAATTGCTACGAGTCGTGTTCTAGAGGAGTTGCCAGACACACGTCGTTATTCCTCGCATGAATGCGAGGAGCAGACAATTTCTCAAGCTCCTCGGCTTTTAACTTTGATACACCCGAGTCTCCCTTCTAGTTTAGGCACTGCGAGTACCAGTTATTCGAGAAAGTGCAGGTGCCCGCAGCGCAGCAAGTGGGTCCAGAAAACCCCTGCCCGCCGCATTGCCCGTACAGCGCAGCACACTTTCCGCCGCCACCTCCACTGCTCGACGACGTCGCGGGTGGGGGGGAAGAGCTCGCCGTGGGAGAGCTTGCCGTAGTCTCGCCCACAGTGATGGTCGCGGAACCGGTACTGCCGAAGCCCTCTGTCGACACAATCTGGTAGGTGGCATTGGTGGACGGGTTGAAGACCAGACCGTGCGCGTTGTACCAGTTGTAGTGGTTGCTGGTAGTAACGGTACCGCTAGAACGTTTCTGCCGGCGGATGGACCAGTACTGGATATAGGTGGCACTGCGATAGACCTTGTAGATATCGTACGTACTTCCGTCGCTGTCGAGGGTTCCAATGAGTGTACCGCCGGTGCCGGGATTGTAAGGGCCGAAGTTCTCCAAGATGTACGTCTCACCCGAGCCGGACCATGTGTACACGGAGAGGTAAGCATTGCTCCCGGGGTTAAAGGAGCCGGAGAAGGTGATAGTTCTATTTTCGGTTTGGTGAGCAACGTGTGCGCAAGAGTTCAGGGGTGGCTTCCGCCAGAAACTACTAACCGGCCAGAAGCCTGCTGCCATCCTTTGCCAGCCGTGAAGTCCTCAACGTTCTGCCAATTCACGCTGTATTCCCCCCCAGCGCCGTTGGTGTAGGTGACGTCTCCGCCACCCTCAGACCCTAGTGAAGGACATAATTTAGTAGCGCTCTTAGCTAGGAACGCTCTACAGGACGAGACATACAGAACTGATAGAAATAGCCATTGTTGGTACCCTGCTGGTTAGGTGTACTACGTGATGCAATCTCATGCCTTGAGCGAGGCCCGGGCCCGTAAGGACCCATCTCGGCCGGGTGGGCGAGTATGCCAGCCACCGTAGTAACGGCGAGAAGAGTAGAGGTGAAGGATACCATGACAACTATAATTAGACCGTAGTCTTGAAGTCGAGTTAGCAAGACTATAGAATGGAGTAATAGCACGACCGGCTGGGGACTGTACCTAGAGGGGGGAATTGACCTCCTCTTTATACTTTACCATCTTTTCTTGATGCACTACCTATTTTGCCGCTTTTATAGCTCTAAAACGGCTTATATAGCGTAAGATCTTTGATGGATTATAGGATCTAGTGATCCAGGAATCTGAAATAATGCTACCCACTATCATGGTCGAGGTTTGATCTAGCGTGGCTTACCCAAGAAGCTCCCCCGCAAACTCTCGACCAATCGCATTCTGGCGGCCGACGGAGCGGTTTCCCACGGCCTGCGGGTCGCAATACTACCTACCATTCAACAGATTCCCCGGTTGGTTGGCACTCCTTCACTTCCCAAAAACAGATGATTCTTCAGGTCCTCCGGATACTCCCTGGAACGCCATGGTTATTTTTCCGCTTGCAACCTAGTCCGATCCAAGCTTTCCATACCCTATTGGCGCGCTTTTCAGGATGCCTGTCAGGGCGTGATATGAAGGGTAACGCCACACTGGCGTGTCGGCCGCACACGGCCCTGCTCTAGAAATTAGCACGAAGGCGTACTAGGTACACATGCGACAGCACTACAGGCATGCATCGCGGACTTATCCCGGTTGCACCAATCAGAGACTAATAAGACCCTTCTTTAAGGACTTAGTAGAAGGCCGGCGGCCGGTATTACATAGAGCATTCCGGGCCGCGGCCCCGTAGTATGGGAAAAGAGTGAGCTAAGGGCTACCATCAAGAGGGATGCCAAATTTTAGTTGTTGAGAACAAAAGCTTAGAGCATGCCACTCTACCTCTGCGTCTACACTATACAGTGCGCCGGGTTCCTTCGTACTAGTACGGACGTTGAACCGCGGTCTTGAGAGTGCTCGTGCGAATGACGATGTCATCTGAAACGACCACTGGCTAAGCTTATCTTCTGAGTCCTGAAAAACGGGTTGTAAGAACGCTTTAAGTTAATTCTACAGGGAGATATTATAGAGACGAAGAGAACGGTGTCGGCTCTGTCTTGGATTGGGCTACAGGCCGTCGCATTCACGGGCTAGTTGCTAGGTCAAATATTGGGCCACAGTCTAAATGTTGTTTCCCCTCGTCGTAGTACTGTCAAGGGGCCCGCACAACTTCCGTATCTAAATTGTCCTTTATAATTTATGTAACATTGTTATTATAGACCATGGCTTGAAGTGATATGCTTCAGGTTGAATGAACCAAGCTGTAATAAGAGAACGTGTCCTTCCCTCTCCTCTAAGACGGGAAGATTCCGACAAAGGCACGGAAGTTAGACGACGTAAGGCTTTTAGATGCGAACCTGGTATGAAAGAACTTACTTACTTGACAATTCCCCTTACCATAGGTATAGGAGTGAGTCTACTCTGCTTTAAACATATACTAGTTTGCGCGAAAATTGAAGAATCCAACTCCGACGTTGCTGCTAAGTCGCCGGTCACATGCACATAGCCCTAGGTCCTACCCGCTTTACCCCAGTTACTTTCCCAACTACCTACAACTAGTCTGTAAATAAAATTATGTCGTATAATATGAAGTCATATAATATTTAGTAGTTACTTATTGTAGCAAACAGCTGATGTTAGTTTACTGGAAAGAGGTAAAATAATAGATGATGTATATGTCCAAGGGGGGGGCAGGATTAGGATATACTCTATTGGCAGGTGAAGATGTATAATTATTTAAGTCTCAATAAAACACAAACAAACCCTATTACTTCCGCTTTCCCTATAAAATGTAAGGAGTGGTACCGGCTAGGGGGGGCAGATATAGCTAATTTTCTCATGGAGACTTCCTCGTTTAAGACTGCCAAGGCTTAGCGGAGCATATACGCTGTAAAGTGTTCGTTGGCTTGTATACTGACAAGGTATGTATTCCTCTTCTTTGAGTTCTCTGGGCCCCCAGAGTTGCCAGACTGCTCCGTGCCGTAGCGACAGCTTAGCTGTACATCTTGGTGCTTAGGCCTTCCGTGACACAAGATAAAGTCCGGATTGCCATGTGCCACGGCTGGAAAGTGCCTCAGCCGTTCGATCAATGGACCGACCACCCTAAGTCCCCTGATGATCTTGTGTGGCTCCAAGTCGCGGTTTAGCTCCGGCTGATATTTCGTTGCAGTCGCGATGGAAGGAGAGGTAGCGTGCCTACTTCCCAAGTGTTGGACTCCGTTCGCAGCATTTCCTATCTGGTCTGCAGGATACCAATCAACAGGATTTTGGCAAGCCAGCCACTCGGGGAGCAAGTACTTGTCATGGGGCATCTTGGGGACCTGGGAGATACCCACCGCTGTGGGAAAGGACATGCATCTTCGTGATCATGATCTTTAATCAATATGGTAGCCTGGCTTCCACACATTTTGTAGCTTCGCAAGCTGCAGACCACTCGCTGCTAGGCGACCTCATCAGTGCGATACCCTGGATACGGCTGTCGGACTGCCAAAAGAGACGTGGTTAACTAGCCTCCGGCGTAGCTCGGACTATATTTCTCCGCTTGTTGCCATTGTTCCCCCTTCGAATAAGTCAATATAGGTTCAGGGCCGGGCTTACCCAGCCAACTGGTCCAAACTTGACCGCACTACATGACGTGGCCGAGCACGTTAAGGAAGCAGTCAGCTTCTATCAGAAGACATTTCTACGACATCTCGCGTCCATACATCTTACGGGAGCGCTTAGAAGTTCTCGTATGGCGCAGAGGAAGTGGGGTCAATCTTCGTCTCATCCGTACCTAGTTGGGAATGACACCCTGGATGCTGGTACTCCCCACCGCCAAGGCGATCTACAAGCTGCCAAGCTGCTCTTAATACTAGCAAACTCTCGGCCACATCCCGACTGGATCGGGTGAAAGCCCCTCGTCTTATGCGGAAGGCGACTACACGCTTAGCATCTCAAAGGGTGAAGTTGAGTTCCGACGATCCGACGCCCAATCCTCTAGTAGCTCGCGACATAAGAGTATATGTCGTATCAGGAGCCAGCCTACCTAATTTGCTATAAATCAAGGACTTCAAAAACAAACTTAACAATATAAACTGAGAGGTTATTGGATCGGCTAATCGCTCAACACTGTAACATCTCTCTGGGAGCTGCGTAGTGTCCGCCAGCCGGGATCCCACCGCTAAGACCGTCCCATCGCAAACTTCCAAAGTCTCAGATGTCTCATAAATAAGATCCAAAAGCTAGGCTACAGTTACTGGTAATCCTTTGTGTAGCCGTAGTTCTCGACATTGCTGCCAAGGAAGGCGCTCCCTTCTACCAAGGTTGCCTCGTTAGCTTTCGGCAGAGCACAATGAAGCTGTCCACAGCAACCTTTGCCTCAGTGGCAACTATTGTGAGGGCACAACAGACCATGTGGGGACAATGTGAGTACACTTGAAGTGTAAACTCCGCCATATGTGCATACGGGGCTCATTGCTGAGATTGAATGGGCAGGCGGCGGCATTGGATGGTCTGGCTACACAAGTTGTGCCTCTCCCGCGTTCTGTTCGGTAAGCAAGTGTCCATCATCGTCTAATCATCTTTTCTGTTCCCTTTGGGAACTCGGGCGCGGGCCCAGGGGTTGATTGCAACAATCTGAAAACAGACCATCAATCAGTACTACGCGCAGTGTACCACAGGCGCCGGAGGTGAGTGATGAACCCGCATCTAGCATGTTTTTTTTTCACTAAATATAGACTGAATAACTGTTTCGACAACCTCTACAGCACCCTCCACGTCCGGGTTATCCAGCGTGGCAACAAGTATCAGGACCACGACAACAAGCCACTCTTCGACTCCTGTTTCAACCTCCTACAAACAAACCCCCAGCAGTGGCACCTTTTCGTATGACTCCAAGACATTTTACGTCAATGGAAACCCCTTTCAGATCGTCGGGGGCCAGATTAATCCCCAGCGCGTCCCAAAGGAGTACTGGGCACAGAGGATCCAGATGGCCAAGTCGATGGGCCTGAACACTATATTCTCGTACGTCTTCTGGCATCACATCGAGCCTCAGCAAGGAACCTTCAACTTCAGCGGCACCAATGATATAGCTTCATTTTATCAGGCTGTGCAGGACGCTGGCATGATGGCTGTTCTTCGCCCCGGCCCATATGTTACTGCTGAGCGTGACTGGGGTGGCCTCCCCGGCTGGCTTAGCCAGATCCCCAATATGAAGACCCGCGCCAATAATGGCCCATTCCTAAACGCCACGGCTGCGTACTTTAACGCAGTCGGCAATCAGCTCCGACCGTACCTTGTCTCGAATGGCGGACCTATCATGATGGCACAAATCGAGAACGAATACGGATACGTAGGCAACGACACGAACTATAAACAGGCCTTGTCCGATCAGATGGCTTCCGCCTTCCCAAACACGAAGCAGTATACCAATGACGGTAACTCGGCAGGGGCACTTCAGAGCGGCTCTCTCCCTGGCGCACTTGTGGTTGTGGACGGTACTGATCCGCAGAGCGGCTTCCCCCTCCGCAACCAAGCTATCACCACCCAGAGCGAACTTGGGCCTCTAATTGATGGCGAGTATTGGGTTACCTGGCTCGATGCCTGGGGTCCTAAGAACGGCCATGCGGGTTATAACAATGGCACAAGCACGCTCGACTGGATTCTCTCCAACGGCAACCACTTCAGTATTTATATGTTTCACGGCGGCGGCACCTTTCCCTTTGGCAATGGCGCTGGTGGACCTAATCCCCTCCAGCCCTTTACGACGAGCTACGATTATGGCGCTCCGCTAGATGAGTCTGGACGGCCGGCTCCGATCTACAACAGCTTCCGCAGCACCTGTGTCAAGTACAACTCTGCAGCGCCCGCCGTGCCGTCGACACCTCCACTGCAAAGCATTCCCCAGTTTACTTTGACACCGGTAGCAGGACTCTTTGACTCGTTGCCACCGCCGATTACGAAGTCTTCACCGCAGGTAATGGAAGCGCTAGGCCAGTGTTTTGGTTACATTTTGTACGCAAACTCCCCAACCGAAGTTTCGTCGGATTGGCCTATTTGATTAACGAGTCATGATATTCCAGGTACGAGTATTTGGCCACGGGTTCGGCCTCGGGCCAAATCCAAGTAGGCACTGGGGCACCTCGCGACCGCATTATCATATATGTCAACGGCGTGCGCAGTGGCGTCTTGGACGCCATCTACAACACCCGCCCGGCCGTGAGCATCACCCTCAACAAAGGCGACAAGCTCTGGTTGTTCGTCGAGAACCTCGGCCGTGTTAAAGATGGTATCACAGACCAACGCAAAGGAATCGTCGGGTCCGTCACCGTCGGAGGCACCGTGCTATCTGGGTCGTGGAACCATTACCTCTTCCCGCTAGATGTAGAACCGAGTATCTCCGCTGGGTCGACCAAGACGGTATCATCTAACACCGTGGCTCCTGTCTGGTATCACGGAACCTTCGGTAACGCGAAGACGGGCATGGCAGCCGACACGTTCCTCTCACTGCCCAACGGCATCAAGGGCGTGGTGTTCGTGAACGGCCGGAATATAGGCAGGTACTGGACTATTGGGCCACAGCAGCAGTTGTGGGTGCCTGGCGCGTGGCTCAGCGAGACCAACCAGATCTACGTGCTAGAGCTGGAGCCTACGACGCAGAGTAGGGCGGCATTGGGCTTGTCCACGAGGACCTGGGGCAACAATCCTGACCCAGATTGCAACAACTGTAGTTGAAAGATGGTCATAGAAAGCACAGACCGGGTTCTTGAACGTGAAAGTTGAGCTTCTATTTACGTCCTTCGAGCTATCTCAGGCATCCGTAAGTCTTCGCCGCGATTTGGTAAGTAATAAAACAGGGAGAACACCCCTTTTGAGCAATATAAACAGCGATGCAGGCAAATATATCAAAGAGCACTATTGAGAGTAAATTAGACCTTGCAATTGTCCCCCGTGTCTTTATATAAGCTTTTTAAAATAGGTGTGAACTACGGAAGTCACTGTATGTTCTTTAGTTAATAGTACTGTAGTAAAATTGTTATGCCTGAATTTTATGGTGGTGGCTTCAGCGGGGACTGCTTGAAACTTGTTAATCTCCCTCGTATCTTTCAGGTTTCCGCGACTTCCTCGCGGCAGATCTGGCAGATGAAGCGGCCGAGGGGAGGTTTTATCTTAAAGGGGACAAGGAGATATGGCCTTCCAGGTTGAATGAGAATATTAACGGCAAGATGCACTGTCCTAGCTCATTGTACCTGTTCTCCTACGATAGCTTTGGTTGCGCCACCGATGGTGTGCTTGGCAATTTAGAGTCTCCTAATAT
>FTLB01838887.1_pt1 | contig 14150 bp, 11 predicted proteins | sample 1658291 | NCBI WGS metagenome assembly FTLB01 (sample SAMEA3914812, study PRJEB12502) | metagenome | biome: forest; material: soil | place: Canada | collected 2011-07-07 | depth 0.1 m
CCTTTCTCCTCCCCTTCCCCCACGGCTCCCCCCTCTGGCTGCCTAGGTGATCTTGCTTTGGCACTCACTCGTCATTCTCCTCTACGAGGTCTAGATACCCCTTCAGCGTATTGGCTGTGGTGTTCGACATGAGTCTATGGTGAGGTGAGGCCAAAAGGAGGCTAAAAGCAGGATCGGAGTCGGTGGACTTGAGATGAGAGCAATTTTCTTGTGAGCGATACCCTGATTCTCTTTATACGCAGTGGAAGCGAGGATATATGAGAGAGACTTATAGTCTAGTGAACGGGCTATCTCTATTTGTGAATTGGTCACGACCTACTGTGCAGAGCGCCCTATGTGGTGGCTATGGAACGGCCTCCCGAGTCACTGCAAAAAAAAGAGGGGATAGACCAAGAAAGCCTCACAGTGCCAGGCAGAAGCGGGTCCGGCTATCACAGCCTCCGGATCAACCTCATCGATTGGAAAATTTCAGTTCCGACGACGATCGCTTTAATGGCCAGAAAATTAGTAGTATTTAGTCACTTCTGTAGGTTGAATAGCAAATGTTTGCAGCCTTTTTCTAATTGCAACCTTGTCTAGGTTGGTATGTGTCACTAATCTATCTCTAAGACACACGACTTGGTCTCTCGTACCAAGGGGCCCAACACAAAATGGTAAATAAATCGGATATAATTCATCAGTGGAAGGCGGTGTCGCCAAGAACGTGAAACGCCTAACCATCTTCAACTTCTATAGTCTCGTCTAGCCCATTCTCTGCTTTCTCCTCACCCATACCTCTCTATCTGCCGTGCCGGACTCTCCGTTCACCCGAGCCTCCGCTGTCGCGGCCTGCTGTGCTCCCGGCTCGCGCAGCTGGGTCTCCCAGATTTTGAGGCGGTAGTTCGCCCGGTCTCCATGACCAGTGAACAAGTCAAACGACCAGCCGTGCTTCGGGCACGACAGGCCGGCGCTCAGCACGACGCCGAAATCCTCAATGTCAAAGGGCGTAGCATTCGACAGCGGGAACGACGAATGTGGGCATTGCTGGCGCGTTCCCAATCAACATCAGCACCGTACTATGATACCTGTCGGAGGAGTCTCTGGGATCGTTTCACTCACATGGTCCACGGCGTGGAACTTTCCCCGGTACTGGAAGACGAGGACCTGGTCTCGCAGGTCCGCTCCGGTGTCGGAGGCATCCGCGCCAGCGTCCTCGCCGGCCGGGAGCTCGGCAGCCTGAGAGCTATCCGTCGCGGGGACGTGGAAGACTTTGCAGCCTTGCGCGGGGCCCGAGCCGCACAGACGCAGCTCGCCGACGGTGCTGTCGTCGGCGCCTAGGTCCGCGAAGCTCGAGGCGAGTCCCACGGAGAACCATGCATCCCCGGTGCGCGAGCGCGCGAACGAGAACATCTAGCTCCCTTCCCTCCAATCGAAAATACGTAGAGATTTGGAACGTCAGGTAGAAAAATAGGGGTTCTGTAATTCGATCGAGGCTGTACTACAGCAGGGTCTCATGGCATTTGTGCCTAGTAAACTTTGGTCAGATAGGTACAGCCCGCTAAGAGTAAAAATGGCTCAATGAAATTTTGGAGGGTTAGGGTATACTAAGATTAATTAGCTTGGGTATTCTCTTCCTACCAAGCTACCTTATTTTGATATACTATTCCCAAGAGTTAACAAAGATACTATGTCCCGTGGCGACGCGATCCCAATCGCGCTGACATGTTGACATGTGTGGCAGGTATTGGTCGCTGCGTGGTTTGGCCGCTGCATATGTCCTTGATTTCCAGTCATTTCTAGGGATTCTAAGGGCTTGAGTCTGGTCAAATCCTGGCGTCAGCCAAGCGTAGCCATTTGAGAATTGCAAGAAAAGTACGGAAGTCGTGTTATGATAAGGAAAACAAAACCTTGTCAGAAAGAATTAAAGCAAAGATTGTTTCATTTCTTTTTTCCAGGGTTCGAGACACGTGATCTCGTTCAACTTCCTTGCCAACAGGAAGAACGGCGGCTAACGATTGGGTATAAACATACAGCTCAGCCAGAGGCAAGTGCAGGGGCGCCAACTGCAATTCCACGACATTTTCTCAACAGCCTGCATCTTGGGTTACTGTATGGCTGCCAGTGTACTTCAGCGAACACGCGGATACTCTGGCATGGCACCTGATCGCAGAGACAGACAGGGAGCAACCAAGTGCCGAACAGCCCTCCATCAAGGTGTCAAACTAGTCAACGCTGGTAACATCCCTACTCGCCGCCACAGCGGAAATGCCTCCAATCCAGCCGCGTGGCCGGTTTTGGCGGGTCCGAGAGGTACCGCTCGAGTTTTCTTGGCTAGAACTGGAAGTGGTTCTTCGAAGCCATGCGGCGCTGAGACTTGAAGAGGTTGCTGAAAACCCCCAAGAGGAGGGAGACTGCGCTGGCACGGATAACGGTGGACGGATCCGTACAATAGCATCTGATCTCTGCGGGAACAAAGTCGCCACGATATATTTTCCTACCGTCCCGGCGCGGCTCCTCGCCCTCGATGGCGGCTCGCAATTGGCTATCGACATACCTGCACCGACCTCTGAGATCAACATCACGCAAACGGGCGTGAAGAGAAAAAGAAACTCCTCGCAGACGGTACGCCTCACGATCGATCGACATTTTCAAGGTCTCACTACCCTGTTCGCGCCAGACGATGACCATCATGAGATAGACATCCTTGCGGTCTCGGGACCGGGAAGTCACGCGCTTGAGTCCTTCGTGAAGCAGCAAGACGGCAATCTGTGGCTGAGCGATAACTTACCGCTAGATCTACCGAACGCCCGGGTTATGATCTATGGCTTCGAAGGCGGTCTGCAGCAGAGCACCGACCACGTCGATCCAGAGGATCATGTGTCCCCGATCCGGGTCGCTCTGGGCCAGCTGCTGCAATCCAAGAAACAGAAGCCCCTGATCCTGATCGGCTACAGCGTCGGCGGTCTCTTCATCAAGGAAGCACTGATCCAGATAGCCGATTCTAGTCCTGATCTGTTGCGTCGCATCCGTGGCGTGCTCTTTTTCGGTGTGCCAAACGAAGGGATAAACTTGGGGGAGCCGCAGCATCTTAGTCCCGCGGCCGACGATCAATCTACCCGCTGTCTCTTGGAATGGATGAGCATACTGACACCGTCGATATTGCGACTGCAGCACCAGAACTTTTTCCCCGTCCAGTCTCTGACTGGTCCCAGGATGTTTTGTTTCTACGAAACCAAACCCTGCCCCACGGTGATGCAGGTTAAGCCACTGGCCGGAGCATCGGGGGTAGGTAAAAGCAGGCTCACCTCAACGCAAGACTTGAAGACCGGCCATCCAAGTTGCCTTGTGAGCATGAGTTCGGCAGTCAGCTGTCTGCCGAACGGTATATTCTCAGCCCGCTCGCTCCCGATAGATCGATCACACGTCGAAATTGTCAAATTCTATCGGGATGATCGAGAGTATCAGAAAATCATAAAGGTGCTTAAGCAGATGGCTTGGCAGTGTGTCGAGGACATGCGCGTAGCCACTGCTATTAGGCCGCAGCTCAGCCCACAGGGGCAGCGCGCCCTGCTGGACACGCTGCGTTTTGAAAAGAGGGAAACTCAACAAACCGCTATCAATAACGCTGACCCGGAGACGGAGACGGGTAAATGGCTGCTGGAGACTCCTGAATACCTTGAGTGGCTCAAGCCGAAAAGACTCGCCGAACATCGCGGCCTCTTGCGGATTAAGGGGAAACCCGGAGCCGGAAAGTCGACTCTGATGAGGTTCATGTTGGAGAATGCTAGAAAGACGATGAAGGAAATGATTGTCATTTCTTATTTCTTCAATCCGCGCGGATATGAGCTAGAGAGATCCATTGTCGGCATGTATAGGTCCCTGCTGCTCCAGCTATTAGAACGTCTCCCGCGGCTGCAGGACGTCTTCGCCTCTCTCGAACTGGGGAATCAGAACCTCCGAGGTTACCAGTGGACAGTGGAGTCGCTCAAAGATCTCTTTGAGAAGGCCATACGGAAAATAGAAGGTCAGTCCGACGTCACCTGTTTCATTGACGCACTGGGCGATTGCGACGCGTCGCAAATCCAGGACGTGATATCCTTCTTCGCCGGCTTGGGCCATTCGGCTCTGTCTGGCGGATTCAGTCTCCGCGTCTGTTTTTCAAGCAGACACTATCAGCACATCGCCATGCAACACGGACTCATCCTAGTTCTCGACGAACAGAAAGGGCATCATCAGGATATACAGAAATACTTGGATGCCGAGCTTCGGATTGGTCACGGGGCACTCAGCGAGCGGATTCGAGCCGAATGCTGGCGAAAGACGGCCGGTGTATTCCTATGGGCCGTTCTCGTGGTTTACTTCATGAATGAAGAGTATGGAGCTGGCCGTCTGTTAACGCTTCCCTATAGCCTTAAACAACTGCCTGTAGGACTCGACGAACTCTTCTGCGAGCTGCTGGCGAGCGATAGCAGTGACGACAGTGAGGTATTGTTGTGCATCCAGATGATGCTCTACGCCAGGCAACCGTTGAGCCCGCAGCAGCTAGCCCATGGAATCATCTCTGGCACCAAGCCGTATATTCTCAGTGCACATGATTCAGAAGTTACTGCGCACGAGATGTTCATCCTCCACTGCTCCAGAGGTTTCGCCAAGGTGACCAAATCAGACCAGCCAACTGTCCAGTTCATTCACGAGTCTATAACTGAGTTTCTCCTAAAGAGAAACGGACTGGGCCGGATCTGGCCAGATTATCGAGAAAATTCCGAGGGCCGCAGCCACGAACGGCTGAAGCGGTGCTGCCAGGGCTGTTGGAGGCTCAAGCTTGTCGGTCCAGTCACATCAGCACTCCGCCCGCAAGTGGACAGCATGTTCCCATTTACGGAATACGCCGTTCGCAACCTTCTATACCACGCCGAGATGGCACAAAGCTTCGGCCTAGATCAAGAGACATTTATTAGCGACTTCCCGGTTGCCGACTGGATCGTCATGGACAACTTGTTCGAGCAGGACCAGGCACGCTGGCATTCGGAGGCGACCACGCTGCTATACATACTGGCGGAGCGCGATCTACCGCATCTCATCCGGAAAGACCCATCCGTTCTGTCGTATCTACGAACGGAGGACGGGCGCTACGGTACGCCTCTGCTTGCCGCCCTGGCCAGTGGGAGCGACAAAGCCCTCCAGGCATTCTTGACCGCCGAAGTCGAGAGCCAGAGCCACGGCAGCACTCGCCGGTGGCTTCTCAGAAATATGAAACTGCAGAAAGGGAAAAACCTGGCTAGCATGGGAAGCGATTTCAAGTTTTCAGAGCAAAAGGGCGTGATTTCATATTTGACGGAGCCGGCCAACAGGCGACTCTTCAACATCCTCTCCTACCTGGATAAGATTGAACTTGACGGGTCTTTATTCCTAGAAGCTGCCAAAAACGGCAACCAAGACCTTGCGGAGCAGATCATGGAGGATTCCAGGCTACCTAACGTGGATCTTACAGATGGGGACGACAAGACGGCATTGTCGCTGGCCGCCGCGGGTGGGCATGTAGCGGTCGTGCGGATGCTTCTCCGAGCCCCCGGGATTTCGATCGATCGAAAGGATAAGAATGGCCGCACACCGCTGTCATGGGCCGCTGGCCACGGGCACGAGCCCGTGGTAAAACTTCTCTTGGAGAGAGATGTGGATGTGGATTCTGAAGACCACTCTGGCCGAACACCGCTGAGCTGGGCCGCTGGAAACGGCCATGTTGCGATTGTGGATCTCTTTCTGGACGCGGAGGCGGACGTGAATTCGAAAGATCACGCCGGCCAAACACCGCTCACATATGCCGCCATGAATGGGCACAAAGATGCCGCGCAGATGCTTCTGGCCGCTCCAGGGGTCTGCGTCAGCCTGAAGGATAAGATTGGCTGTCATTTATTGCTCGGGGGAACGGGAAATGGCTACGAGGCCATCGTCAAGCTGCTGCTAGCCAGAGACGGCCATGTGAACTCGAGAGACGATACAGGCCAAACGCCGCTGATCTGGGCTATCATCAATGAGCACAAAATAGCTGTGCGAATGCTTCTGTCGGCTCCTGGGATTGACGTCAACTTGAAGGATACGAGCGGCCGCACTCCGTTGTCATGGGCTGCCGGTAATGGATACAAAGCGATCGTCAAGATTCTTTTGGACAGAGGAGCTGACGCGAACGCAAAGGACCACGGTGGCGCGAGTCCACTGATATGGGCTACCAGGAGGCAGCAAGATGAAGTCTTCAGATTCTTGTTTGAACGTGACGAAGTACTGCTAGACCAGAAAGATTCTCTAGGACGGTCACCACTATCACAAGCTGTCCAGTGGTGTGAGAAAGCCGCCATGCTACTGCTGATGGCCGGACCCGACAGAATCGATCTCAACTCCAGAGACAAGCGGGGACGGACAGCGCTGTCGTACGCGGCCGAGCGCGGTGGTGACCACCTCATCCAGTGTTTGATGCAGAGTCCAGGAGTTGAGGCCGAGGTAGCAGATGCTAGCGGCAAAACGCCGTTGTTCTGGGCCTGTAACCATCTGATCACCGCAGAGCTGTTGATCGACACGGGCAAGTTCGACCTCAACCGGAGAGACTGTCAGGGCCGGACGTTGTTGTCACATGCTGCTGGGAACGGCGCTGGGAGTCTTGTCCAGCTGTTGTTGAAAAGAGTTGCACTTGTCGACTCTAAAGACAACGATGGCAGGACTCCGCTCTCTTGGGCAGTTGGATTAATCGACGACCCCTCGAGACGATATTATTTCAAAACCATTGCCATCGCCCGTCGGGATCCAGGAGGTCCAGGCCAAACGACACCTGATCATTCGTCTGTGGCTCGAGGAGTTTCAACGCAGCCGGCTTCGACACCGGCATCTTCAGGCCAGGCAGGTCCAGTGCTACAAGGATCTTGGGCGTCTCCTTCATGGCTCCGGGAGCTCGAGCGGGTGGTGCCGCTCCTGCTTGCGGATGTCAGAGTCGACCCGGATTCTAGAGACCTTCAAGGTCGAAGCCCGTTGTCTTACGCCGCCGAGCATGGCCGAACCGTCCAAGCACAGCAGCTGCTCGCAACAGGGAAAGTTGACATGAGCTCTGAAGACAAGGAAGGGCGGACTCCACTGTGGTATGCGACAAATTCGGATCATGAAGCAATTGTAGACTTACTCTCTGCGCAAAGTGGTGCGAGTTGAGACAGTGGATGGTTACTTGGGCATGTTTCAAATCAAAGCGTCGGACCTTCTCCGTTCCTCGTCTGTCCTCTCTGTAGGTCCACCAGGGCCTGAGTAGAGTCTGAGCAGGCTATGTTATAATGGTTGAGGTGCATAGGATAATTCAACCGATAGAGTGAAGGGGTTGACTATGACTTTGAGTTGTTAAGTTGATTCATGGTGAGAGAGTCCAGCCAATATGTTCGTGAAAAGTCATTGGCTGCGCTGTTACACTCAGCTGGCTCGAATATCAATGCCCCCGACCTCTCTTCTCTTTTGGTAGCCTGAGCATGCCAACCCCTTGAGAATAATATTCCCAAAATCTAACAAAGCGGAGACGTATAAATATAGGAATGAATTTACGTGACCATGCTATCCTCCTAGACCAGTCCAAAATGCAATAGCGACGCCCCCAACTTGCCAAGTAACCGTCAAGAAAACCAAAGAACATCGCTGTGAGTTTGAGACCGCATGGTAGATGAGATGGATGCCTCGAGGCGTCTCTCGAAGTCTGATTCGGGTGAAGGATCTCCGAGACAACACTTACTCCGGTTTCAGGAGACTCGCTCGTATTATGTCCTGGAGGTGTAGTTAGACGGGCTCCTGCTTTGGTTCACGTCAAGCCAGCCGATTGCGATTGCTTGCTACCAAATGTCCTCTCTTGGCATTGTTGATCATTCTTATTCTTTTCGTTTCCCCTCTCCCACTTAGAACCGCAAATCAAGACTCTGGTTCAGTACGGGGAATATATCCAGGCGTCCCCCGGCTCACGGGACGTGACCCGCGTCAGTAATCAACTATCAAGACTAATAATTAAGCTATCTAATGACCCAATACCCTCTGCTCTCAGATTGAGTTACCTCATCAAAAACATATATCCAGCGTAAACTACATCGCGCATGTCCCCATTACATCAGCATCAGCGTGCCGAGGACGAGAGCTCCTACGAGCAGGCCCGCGTTAACGACCATCGATCGCGGAGCAGGCGAGCAGTTTCCACCCGTGGGCACACCGTTGGCTCCGGCGGTAATGGCGACAATGTCCGAGTTACCACAGTTGGCGGCCTGGGCAAGATGGACCTGTTCTCTGGTTAGCACACTCAAAAAGTCCTGCGACGCACCCGCTCGCCGGGAGAAGAGTAGGGAGGGATGGGGGAAGCGATTCGCTCCAAAAGCTTATGTCTCATACATTTTGATTGTCCCAGTCAAAGACGGCGTAGGTGGAGCGCAGGAACGGCGCGCCGAGGATGTACGAGGGCGGGTCGGCCACGATGGTGGAATCCTGGACGGAGAGGTAGCAGTAGGTGGTGCCGCTGTCGACAAAGGTCTCGATGAGGTTCTCGTACGAGGCCTGGATGGTCTTGCCGCCGTCGAAGCCGAAGGTGAGGCCGCCGCTCTGCTGGCGCGCGGTGCAGTTGACGAAGCAGGTGCCTTCCCGCACGGTGCCCTGGACGTCGGCGCAGACGTCGGCGGCCATGCCCTTGGGCAGCAGGATGTCGCCGGTGCCGGTGTCGAGGTCCGCGATGAAGTTCCCGTTGGGGATGTTGTAGTTCTTGGTCGACGACTTGGCGCCCGCGGGAGTGAAGGCGATGGAATTCACCTTAACCCAGTAGCTGAGAAGGGGAAGGGGGGGTACAAGTTAGCGAAACAAGAACCCCGAGCGAGGAAGCGGAGGGTTGGGATTTACCTGTACTGGGTCTGCGTCTGGCCGTTGGAGAACTTGACCTGCTGCGACACAAAGTTGACGGCCGAGAGCGAGCCCGAGAACTTGGACTTGTCGACGCCGCCGAAGATCAGCGAGCCTGTCGTGTTGTCAAAGTCCCGGAGATCCAAGCTGAATGCGCGGCTGGCGATGACGCCCTGCTTCGCCATGTTGGAGAGCATCAGGGAGTACGGATACTCGGGCGTCGTGTTGAAGCCCGCCGCTGAAGGGCCGATGCCGAGAATTCCTAGTTCTCGCGGTTAGAAATTTACACGGCAATATTATTACGTAGGGCCCGGCGGCCTTGACTCTTCTCCGGGGCGATGTACCTAATGAAGTCTGATTCGACGACGTCGCAACGCCAAAGATCTGGTTCTGGACGGTGATACCTGCGATTCCCAGGGTCTGGCAGCCCCAGACATTAGTAACGTCAACAGCTTAATTGCATACTGGCTGGGAGAACCACTTACATCCTCATAATACGTAATGTTGGCTTCCGTGAAGTCGGCATAGTTGAACGTCGTGGACGCGATGTTCGGGTTCTGCACGGAGGACGACTTGGTGTGGTCGTAGCGGCCGATCTTGGAGCAAAAGCTGGCATCATTGTCGGGGGTGTCGACCCCGTTGGTGCTGTCCGTCTCGGTAGAGTTGGCGGCGGGTTTCGGCGCGTTGGAGCAGTCCGGGTTCACCCAGAGCTCGATGGAGCCAGTGTCCAGGCCGACGGTGGTAGCTTGCCCGGGCGTGCCGAGTGTGACTGGTGTTCCTTGTTAGCTAGCTGGTAAAGAGGCAGCGGGAGCTCGCCCCGTGGCCGAGACGTGATAACCCAACCCGACGATCTCTCAAGGTTGGGGGTTTTCAAGCGAAAGGGAATGCTCCAAACACAGGGGGCGATCAGCGGCGCACATACTGTTGATCAAGTAGCCAGTATTCTGGCCGTTTACGAGGTTGGCAACTTGCTCGCCACTCCTTCGCCGGAGCCGATCCGCGGGCACCGCCGTATCGGGAGCCCTGGCTACCGGGATATGCACATAACCACGGCCAACCGTAGCACCCGGGAAGGAGCGCGCGACGTCGAGAGCATTAGCGAGTGTAAGAAGCGAGAGCACCGCAGCGGATGTCGTAGCCATAGCTTTTAAAGAGTCCCAGGGCAAGGGACTGAGGAATACCGCGCGAGAGGAAAGACGTACTTTATTTGCCAACAGAAAAGGGGGGGGCTCTTTCGGAGCTTGGGCAAAGTTATGCTATATATATTTCGTATTTGCCCTACGATATCGTTTTGGCCCCCAACTCTCCGGATCCATAGCCGCCAGATATGATGCTACTGTACCTGTATTGGTACCAAATTTGTCAATACATTGGGGAATAACGCTTATGCGTCCAGGCTGCGGAGTGAGTGGAGAGCAGATGGGAAGCCTGGCTTGACCTGGGTTGCCTGGTCTGTGACTGGGTACCCTACAGAAGTTCGTCGCCATGTTGACTCCCCCTGCACCAATACCCCAAGGCACAGCTCTTTTTGATTGGCGCTGCGCGTTGCGACCCTGGCGTCCAAAGAGTTAGGAGCCGAAAAAGGTGCAAGCGGCGCAGCCTCTAGGGACGGGGTTTTACAAGTTAAGCCAAGCGCCGGCGCCGCTTGCCATCTTAATCCCCTTCTGTGACTGGGGAAACTAGTGATTCGGATAGGCGTGCCGAACAAATTCCTTGTTTCGATAAACGAAATATTCGCGATGCCTCTCTCTCTTTCTCCAGCGCACTCCAAAGCACTTGTTAGTTGCCTGGAAAATGTCGTATCGTAAAGTTCGCGGCCCGTCCAGCTGCTTACGAGTTGACGACGATTGTGCCCTCTCCGCCTCTTTGTTTTATTGCGGTGCTGACCAATGACCGAGGCGCCCTCACACTCGGGCAAGGGACCGTGCCTGATAAGAGAAAGCGCTCTTAATAAAGGGCCCGAACACGATCCCTCGGTGGATTTGTCAAACATGGTTTCGGTTGACTCATAATGCTCAAGAATGTAGGTAGATGCTCGGCTAGCTGGGGCCTTGGGGGGGTCGACCTCTTTATTGGGAGGCATGGGTCCGACCTAATAATAAGAATAACCTTGATTTAGTGAGAGATCTCCCCCGAGGTAGTTTCATAGGCTTAAGCACCCTTTTGATATTACTCTTATACTCCTTTGGATCCTAGTTAGATCTCGACCTGCCATATCGCAGTATAATAAATAGAATCTGGAGGACACTCGTCGTGCCCTGGAATATAAGTTCCTCGCGTTTCTGTCGAGAAATCGTCTGCAGTTAATTTATAGGCCACCGACCTAGACTCGTGACACTCTCGGTCTGCCTGGGTTCTGCTGTGCCGCGGTGCCCGGGCCGATAATAGAGACCGCGGGACGAGGGGTTGCGCTGTGCCTTCCACGCCGGAGAGCAGCGCCGTCGTCCCCTTTTTATGCGAGCGATGTGCAAAATCAATGTTCCAGGTATGGGAGCCACAGACGACACAGTTGGCTGCCTGCCGTGGCCATCTCTGCTGGGCATATATATCTTTGGTCTGTGGCGGGACTTTGCACCGTAGCCTTTCTTTGTATAATAGCCGCTTCTTTTATGATGTAGTCTGCAGCGATTTCAGAAGTGCGCATGGCTCTCGCTTCTCGTGCTCTGCAAGCTACACTTGGAGCGAGGCTGGACACTCCTGCTCCGTCCATGAGATATTGTGGTAGCAGAGAGGCTGATGTGCCTGGGAGACAATCTATAGTACAAACGATTTTGATCCACCAGAGAATTCGGTGAGCCGGAAGACTTATAAGTATTGAATAGTTTGCTCTGTTAACTCTGTGTTGCGTGGAGTTTGCGAAGGCACTGACTACCTTGCGCAGCGGTTAGTAAAGACAGAAACACGAGAGAATAGACATTTATTGGCTGGATCACCCTTACTCGGCCGTGAGATGATCTGGAGGAATAGATAATGAGAGAAGGGGGCAACTAACCAAACGATACGAGGCTGGTAAAACTGGCAAGGGAAATTATGCAGCGTTTGGAGTAGATCTGGCATGGTGTTAACCGGGCGAGCACGGTGAGGAGTACAGCAAGAGTTGCAAGACGATATTACAAATTCATTCATTTCTATTATTTGAATTCATCTCAGCTGCATATCCTCGGATTTGCTGGCCTTCTCCAACCCACGAGCCTGCCTAAACCAACCAGATGCAGCTACCAGCAGGATTCATTCCTCGGTTTGTCATACTATCGGAACCTCCTTCATAGTATTCCAGCACTTGATTCATCGCGTACCTGCGCAGATGCACTCGTGTTGATGCGACGGAGTATGGGGTATAATCCGAACGACGGAGATGGCTCTTTATCGGATCAACGGGGAGAAGGAGGAAGGGGGAGGCACATGAAATGGCATGCATCTACGTGCTCTCCTGGTTGCCCACGCTTTTTTCTTACCCGACTGAAGCTGTTGCAGGAGGCAGTTGTATGTATATAAACTTGATCGACTCGATTAAGTGCTGTTAGTCCTTCTTCGATTGGCTCCCCAGAGTGGCTTGAACCGACCGGCGTGGGGAATGGTTGAACTAGCAAGCCACTGTAACACCACCAACCCCCGTTGCCGTTGCCGTTAAAGAATGCGCGTCATTCAGTGCACACATTGCTCAGAAGCTGCAAAAGACATTACAAACTTGGAATTTGAGCACAAAACTGCGAGTCCAAGTTGAACTCCACGGTACCAAGGAGCAATTATGAAAAATTGCCACAAAGCAGGTTAGCAGAGGATATGTGAGGGCCCGGGACCCATCTTCTACATAGTTCGTTGGTCATCAAGGGATTTGTCCAATGCCACCACCAAACGCCTAGATTGGGTGATCAGCTACGATAATAATTAGTGGACGCGATATTACAGTATACAGGCTTGACAGGCTAAAAATATTTCACCATGACATATGGGCTCCGAAAGGTCTAAGCTCGAGCTAAGGCGTCCGGCTCGGTGACGTTTGGTTGAAGCTGCCCGGCTAGCCAGACAAATAGGTACGATGCTATGGTTTATAACGGCGAACGGGGGGGATTACTGATAGTTAAGACGGGTTGAAACCAACCAACCGTAACGGTTAAATTCTCTGGGGTATGCCTGTCACCATTTTCGTGGAAAAAGTCGTCGCCCGGGCTAAGGAGGAATGGCGTGATGCTGGGAACATGGAGCACGGGCAACGGGCGTAGGCAAGCGAGAGAGAGAGAGAGGGGTCGTGGCCCGGTGCAAGGATCCCACCGGGCCGGATGCATCGGACACCTGGGAGAACCACGCCTTGCGGTAGTTCCAACAGTAGGCAGATGCAGTCAGCCCCTAGAAGAGGCTCTTGGAGCGGGCTCTGGGGTCGAGAATACCACCTTTGTCCGATGTCTCCCAAATCTGCATCAAAATATCAAAGAAAATAAAAACTTTTCTCTCTCTCTCTCTCTCTCTCGATCTTGTGATGATCTTCAACCCTTTCGCATTTTGAGGCATTAAATCGGCGTGGTATAAATTTCTGAGCACACAAGGCGTCGCCGGTTCGAATCCGAAGTCGGAGACAAGAAGGATATCTCCGGATTGACCTACTGCAATACTGACCTACAATTTAGGGATGCCGGCGAGATGCGGGGATAGCTGAGACGAGAGCCCATGCCTCGAGGGAGGGTGGCCATTAGTGAGTGCATCAAGCGTGGAGAGCGGGAAAAGAGAGAAATCGGTTATCAGGAGGGTGTGGGGGAGAAAGACGCTGTACTGAGCGGAGAGGAAAAAAATCGAACGATCTCGAGCATCTGATTTTTCATCCCACACACGCATCCATCATTCGATTCGACGACCCCGAGGCCCCCCGAGCTCTCTATCTCTGCCAGACAAATCGCTGATATGCGCGGCAGGCCACATGCAATAGCTTGTAAGGGAGGTCGGGCGGGCCGGGCATGGGGAGAGGAAGAAGCAGAGAGAAACAAATCGCCCGAGTTCACTGGCCCCCATGCACACGCAGCCAGTATCGGTTGCGCGCCCTGGTTGGTTGGGTACCAATCCAATCTACCGTCATCTAAGTACTGTAAGGTAGCTTTGGGCTGGGGTAGCTACATCGTAGAAAGATGTGCAGAATCGGCGCGTGGGTTTGGTTTGTCTGATCGTTTTCGGGCAACCGAGGGTTTGGCTCTGCAAGCTGGGTTACAAATGGTCGGGGTTCGGCGGGTTTAGCGCAAGACCTCGCAGGGTCACAGCGGAGGGTCGGCACGCAAGAAGGAGCTGTG
>FTLB01843398.1_pt1 | contig 14121 bp, 12 predicted proteins | sample 1658291 | NCBI WGS metagenome assembly FTLB01 (sample SAMEA3914812, study PRJEB12502) | metagenome | biome: forest; material: soil | place: Canada | collected 2011-07-07 | depth 0.1 m
CCGTATGCCTGCCTACGACAGGCTGGATGTGTCTTTAACTATAAAAAACCCGAAAAGAAGGGCCGATCAGAAATGGGAGGGAAGCTGGAGCTTGGGCATATACAATGTATACAACAGAAAAAACCCTTTTGCCATATATATAGAACAAGAAAAGAACGGGCAGGAACAAGCCAAAATGATATACCTGTTCCCTATTTTGCCTTCTGCTACTTATAACTTTAGATTTTGATGAAGATGAGAGCGCTACTTCCGGTTTTACTAGTTGCTATGGTACTATTAAGCGCCTGCGAGAAGGATATTACCCTTAATTTGAAAGGCACGCCGCCCGTGTTGGTAGTAAATGGTTGGGTAACAAATGCGCCAATGGCAAACTTAGCCGCACAAACTGGTAACTTAGGCTATTTATTGCAACCAGGCGCCAATGGGCCCATAACGTATAAGTCATGCTTTGTAGTAAAACTAACAACTAGCGCAAGTTACTATTCACCAGACTCCACACCGGCGGTATCAGGTGCAATAGTAATAATAACTGGTAGCGATAATCCTACATATAAAGATACTCTAAAAGAAAGCCCCAAAGGTAAAGGTATATATATAGATACCACCGGTAGGGTAGGCAAAGTAGGTGTTACCTATTCATTGTTAATACAGTCCAACGGGCAGGTGTACACCGCGCAAGACCAATTGGATTCTATTGCCCAAATAGACTCTGCCCAGGTAACGGTAAACACAGGAAAGCGAACAGGATATCGGGTTACTTATTATACCCGAAACATTGTTGGCGTAGACAGTTACTATTTATTTAATTATTACAGAAATGATACATTGCTTAACAGCCCCACAACTGTATATGCTGATGAGGCCCTTGCATCCATAATAAATCCTAATGACCCAGAACTTTCACAAGAATCTCCATTTCTATACCAAAGTGGCAATACCAGTTATGTGGAAATATTTTCGTTATCAAAAACTCTATTTACGTATTATAGCCAATTGGCCCAGCAACTAAGCACCAGCGGCCCTGGTGGTGGGTTTGCTGTGGTGTTCGGCACTATTCCAGCCAATGTACAGGGGAATATAAGCAATGGGGCTCAGGGATTCTTCCAGGCATCTATGTATTATACTTATTCTCAAACAATACCATAGTGATTATTCCAACCTTATTCTTTGAACAGATAATAAAAAGCTTTCTAATTCGTATCTTTACAACAAATTACTAAAATAATAGTTAAGCAATATCAGTTTTAATGGGGAGAAATATGAAGACAGAGCGGAACAGGCTAAACGATTTTCCTATTCTACCAGGTACTGTATATTATATAATTTAATGAAGTTGAGGGTAATATTTCCGTTTTTACTAATTGCTACTATACTATTTAGCGCTTGTGAGAAAGATATTAATCTTGATCTGAAAGGCACGCCCCCTCAGTTGGTGGTAAACGGGTGGGTAACTAATGTTCCTGCCAATGTTCCTACAGCTCATTATTTTACGTCAATTACTAATAGGTCGGGTTATGTAGTAAAACTAACCACTACGGCAAGTTATTATGCTTCCGATTCCACTCCACCGGTGTCCGGCGCAACAGTAATAATAAGCCGTAGCGATAGCGCTTTTGTTAAAGATACTCTTAAAGAAACCCCCGTTGGTTCTGGCGTGTATATAGGGAAACCTGGCCAGGTAGGCAAGGCTGGCGTTACTTATTCGTTATTTGTTCAGTACAAAGGGCAGGTTTATACGGCACAGGATAAGCTTGATTCTATTCCCCCAATAGATACGGCATTGGTTACGCCAAATACAGGAGGTAAGAAGGGTTATCACTTAACTTATGTAGCTAATAATATTGCAGGAAGCCACTACTACCTGTTTAACTATTATAAGAACGATAGCCTGCTTAACGGCCCAACCAATATATTTGTAGAACCGCCGCTTGGAACAATTATAAACCCCAATACGCCCGCGCTTCCATTAGGATCTCCATATCTTTACCAGTCTACAGACGTTAGCTATGTTGAGCTGTTTTCATTATCGGATGCCATGTATATCTACTACTACGACTTGTTGCAGCAAATCAGCGCCACAGGTCCCCTTGGCGGCCTTGTAATTGTTTTTGGCACTGTTCCCGCCAATGTACATGGTAATATAAGCAACGGGGGGCTGGGGTTCTTCCAGGCATCTATGTATTGGACGTATACCATGACGGTACCATAGCCATAGTTATTACTTTCAGCCTTGAACTAGGAATAAAAAACTTACTAATTTGTATCTTTGTATATGGCAACGAAAGGTGTTTTAAGAAAAATTAGTTTTGAGCAAGCAAAAGAAGAAGAGCAGGAGCGGTTTCTTAAGCTATCTTATGCCGATCGCTGGAGAGAAGTTGAAGCAATGCGAAGGCTAAACTATGGCGATGAAGCTCTTAAACCCATGAAAAAGATAATAACCATAGTTTCCAGGAATAATAAACCGGTTAGTTAAGTGGAATTTTTAAATGCTGAATATACTGAGTTTGTTAAACTGCTAAATAAGCATAAGGTAGATTACTTTTTGCTTGGCGGTTATGCAGTTAATTTCTATGGCTACCGACGAGCTACTCAGGATGTGGATTTTATGGTAAGAGCTTCTAATGATAACGGACAAAAACTTTTGGAGGCCATAGAAGAGTTTGGATATGATACAGCCGCTTATCTGCCTGAAGATTTTGGAGAGCAGGCGCATTTCAGGTTGGGTGAAGCCCCTAATAGTATAGATATTATTAATGCCACAGTGGGGATTGATTTTGAGGAAGCCTTCCAGCGGTCAAAAGTCGTTGTTGTAGAAGGGTTGAGTTTAAGAATTATTCATATTAACGACCTTATAAATAATAAAAAAGCTCTGAATACCTATAAGGACCTGGCAGATGCAGAAGCTTTAAATAAAATCATAGCAAAACAATAGTATACCCAACTAATCTTTTTTTCGCATTACGATTGCCATTTTTTCTTTTATATACTCCTTGGCTTTTTGTTCTAACTGATGTTCTTCTGCGAAGTTTTTTATATGGGGAACCAGCTTTTCTTTTATAAAACGGCTTATTATTTCATATACAATAAATCCGATAATAACAGAAACAAGCCATTCTATATGTTCAAAAGTATCTTTGTCCAAAACCTTTCGCCTGGCCGTTAAGCCCCATAAGTTATTAATGCCCCTTTTTTCAAAGAAAATAGCTACAAGTTTCGACGCCCACATCCCAATTATAAATCCTGTAAACCGGCCTATAACTTCATTTACAAAGTAATTTAAAAAGCGTTTTCCATTCATAGCTATATAATTCCAAATGCAAATTTATATTATATAAACAGTTTTTTTATTGATTTTGATCGGCAATAAATAATTATACCCTTATTTTTTATATAATTAATCAAGTTAAAATTATAGCCATTTTTTGATATAAATACCTGTTTTTTGTAAAATAGCCATAAATTTATAAGCTATAAGTATACAATTATTGCTTTTTTATCTTATATTAGTCTACTAACTAAGGTTATTTTAAAAGTTAATAGGTTTTATACAGATTTTTAATTTGCTGAACTTATATTCTATTCAGCGCTCAGTTACTTTAAGTTTTTACCAATCAACTAAACACGAAAGGAGAACTGTTATGTTTATCAATCCTGAAATTATTCCAAAAGAAAAACTATCCGGTTTCAAGTTTGCAGAAGAAGATGTTCTGCCCGATCCCTCGAAGCAAAGCCTTCGCCATGTTTGGCTAAAAAAAGCAGAACGGCTTGGCAATGGCTATAAAGGAAAAGTGAAAATGGTTTTCAAATCTCAGCTAGGGAAAATTTACTCCGTTGAAACCACAATATGGGCCATTATGGACGATTATGTGGCCCTTAAAGGCGGTCTTTCCATTCCAATAAAAGCAGTACTTGATATTGAGTTTTAAAAGAAGCAGTCTAAAACAGCCTCTTTAACTTTTTACTGGCATGTTACCGTGGCAGTAGCCAAAGCCGTACTTTTGCCGTTGCTAAAATTAGCGTTACTAAACGATACTATAACAGTATCCTGGCTTACGCTTACTGTAGCAGTACCAGAAATGGGGGTCCAAATGCTGCTTCCCTGTGTATTTGAAATTTGTACGTCTGATGAGGGAAAATTTATGCTTGTGTTTGAAGTAGGTTTGCCGTTAGGAAACTCTATAGCAACGCCATAAGCAGAAGAAGCGCCGCCGATGTTGTAACTATTATTTGAAGTAGAACATCCGCCGCTTAATTTATACGTTTGCCCCTGGAACGTAAGAGAACCAGAAGACACAGAAGTTGCAGAACCATTGGTGGTGGTGGTTGAAGTAGTAGGCGAAGGGCTATCGTCTTTTTTACTGCATTCGGTTAACGTTGTAATTAAAGCTACTACTGTAACAAGCAAAAAGTTAAGTTTTCTATTAGTCATAAGTTTATTAAAAAGTTGTTTATTGAAGAGGCAGTCGGTTTGTTATACTATTCCTGCTTCCCAATTATACAACCTTAGTATTTTCAATACGGTTACAGATTTTGTATAAATCCGTATAAACCGCAAAATAATGACTTACAATAAGAAAGCATTGTATTAGTAGTACTCCGCTTTCTTATTCTACTTACATCACTATTATTGTCCCGTATAGCCTATGCTATGCCCGGCGTCTTCAGGGCCATAGTTTCCTTTGGTTTCGGGCCCCATTTCACCATATTTACTAGTATCTGTTTGTTGTGTATATGATGATTCTTTCACTGGCACAGGCACAGGAGTATCGTCTTTTTTGCATTCCATTAACGTAAACGTAAGCAGTAATGCCATAGCTGGCAAAACCAATAATCTGTTCTTTTTCATAACCACTAACAGGAGTCTGCTCTTTTACCCATCCACGCAGTACCTAAACTCCTTATTTATATAACCCTTATTTCACTGCCAGGGTTTTAAACAATCTATAAAATAAAAATAGCTCCGTAGTTATACCAGGGAGCTATTAAAAATAGATTTCTTAAAGTGGACTTACCTTTCTATTACCATTTTTTTATAAATAATATCGCCAGAGGCAAACTGCGCTTTTAAAATGTAAAAGCCTTCTGCTAAAGAAGCAACAGAAATACTTGAATCTCCCTGTCCGCTTAGCAATTCTTTTCCATCCAGGTTAATAAGGGTATACGTAAAATTATTCTGAGTACTGCCCGTATAATGAACTGTTACCTCAGAGTTGGCGGGATTAGGATATAAGATAAGAGAACCGGACAAAACCTGGGGAGAAATACCAGTAACTGCTAAGGCAATATAGTAATAGGGTAAAGAACTTACTTTACAGCCGGAAAAATCGTTAACAGTTACTATATATTCGCCAGTGGTATCGGCAATAATAGTATTAGTGTCGCCGCTAATGCCTTTCCATTCATAGCTATAGGGCGGCATGCCAGAGCTTACTACTGCCAATAAAGTATCAGAATGTTGAACAATACTTAGCAAAGGAAGAGGAATTACTTTAATAACTGTAGTATCTGTAGCTTTACAATCAGATTGCTTATCTGTTACTTTTACACTATAAGTAGTAGTAGCCGATGGGTTAGCGGTAATACTGTGGGCGGTATCTGCGCCGGGAGTCCAATTGTATATATAAGAACCTGAACCATTTTTAGCAGAGGCAATAAGAGTTATAAGTTTTCCAGCGCATATAGTATCGGAAGAAGTTATTATACCAACAGAAATAGGCTTTGATACGTATATGGTTACAGAATCAACAGTTACGCCGCATCCAAACTCTTCTGTTATGGTAACTTTGTAAGTAGTTGTATCTGTTGGAGAAACTGTTAAGGTTTGCTGATCGCTACTTACTGGCGACCAGCTTAAATAAAGGGGCGCATTTTCAAGAAGAGTAACATGTAACTCAGTGGAATCTCCCAAACAAATAGTAGAATCGGAAGCTGTTACAACAGCCTCGGGCGCTTGCCTAACAACAACGGTAAAAGAATCTGTAGCGCTGCAATTTAATAGATTATCTGTTGCTGTAACTTTATAAGTGGTAGTAACACCTGGCTTAACAGTAATGCTGTCGATAGTATTGGAGCTAGAACTCCAGTTGTAACTATACGAGCCTGAACCAATAGTAACATTGGCTTTTAACTGTACGCTGTCGCCAATGCATATGGAAGAAGAAGTTGATGAAAGGGTCATATCAAGTGAATTTTTGGCGCAAACCTGTAACCTTCCGCAGGTATAAGGGTTGCCAGCTGTAAATTGAATGTTAAAAACGCTGCCTGAACCCATAACTTCCCCTTCCATAAAAGCGCTGACGGCTTTCATTACATTGTATCCGGTATTGTCATTGTATGTAGTTGCCCAAGTGTCTGTGCCTGCAACGTAAGAAGGGGTGCAAGTGTAGTTAAGCCAGGCGGCTGTGCCTCCGCTGCTGTTAAGTCCTATCCAGTATTTTCCGGGGTTAAGAACGTAAGGGGCATTATCAGTAAGCGTTTGTACAACACTAGCGCTGGCTGCTATGGTTAAAGCGGTAGTTGTAGAGCTGTGCAATAAAGTTCCAGGCCCATCATAATCTGCGGGAGGGGAGCAACCTCCACAAATGGCAGAACCAGGATTGTTAGAATAAATAACAAAATTAAATTCAGCATCGCCTCCCCCATAGGCTCCGCTTTGTACAAACTGTAACGACTTTAGGGTGGCTGTCTGATTCACTATTACCTCTAAATAAGTTCCTGACTTTCCTGATATCTCGCCCGGTGAAGTAGTAGCGCAAGAACCTGCTGAACCAAAAGGTAATAAAACTCCCAGGTAGGTACTTGTATCTTCTACAAAAAGGGAATAAGGGCAATTGTTGCCGTAACTTTGGTTGGTAACAGAAGGACTAACATTAATAGTAGCCCCTACCCCAACAACAGTTTCTCCTGTAAAGCTATTGTACCATTTGTATTTGTTGGTACTGTTGCCGTAGGCGGTAAAATTAGCATTGTTGCCGCACACCGTTCCGGTTCCGGTGTAGTTGGCAAGACTCGGATTAACTATAATAGTATCGTACACGGGCGCACATGCCCCGCAAACTGAGGCCGATGAAACCTTTACCATGTAATAGGCTGTTGAGACGCCCATAGTAACCGGTAAGCTATCGCTGTATTGGCCTGTTATAAGCGTATACGGCCCATTAAGGCTAGAGGCGGAATACCAGTTGTACGAATAGTAAGGCGCATTTGCATGAGCATTAAGGGTAAAAGTACTAGCGGGGCAAACATAAAAATCAGACCCAAGGTTAGGTTTACTGGCGCATGTAACAGCCACTGAACCAAATGCAGCGGGAAGCGTAAGTTGTACCGCATAAGGTTGGTCAATTGAATTTCCAATGCCCAAAGTTCCTCCTGGGTTATCTGCAATAACATTTCCTCCTGCGCCGTTAAATCCCCAGGTCCAAACAGCCCCTGTATTGTCTACCGCAAAATACCAGGCTTCTCCCCTGGAAATTCCAACAATGTTAGAAAGTCTATGCCCGGCAGATTTTTGCACATAAAGCGGTGTGCCAAAACCAGTACAGCCGCTAGGGGTAGATGTTGTATAGCTTGTGCAAATGGTGCTACTTGACTGGCATGTTGCGCCGGTAGAAGGAAGGCCGTTACCCAGCGTTCCGGAAAAGAATGAACTGGCTTCACCGCATTTTACTCCAGGGAAAAATCCTTGCCCCCCAAATGAAACTACTGTTCCGTCTGATAATAGTATAAGAGAGCTGGCCTGCCCGCCTGCTATGTCCATAGCATTAGTAATAAATGTGCATCCGCTACATGTCCCTGCGAAACCAGTAGCGTTAGTAAAATTTTCCGGGGCCACTACCCTGCTTGCAAAATTATTAGCTGTATATTCAATTCCCTGCCCTAATTGTCCGGGGGCCCAATTACCTCCCCAGGTCCATACTTGTCCACTACTGTCCAGAGCCATTCCATGGGTATCTCCAGCGGCTATTTTTTTTATTCCGCTTAGTGGATTATTGCTGATAAAGGAGCTTGTAGCTGGGGTAGGGGTTTTTGTTACCTTGGCTGCACAAGCGCTGTTTAAACTGTTTGTTTCGCTTCCATTTCCTAAATTATAATTGTCGTTAAGCCCCCAGGCCCAAACGTGGCCGCTATCATCCAAAGCGTAAGCCATATCGTCGCCGGCCTTTGCCATTACTATATGAGTTAAGGCTCCGCCTGTGCATTTTATAACTTGTGTTGGCGTAGCGCTTACATTGCCGCTGGTTCCGTTTCCTAATTCTCCAACCGCATTTTCTCCCCATGCCCAAACGTAACCGGCAGAGTCTACAGCCATAGAAAAATTATTACCTAAGCCAATGCTTTTTATACCATGTAAATAAATAGCATTAGAATCAGTCCCGGCAGGTTGCGCTCCCCGTACTACTTTTGTTGGAATAGGCTGAGGCAGTGAAACAGAATCGCTAATACAAGCAGCGTATGTGCCGCTATATATGCTGCCATTTCCTGCTTGCCCGCAAACATTTTCTCCCCATGCCCATACATTTCCATTGCAGTCTATAGCAAGCGCATGAGAGCCTGAACCCGCATTAACTTGTGAAAAACTAAGGCCATTGGCCCGTTGTGGAAAAACAACTTTAACGGGAGTTGTATAAGCTGCGGAACTTGTGGTTCCTTGCCCTATTTGGCCAGAGGTATTACTTCCCCAGGCATATACAGTCCCATTGCTTGCAAGTCCTATAGAGAAGTTATCTCCGCCACATAGTTGAGTTTGAGCTTTTAAAGAAGTGAATGAACAACAAGTTAAAAAAGCTATAGTAAAAAGGCGTAAAAGTTTTGGCATACGCATATTTTTTTAAAATTGAAAAATCTAATTTAAATAAATTATTTTATTGTGAAAAATGGTAACATTGCTTTGTTATAAAACTTTCAAGTGCAGCAGTTTTAATTGCCATTGAAGATAACCACCCAACGCTCTTTTATTTATATAATTAAATTACCAGCCAGGTTTAGCTTTTAAAAAAAACAATTAGCTAAAATATGCATTCAAGGAAGATTACAGTCAAAAAACAAGGCTTTAATGTAAATATTGGCAGCGTTTTTATAAAGTAAGTAAGAATATGAAGCCAAATAATAAAAAAATTAATAAATAATAATAATGCGTTGGTATATAATTGTTTTTTGTCGTAGTTTCATAGCAAGCTGTTTTACCGTACTGCTAAAGTAATAAGTCGTTAATAATCAATATTTTTTATGAATACTTCTGGGGATAATTTACAGGCGTTCAAAAATCTGATAGGCATAAAGTTCGAAATGTATAATAGCTTGTTCGCTTCATTGCCCTTTCACAGGGTAGAGCGCACAGGCATAATGCTTTCTATGTTTTTATTGCATTGCGAAGAAAGTTTTAAGGAAGAAAAAAGTCCTATGGACATTGTTGAATCCTTTATTCAGCAGTACACTTCTTTGCAAACAGAGCAAAAGCAATTTGACCTCTTGTTTCGTTTTGTGCAATATGCAGAGCGGCAAGTAGTGCTTTTTGACGCCTTGGAGGATGCTGCCTTCCGCCATACGCACGATATGAATGGCATAGGCACACTAAAACACTTGCAGGCAGAAGTAGGAAGCATACAAGATCAGCAGCTGGTAGTAGAAAAGTTTAAAGACTTTTCTGTACGCTTGGTGCTAACAGCGCATCCTACACAGTTCTATCCCAGCTCTGTGTTAGGTATTATTAATGATTTATCAAAAGTGCTTACTAATGATAATGCAGTACTGGCCAACAGTTACCTGCAACAGCTGGGAAAAACGCCTTTCTTTAAACAGGAAAAGCCAACCCCCTACGATGAAGCGGTAAGCCTTATCTGGTTCCTGGAAAATGTATTTTACCAGGCGGCGGGCCATATTATGTCTTACCTTAAAACACAGGTGCTTGGCGATGCATTTCCTGATAATAACCGTATTATCCGCATGGGCTTTTGGCCGGGTGGCGACAGAGACGGAAACCCATTTGTAAAGGCAGATACTACCTTAAAAGTGGCGGCCGAGCTGCGTGGCAGTATTATTAAATCCTACTACATGGATGTGAGAAGGATAAAGAGGAGACTAACCTTTAAAGGAGTAGAAAATGTACTGTCTGGTCTGGAGACAAAACTATACAACAATCTGTTTTTACCGGGCTACAAAGGCGATCTTTCTAAACAAGAGATCATTAACACGCTGAACCAGATTAAAGAAACGCTTACAAAGTACCACAATAAGTTATTCATTAACCTGGTGCATGGCCTTATTAATAAAGTGGAGCTGTTCGGCTTGTTCTTCGCTTCGCTGGATATACGCCAGGACAGCACAGTACACGCACAGTTGCTGGAAACTATTGCAGACAAAACTTCTGCCTTACCAAAAGATTATAAAACGCTTTCGGAAGAAAAAAAGATAGCCGCCCTGCTAAAGGTAACCGAAAAAGCAGATCCGCATCTTATAGAAAACGAATTGTTCAAAGACACCCTGCTTACAGTAGATGCAGTAAAAACAATTCAGCAATACAACGGCGAAGAGGGTTGCCACCGCTACATTATAAGCCATAGCACAAGCGCCTTAAATGTGATAGAGGTATACGCCCTGTTTTTACTAAGAGGCTGGAAGCACGAAGAAATGACGGTAGATATAGTGCCTTTGTTCGAAACCATAGACGACTTGAGAGAGTCTGGCAGGGTGATGAAGGAATTGTATGAAAACAAAATATACAGAGACCATTTAAAAAGGAGAAACAATACACAAACCATTATGCTTGGCTTCTCTGATGGCACAAAAGACGGGGGCTACCTAATGGCAAACTGGAGCATTTATAAGGCCAAAGAAGCGTTAAGCCTTATATCGAAAGAATACGACTTAGAAGTAGTATTTTTTGATGGTAGGGGAGGGCCTCCTGCTCGCGGGGGAGGGAAAACCCACCAGTTCTATGCTTCCATGGGAAAAAATATAGCCAATAAAGAAATACAACTAACCGTGCAAGGGCAAACTGTTAGTTCTAATTTTGGCAATACAGACTCTGCAGAGTATAATATTGAACGCCTTATTCATGCAGGTATAAGCAACGCCTTGTTTTCTTCCAAAGAAGTAACGTTGACCGAAGCAGAAGATAGTTTGCTGCAAAGCCTTTCTGACGAGAGTTACAAGGCCTACAGCGAATTAAAAAACGATCCTAATTTTATAGAGTACCTAACATACGCCAGCCCTTTACGCTACTATGCAGAAACTAACATAGGAAGCAGGCCGTCTAAACGAAATTCTGGTAAGCTTAACCTGAACGATTTGCGCGCTGTGCCTTACGTAGGTTCCTGGAGCCAGCTAAAACAAAATCTGCCCGGTTACTATGGCGTGGGGTCTGCTTTCGAAAAATTAGAAGCCGCAGGAAAGTGGAGTGAAGTGAAAGCCTTATATGATAATTCGCTTTTCTTTAAAACCTTATTAGACAATTGCGAGATGGCGATGAACAAATGTTTCTTCCCACTAACAGCCTATTTGTCGCGCCATCCTACCTACGGTAAATTATGGAACATGATTTACGATGAATATGAGCGTACAAAAAAATATATGCTAATGCTTTCTGGCGCAAAAGAACTTATGGCAGACAAGCCTATTGATAATCTTTCCATACAAATGCGCCAGCGTATAGAGTTACCACTAGTTACTATTCAGCAATTTGCCCTTACCAAAATAAGAGAAATGGACGAAAAGGGCGTAGACGGCGAACACAGGAAACTGTATGAGAAACTGGCTATGCGTTGTTCTTTTGGTATTATAAATGCAGAACGAAATTCGGCATAGGCAATAGCAGAAAGCATTATAGTGAAATAGCAATTAAGGTTTATTTGTTGTTGATTTTCAATATTGTACGGTTTTTTGAAAAGTAATTACGTGCAATTCTGTAAATAATTACTTTTTTTAATTAAATATTTTACCTGATTACCAAGCAGTTAAAATTTATTTTTTTTATATCAAGTTGCAAATACTATTTTTGAAGAGCATCTTTGTATCTTAAATCCTACAAACTATGAAAAAAATAATATTATTTGCGTTTATTATAGCTACAAGCGCAATTACATTAATGCAGTGCACAAAAAATGATGGTACGCTTGTGCCTTCTGCCCCTGGTCCAAATACGCTTACTATTACCGGGTCTGGCACTGAAAATTTAACAGTAACTAACTCAGGGGCAGGCGTGGGTTTGGTAGGCACACCGGTTTCTGGTAACTATGTGCTCAATGTAAATTTCATAAATGGATTTCCTACTTCAGGCGCCAGTACTGTTAGTTTAGGTCCTACTTCTTCGCCTACTATATCTATATCTAATACCACTTCGGGTGGCGAATGGGTAGCAATAAGCGGTAGCGCTTATATTACTGTAATAAGTAGCGATTCTGTAACGGTAACTTTTGTTGGCGCTAGCTTCGCTGGAACCTCTTCTATAACCGCAAGCGGTTCTATAAGCAACTTTACTCCAACTGGGTCTACTTCTTCAACGGGCGGTTCAACCGGGGGATCTACAGGCGGCTCAACGGGTGGTTCTACAGGCGGCTCAACCGGAGGATCTACAGGCGGCTCAACAGGCGGTTCCACAACGGTTGGAGGAACTATGACTGTTGGCGGAACCACAAGTACATTAGGTGTACAATCAATTCCTAATAACGGAGCGTATGGTATAATTGGAACATCGTCAAATTATATACTAGGCATAGATTATCCTACAACTCCCGCAAATGGTTCAGAGACATTAAATTCCAATGCAGCTTCTCCACAAATATTAATTGAAGATAATTCTGGTAATACATGGTCTGCTTCAAGCGGCACAGCTACTACTACTGTAAATGGAAACTATACTACTTTAACCTTTACAAATGCTACTTTTACGCTTAGCAGCGGTACCGGACCATCTACACTGACTGTTTCCGCTACGGTTACAGCAGATTAACGAATAGTAAATTCATTTATAAAAAAAGAGGTTAAAGCCTCTTTTTTTATGTCTTAAAAGTAAATTGTGATACAAAGGACTGAGTTGCCTGTAAGTATCTACACATACGGGTTACTGCAAATTCCTATTATCTTCTTCAGTTTGTTTAAGTTAACTGTGTCGCTTACCTCTATAGAAAACCCTAATATATTTGGCCTCCCAGAGATAGGATTTACAAAGGGTATTTTATGAGTTTTAAAAATATAAGACTTACCATTAGCCAGCGAAAAGCTTTGGTTAGGCAGCACAATACTTTCGTTGTTCCTTAACACCTCTTCATCCGATTTTTTTATAATGGCCATTTCCTCGGCGCTCTTTATAAAATCGCTGTCCTTCTTGCCTATAATCTCTTTTTCGCTCAAGTCAAAAAGCTCTGCCTCCAGCGTATTTATAATAAGGTACCTACCCTCCTCGTCTTTCATAAACACAGGGAAAGGCATACTTTCTATAATTATCTTTAAAAACAGGTAAGTTTTATCGTCAGCTTTGGCGGGCGCGCTTTGTGGGAAAGATTTTTCAATGATATTATTCAACAAGGTATATTCCAGGCATTCTTTATACCTCTCCAAAGCGCTTTTAGCTTTTGTTAAGTTTCCGGCATCTATATTTTCTAGCGTAACCAGTATATTTTGTAGCCTGTTTTTAAGAAAAGATATGCTATCTGTAGTTTCTTCGATCATATTTTCGGTAGCTTTATCAATATTCATGTTGTTTTCTGATTTACTGATCTAAATAGTATAGGTGTCTTTAACGACTTTAAATCGCACATTAATTGTATTATTTGCAGTTTTAATAGGATTTTAAAGACAAGATATAGCAAAAGGCATTCTATGGCCATCTTAAGAAAGCAAGAATCGGGGGTTTTGGAACAAAAAAGAAGGCATACTTTAGCCCGATGGAAGAGTACTATAAGATTAACACAGTAATAACGAATAAACTTCAAAAAGTGGCCTTGCAAGAATAGCTGTAGCTATAAATATTGGCCCATTGCATTTAGTTCTTTACTATTTTAATAGGCGTATACGTATTGCTTTGACCAGTTACTAGACCGTATAAATACCTGTTGGCACATTCCTCAGTGAAATAGTAGTATTACCGGCCTGTACGCTACTTTAGTTATTATATTAATTTTACAT
>FTLB01010069.1_pt1 | contig 14102 bp, 4 predicted proteins | sample 1658291 | NCBI WGS metagenome assembly FTLB01 (sample SAMEA3914812, study PRJEB12502) | metagenome | biome: forest; material: soil | place: Canada | collected 2011-07-07 | depth 0.1 m
GCGACGAGGCCAAAGGCAGTGAAGGCGGCGTACAAGGCCTACGTAAAGAAGCCACCGCAACAAGTCAGCGACGCCGGTAAGGGCAGCGGGAGAAGGGCCCGGGACGGGGCAGGTGGGATGCTCTCTCACCAGCGTGGCCAGGGACAGCCAGTCCTCGGCGTAGAAATGTCTCAGGATTACACCATGCGTATAGATGCGGAGGGAGACGGACACGACGCTGAGCACGAAGAGCGCAATGAGGGCGCCCTCCAGTTGGGGGCCACGACCATCCGCCATGGCGAGAGTAAAGAGCAACAACGTGTGACGGAATCGTAAGTCATGAAGGGAGCATCGTGATTTTTACAATTAAAAAGGAGAGACATCTGGGCTTTCTCGGGCTACTCATGTGAAGAATTGCTTCCCATTTTTAGCTTGCGAGCTGCCCAGCCGGTGCCTGAGTCTGGCCCGCGTAGCTAAAGTCGCTCGCTTCCCCCTCTCTGCACTATCTCATATATGACATTCCGCACCGACCATGCATGGACTCGTGAAACCAATTTTTTTTTCTCCCTCTAGCTGCAAGGTCTTGTTCTAGATATCTTCTAAAGTGCATCTAACGCCGTAGTCAGGGGCTAAATTCACCTGGTTCGCCCATGGCTCGGCGTGGATCGCCACACCTGTGTCACAAGCTTTTTGAGAAGAGCTTCAAGAAGGCGGTGGAGTTTTCTGCTTGAGCCGAGGATCTGTGCGCTCTATTCCGCTTTGGAAACCGAATAGCGTACGCTACTTTTCAGCCACCATCGGGCGCTATTGGTGGTCTCTTTCCTTACCCCGTAGTGCCGTAGGGCTATTGGTAGTGAGTTGCACGTAAGTAGACAAACGGCCGAAATGGCATCGAAGGTCCCGCTGCGGGCGGCGTGGCAGCGTGGCCACGCGTGGCCACGCCCGGCACTGGAGAACCGACATATAGTGGGGGGCGCTTCACCTGCCGGATGCGGAACCAGGTGCAAGTTTTTTGGGTTGCGGTGACAATACATATGAAACTTCCCAGCTGGGCACTAGTGATGGCTGATGCCTTGTCTCGCTTCGCCTTGTTCGGGCGACGGATGACTCGTCTTAGCGAGAGAAGATAGTGTTGATTGGCTTGTGAGAAGGGGGGGTTGGTTGAAGAACGGCAACTCGCGACTCGCGTGGCCGGCATTGGTAACCAATCTGAAACTTTTAGCTAGTCCGACGAGCCGTGGGTGTTGGTACCAACCCTTATTCGATACCCCCCCTCGAACCCCCCCAACTACTCCCAGGGCCTCTCATATCGTCCCTGTCAAACACGGGTGTTGTCGGTGTTGCGCAGCCCGTCAATCCGCTGTAGGATATACACACCTTCACGCGCTTCTAACTCTTTCTGGACGAGATAGAAGACGATAAGCTTGCTCCAAGATAGAGAGCTCGGGCGCTCGGGCCGCTGGTGTCGAAGTCGTGATAGTCGCAGCCGCTGCAGGATATATGCAATCACGCTCCTCGCACTCTTTTTGGACAAGACAGCACATGATAAGCTTGTTCCAAGCTGCGGCGGCGTGGGCTTGGACCTCTTTGGTGGTGTCGAAATCATGATAATCTCAGCGCTGCCATTCACGGAATTTGCCAGAGCTACTGCCGCACGGAGCGCCAACTGCTGATACTTCATCGAGATTGGTAATATACTCGTACGGTATGCCAAGGCGGGGGAGACACCGGTCGAGACTAGGTGAATGCTGTCCCGTTCGGCGCCGAAAGGCGGGGGAATGGAGGCGGGGCAGTGGAGGACGCGACCGCGGATAGTTTTTTAGGCGTTGTAGGAGGCGAAGAGCAAGTAGTCGAGGCATCGGTAGATGAAGTTTGAGAGATGCACCTCCTGCCTCATCTGCCTGTCGAACCTTGTCGTCCCCTGCTTCGTCGTTCAGCCGTTGAATTATTCAAGGTAGCTTCGCGAGAACCAGCCTTCTCGGTATCGGCAGCATGCAGCTGGTTAACACCACGGCCCAGCTCGCTGTCGACCAAGGTTCTCCACTCTAAATACAGACAGTGTCGCTGGTGCTTGCGTAAAATGGCTTCGTCCTCCGTGACGACCCAATCGCAAAACACATTGATGACGTCTTCGTCTCGCTTGTCCTGGATAACGAGCCCCAAGCGCCTAGTCCAGTAGGTCAGACCTCCCTGTCAGACAGACCTCCCGTGATGTGTCGGTGAGTTTCTGCGTATCCTCGCATGTGATCTGGGCCATACAAACCAGGACTAGCCTTATATTTGATTGAAGGACCTTCAGCCTGAATTCAAACGCTAATACGCACCCAAAGATGGCTGATGCCAGAGCCGGGGGGCTCAAAGAGTAAGGGGATCTGGTCGAGAGATTGAGAATTATTATATAAGGATATCAGCAGATAGATGTTGAGGCGAGCATGGCAGTCGTGGTCGTGCAGCCATGGAATGGTTTATCCATGAAATGCTAGCGCTAGAAGGCGAGCAAGTTCAGATCACCGATGATCATGGGGTCAACGTTGTCACACTCATCGATCCTTTCGATTCGAATTGCCCAAGAGATCGCCGCCGCCTCGAGGGACAAACGACAAGCAAACCATCTTCAGTGTGCTGTTGGTAAGATGGGAATGTAGTCTTGTTCAAGATCGATGGTGGATTTGCTATGCAGATCGAATAGGCGACGCGTCTTCATCGTCTTCATGGATCACTGAGGCGGCCTTCCGGAGCTTCGGTCTTTCGGGCCGCGGCCATCGAAGCCATCTAGGGATTGGTCAAATCCCGAGTCCTCACGGCGATTTGTGAGAACCTCGCGAAATTCTGTTCAGTCGTATATATAATAGCATTAGCAGGAGAAGGAGGAAGCAAAAAAAACACGATCCTTGGACGGTTGGATAGACAGTACAAGAAGATGGGTTTCTCTATCTCGTAAAGTGAGGGTTTGCTTGTCTCCCCATCGCACTATTGATCTGTTTCCAGAGCCGGTAGCGCCTTCCGCAAAACATTTCACCCAAGTCGGCCTGGCGCGCGGGACTGGCTACCTACCTTACCTTTTCACTGTTAAAATCCCCCAAAATCAGAGCAATGGCCGCTTCACATTACGCAAAGTAAGAGGGATGACGGACGCGAAGGTGTCGTCGACGAGAAAGGGGCCCGAAAGAGTCGCCGCCCGCGTAGTCTCTGGGGTAGCTCCTGGCAAATTTCGGCGATAGTCAGAGATCGGAGATCATGGCCGATATGCCAGTCGCGATGCGGTCGAATTCCTCCTTCAGCTTGATCGAATCTGCAAATTCGCTGCAGTGTCTACACGCTGTTTATATGCTGAAATGCCAGCAGGACTCGGCAGATGTCGAATTGCTTACGTTGGAAATGTTTCGCCTCCGACCAATTGGGCATGGGAGATGCTGACTCTGACGAGCACGGTCAAAGCCCTGCAGCTGCATCGACGTAAGCGAACACGAGCCCTGACAGGACACCACCATTTCCAGTGACAGGCCCAAGTTCGGATTAGCACTGGCTAGGGAGCGCCCGAATATGTACGTAATCGACGCTCACTTTGATCGATTGTGCTATGCCCCTTGTATTCACCGGGCGCTCGATGCTTCATCCTCGAGGATATCACATCCTAAACCCGAATAGGCCATGACACTGCCAAGCATTTCACGTCAGGGGTTACTAGGTATTTAGAACTTTTTTTTTATATTATCATGACCTGGCTTTCAGACAGTCCATCTCTCGTACCCTTACTCAGGACTCGGTGTGCATGCAAGAATTGCGCAAGGGGAAGATAGAAGCAGATTATCGATTACCTGAGAAGTCGCAGTATCGAGTAGAATATGTCTCGACCCAGAGCTGACATTCTGGATTCGGCAAGCTATTTCAAATCACATCGCAAGCTGCACACCAACAGCCAACCTTTCACTGACACATGGTTGACTCACAGATACGCAGCTCAACCGTAGCTTACCCTGCCAACGCTGAAGGGAGTCCCTACTGATGGCCTGCAGCGGACAAACTTGGCCCGTTGGATGCCTGCGTGGTATCTTGGACCACCAAGCGAGAGGAACCGCAAGTATTTCTACTTGACTGCAGACCTTATACGCATATATACTATGGCGACCTATACTTTTATCTTGACCTCTTTTTTATATCAAATTATTGGTGCCCGAATTGTCCGTCTGATACGATAGAGTTACATCGATGCCGGCCTTGCTATAATGGATACGTTAAGAAACCTAGGGATAAACTGGGAAGTGGGGCAAGATATATAAATTAGCATTGCAAGAGTATATAAGGTAGGTGAACGGGTAGTAAGAGTCTTCTTGGATCGAGAATATATAGTAATTTAGCCTAGATGTGGTGTGCTTCCATGCAGCACATCATGGGTGGACCAGGGAGGATCACCAGATGCTCGCATGGACGACGACAGTGTCGCAGTGCATACTTGGCAATCAAATGAAGGGAAAACATGGCGACAGCCACTGAAAAGGTTTGTCTCGTTTGGGTCGATCAACGATCCGCGGATTGGACATAAGTAGGTCGGCCCTTGTCTTGACATTATATTCCAAGCTGAGACGGGAAAAAGGCGTAGTTGACATAATGAAGGGTTCACAAGGAACTACTTTCAATAATCATCAAGAATTTCATGTTGGGGTCATCGACTACGTGGTACTTTGGTTTTATGTATTTATTTGTTTTCTACGAATAAGGCAAGTACAACAGGAGGAACGTGGACCAGCAGGACCTGGTCCTGAACTTGAGCAGCAGCAGCGCAAGACCTTCGAACTCACGTTCGACCAATTAGTTAGCGCCGGTCGAAAAGGCCATACTCGGCAATCTGCGAGTTTAGCAGGTCCATCAGGACCGAAAGCCGTGCGCCATCCTCCTGGGACGCACTGCTCTCCGCATCGGAGCCTCGCACGTTGGAGCCGGCGTCCTGCCCCTCGGTCCGGGTCGGCTTCGGGCCGTTCTCGTGGCGCCGCAGCTCCCTGGCGAGCACCGTGGCCGCCACAATCTTGAAGCTCTGGAAGTCGGCGCCAAGCAGCCTGTGGCGCCGGCCGCCCTGCTCGGCCGGGCGTTCGGCTTCTTCGCAGCCTACGTGCAGGCACGCGATCGACATGGCCAGGCCGTCGAGGGACGAGCTCGGAAGAGGCGCTGCTTGCGCAGCTTCTGGACCAACGCCGGGCACGCGGTAGTTGGAGATCATGCGCGATATGCCGGTGGCTATGCGATCGAATTCCTCCTTCAGCTTGACCGACTTGTCGCGCTGGCGGTTGCTCTGCACCCCCGACCTGTTGATGATGTGGCCGATAAAGACTTCGAGCTCGGTAAGGGGGCGGGTCGGGTTGTCGGAAAAGTCCACCATGGCATTGTGGATGGCGTCTTCGTAGCTAATTCCGCAAATCACTTGTTAGCTTTACACCTTGCAACCGAAACGATGGTGGACAAAGGTGAGGAAGGGGAATAGGAAGGGAAACACATATATCTTGGGGCTGTTTGTACCTTTGCCGGATGATGTGAGCATCTTCCGTGAGAGAATGCCAGCTGATCTCGCCCAAAGCCTCCCATCGAGGACGGATTGCGGTGATAAAGTCATCCCAGAAGGAAGGGCTACCCAGGGGTGGCAGGCTCTTGATTTCCTCGGCCCAGACCTTCTCCTCGTTGATCTCGCGGTACAGTCGACCCAGAATCTTCTCAGACTTGTAAAACTTGAATTGCGGCCCGTCGTCTTCGTCCGAGTCCTCGTTCTCGTCGGGGGCTGTGTGTGGCTCCAGATCAATCTCGGACCTAGCCTGGATCTTGGTTACAGGGCCCGGCGCTAGACTGTATTCCCAAGCATGTTAGCAAGCATTTGATCAAAGTGGCTCGGTAGATGGGCTTGATGGACGAAAGAAAGGATTTCTTGGTAACGTACAAATCAGGTCTGAATTTGTTGGTGCGTGGAAGCTCGGAAAGCTCAGAAAGCTCCACGGGCTGCCCGGACTTCGAGAAATCGACCGCCGTAGAATGCAGGCGAGCGAGCGTGAGGCAAGCCGGAGCCAGGGTGCCCATCTTGTCCTGATCCGCGAAAATCATGTGCCGAATCGCAATCATGCCGACGTGATCGGTCCTCATGAAGTCGATGAAGAATTTGGTGATGTCCTCGGTCGTCACATCTCGATGCAGGTCCAACGGCCGCACTCGTGGGTACTCGGCCGGGGCAAACACCTGCCTGATACCCTGCACGGCCGCGGGATCCCAGATGATATTGTAGATGTCTCCGTCGAGGTCTCCTCCGCTGAGCTGGCTTGGGAGATCACGATCTCCATGCTGGCTGAATACCACGCAGTTGCACAGTTCCCGGAGCGCGTGGCCCTCTGGGGGAACAACGTTTTCTGCTGTCTGAATGTCGCCCGGGTGGAGGGCGGGAGAACGTGTGACGATAACTTTGCAGTTCCCGGGCGCGGGTTCGAAGCGGCCGGCCATGGAGTCGTATGTCAAGTAGACCTCTCCTTCCTTCAAGAAACCAGTCTCGTCCATGACGCCAAAGAGCGTGATTCCTAGACGGACGGGAATTCGGGCCCTGTGCTTGAGCAGGCGGAGCTCCTTCAAAACAGCTGCTTCGACTACCGATCGCAGGAACGGATCCTTTCTGTACTCGATACCCAGCGACTCGATGGTTCGAAATAAGTCCCACGCGTGAATTCCTTCTCCGACGTTCTGAGCCTTGAGGAACTCGTATGCATTGGACGTGCTGCGCGTTGCATTGCAGATCAGCTGCATCTCTTGGTTTTGCAGGTCCAGAAACCACTCGTACGGAACGCCCATGTCTTCCAAGATCTTTATCATCTGGCGATTGAGAACTAAGTTGATTGGTCTGGATGCCGTATCGCACACTTCGAGGTTCCGAATATCGTCGCTCTCGAACTTGATCATCGACTGCCGGATCGCAATTTGTTTGCCGCTGAGCCTGGGGTCCAGGGCCAGCATCCCCTTGGCCCCAGCAAACCGGATCTGCAGGCATGTTGGCAGATTCGAAGAGGCTGCGAGATGCTTCCATGCGGCCGCAAGGGCATCGGTAGATATGCTGCCCACGCCGTCGCTAAAGATACGATCACCATTCCAGACGTCGCTGATGTAGGTCACGCTGATGTCGTGGGCGTCCAGAGGGACAAAGAATGGCGTCTCCGAGAAAGCCTGGCCGATACGAGCTGCCTTTCTAGCCGGGCACCTAATTTTGCTAAAGTTGCCGAGATCTTCTATTATATTTCGATTGCAGAAGACTGTGTCGTGGCAGAGAAAGGGGGCGGTGAACCAGGCGGAATGGGCTCGCAGAGACGAGTGAGAGAAGCCGAGGAAATTGTATATGCGACCGGCGATAAGAATACCGTCGTCCAAGACGGATATGAATCTCTTGTATATCGGCTCAAGAGAGATTCTGGAATTGAAGAAGAGATCACGGCCGTCATCGTCGCAAAACTGGACTCGGAGGAAATAGTCTTGATGGGCGGGGAATTTTCGGAGAACGCGATTCTGTGCTTCTAACTCGGGCCCGTGTAGAATGATTCTCGAAGGCATCACTGTGGCTCTAAAGATCTGTGTGGCATTGGAAAGGACGCTCTGACCCTGCCCGGCCTTCATCTCGGCGCTCTGTACGACCTCTTCCTGGGCTTCCCTCAGAAGACTCATTATGTAATCGACCTCAAGTTCCTCGGCACGCATCTCCGTGGTTCGGTAGTCGATCCATCTGAACAGCTTCTGGATCGCCTCTGCGGAAGGAGGTTTCTCCCCTGTATCCGAAGCCTCGGTGTACTCCTGGACCAGCCTATAAGCGACCTGTTCGAGGATATCCGGGGGGAAGTAGCCGTTGTAGGCCAGGGCCTGCAGCTGGAACAGTATCGCGAACGGGAGCCTACCACTCTCTCCCCAGAGAGCCAAGGACGTGTTGAGCTTCGCAATTTTGTCATCGTAAGAGAGGAATCCCGAACCGGGTGCATCAGCCATGGGTATCAGGTTGTGGACGATGGAAAGCACGTTTTGTTTCTTCAGTTGTCGAATATGGCGGCGATAAGGAGACATGTCGTGGTTTTGGAACTGGATCCGATATACGAGGCAGAAGGCCACAGCCTTTTGGTGCTGTTCATCAACAGCAGAAACCCGCGCGAGTGTGCTTCGGGAACGCGAGATAAGAGAAGCCATCATTTCGATGACCGACGGACCCTTGAGAAATGTCGGAATAGTAGTGAGACTAAGAGTCATGTTGCCATCATCCGAAGCATTCAGCTCGACTATAGATTGAAGGGGAATCCGAATTTGAATCTCGCTTTCCAGGTCGAGTCGAATGATCAGGAGTTTCTTGGTAAATTTTGCCGAGCCCTTGGTTCGCGTGTTCCACTCTGAAATGAAGGTCAGCTTTCCGTCGCGAAAGGCGTAATATCCGCAGGCACATTCTGCAAGGTCCGTAAAAGACATGGGTTCTGTGGTGCCTTTGTTGTCCTTGGGAGCATCCTTGCCATCCGAAGAATTCTCAAGAGCGTGGAGGGTCAACGGATCAATATCACGATTACTCTTCTTACAGAAGATCTCGCGGCCGAGGATAGTGAGGCGGGACTTGGTTGGGGGCCGATTCTGTCTGTGAGATCGTCGGCCGAAGGTTGAGGTGACGCCTTGGCCATGTTGGTTCGTATCCAAGGGTGATTCGCCATGTTGTTTGAGGAACAGTTCACCTTGCTCCCTCGAGAGAAAGGTGACGAATCCAAAAGGTTTCTTGCGAGGCTTGTCGCAGTGATAGTGACTGATGGAAAGATCTTTCATGATGGGGCCCAGCTGGCGGGTGAATGCCCTATCGTTAGAGTCGGGATCGAGATTCCTGCAAAAGATCTCCATGGCGGCGAAGGAAAGCAATGTAAAGCGTCATTCGTAGTGCTGGTATCGAGCCTAAAGACGCATAGGTCCCCCTCGTTTAGAGAAATAGCAAACACAGCCTAGAGGTTTTTCCCTGTGCTGCTTTGATAAAGAAGATGTTACTATTGAAAAAGGCGAGAAGAGAAGAGAGAGAAGATGGAGTGTTGCAATGTTGAGTTTTGTGAGTTAGCGTTGGTTGAAGTCGTCAAGTTTTGTAGCTGATAATGGCGAAGGGTGCTTGGGATATGCTTGGGCACAAAAAAAAGAAACAAAAGAGAGAGGGTAACAGAAGATTGCTGAATGGCTGCACATATTTGAACATTTTTCAGGTCTCGTGCAGTCTCATGCAGTAGGCCTCCCACAGAAAATGTGGTGCACATGTTTCCAAAAGTTGCGGTGCCTTTTGGGCCACGAGAAAAGTTGGCCACGAGAAAAGTTGACCACTATAAATCCAGAACTCTCTGGCCGCCTGTCTTAATGACAGTATGTCAAGTACATCTTGACTGATTTACTAACATTCTATCAACCTATGATTCTCCAACCAGTGGCAATGGCAATGTAATTGAAAGGTGCGGATGGAGTATATTCATTGCCCCCTCAGCTGCATACATACTTGTCTCGTATGAAAGAGATGCATGATGTGTAAAAGCACATGACTTGAACTCTGACCTAAAACGATACCCGATACCTCTCATAAGGCTGCGTTTCTGTAATGTGGGTCGAGTTAAACGGTTACTTTATACAATATTGTAGATGTCTTTTGACACTCGCATCCGGAAGCGTGCGGCTATGATCCGTATTCCTGCTGCAGCTTTGCGGACTCGCAGCCTTAGGATGGACTGACCCAAGTTCAACCTTAATGTAGTTCAATTGTTTCAACTTCCGGAATAAATTGATGTTGAGATCTAAGTATATTTAATTTGACGAGACAGAGTACATCATCTGAGAGTAGACTACCTCGCACAGTAGCTGGGACGAAATGAGACTGAGTCTATTTTGGTTTGATCCAAGCTGCTCTGCATCTTGCTCACTGACTTCAGGCTCACTCATGTCTCTACTCTTCATACGAGTCGAGTCCCTGCTTACCTCACCTATGCTATCATGATGACCAGGTTGCCAGGCACATGAACTCAGGACTGATGAGCCTCACATATAACGAAGGTACCTTAGACTAGCCCGGAAGAGTAAAGATAAAAACAGGGTAGCTATACTATGGAGTCCTAGGCACGGTAGAGTGGCATTATAGTGGATGTCAGGACTAATCCCAGTTACGGCTGCTGTGCGATGGCGCGTTGGCGCAAGCTTGGCACGCTCATTATCCGAGCGACTGGTCCGTCTGACAAGTCTCCAAGTCTAGCGAGACTTGAAAACGTTCTCCCGTAGACACACCCCGCACTTCGGAAGCCGGCCCCCTCTCGTCCCCCACTTCGAACGACCTCGCAGCTGTGTCACTGGACAAACCAGAAGGGGCCGCGGGGCGTCACCAAAGCGACCCAGATATTGAGATGCCGTTTGCGATGGTTGAGTGCTGGGAAACAAGACGGCTCGAGGGCGGCGCCAGGAGCTAACACCTAGCCGTCGCCCCAGCCCCTCTCCTGCCCTCCAATTCTCCTGCTCATCTTGCCCCTCCATCCTTAGGTACCGTAGCTCTCTCATCTCATCTCCTGAGCTTCTTCTACTTCTTCTGCTTCGTTGGAGGTAGATCAAAGCCAATCATCTTCCTGATTGCAGAGGCCTGGACGCTAGATCAGCTTCGACGATAGATCGAAGACATCTTCTCGTACCCAGGCGGATCAACTTTTCCCTTGACTTCGCAAGCTCAGAAAAAATAAACAAATCCAATGGCTCCCTTCCGCGCCGAACACATGGGCTCGCTCCTACGCCCCCAGGCTCTCCTGGACGTACGCGAGACCATCCGCGCCAAGGATATCACACCAGAGGAGGCCGGCCTCCCTGCGGTCGAGAAGGAGGCCGTGGGCGAGGTGGTGAAGCTCCAGCGAGACCTTGGCTTCAAGGCCGTCACATCGGGCGAGTACGGACGCACGCGATTCTGGGGCCTCATGTGGGATGAGTTCCTGGGCACCACGCGCCTGCAGGATGCCGAGGCGGCCATGTTCCGCCTGTACCACCCCGACGTCGTCAGCCTGATCGAGAAGGACCGCAAGGTGATGCCCGGCGACTCGGTCATCGCCGGCGCCAAGCTGACGCACAGCCAAGACCCTTCGTCGTCGAACCTGCACGAGCTCAAGCTGGTGCAGTCTTTCGTCCCCGAGAGCGAGTGGGCCAACATCAAGCTCACCATGATCACGCCCGCGTGGTTCCACATGCGCTACAAGCAGGGCCGCGCCTACACCAAGGAGGCGTACGGCAGCGATGCCGAGTACTTCAAGGACGTGGCCAAGGTCTACCAGCAGGAGCTGGAGATGCTCTACAAGGCAGGGCTGAGGAATGTCCAATTTGACGACCCTGGTCTTGCTTGTATGTCCCTCCTTACTAATTTTTCCTCCATTCTTTTCCCCACGCATTTGCTAACAGAAGGGCAAGATTTCTGCTCGGACAAGTTCCGCGACGGCTGGGCCACCGACTCGGACAACATCGGCACCGTCGACGACCTACTGGACGCCTACATCGCGCTGTACAACGACAGCATCAGCAAGCTCCCGGCCGACTTCCACACGGGCGTGCACCTCTGCCGCGGCAACTTCATCGGCGGGCGCCACTTCGCCGAGGGCGGCTACGACGTCATCGCCAAGAAGCTCTTCGCCGAGCTCAAGGTCAACACGTTCTACCTCGAGTACGACACCGCGCGGGCCGGCGGCTTCGAGCCCCTGCGGTTCCTGCCCCGGGACCGCCACGTCGTCATCGGCGCCATCAGCACCAAGCTGCGCGAGCTCGAGGACAAGGACGAGATCAAGCAGCGCATCTACAAGGCAGCCGAGTACATCGCCGAGGGGAGCGGGCAGACGCGCGAGGAGGCGCTCAAGCGCGTCTCCATCAGCCCCCAGTGCGGGTTCAGCACCCACGAGAGCGGCTATCCCCTGACTCTCGAGGACGAGAAGAAGAAGCTCGCCCTGGTGAGGGAGATTGCGGATGAGATCTGGGGCGGCGAGCCTTAAGACACACCACACACCACTGACCGCCAACCCATTCGCACAGGGAATGCTTAGCTGCGCACATAAGGTAAGGTAGTTAGGTAGCTGGACCTGGCTGTGATGGGTAGAGGGGGGCAAGGCGGGGATCTCCCAAAAAAATAGGCGTCTGCATTCAACACAGGGGGGAGGGAAAGGAAAGTTTTGGATGGATGAACTGCATGCTTGGCGTCCCGGTTGGATATCAACTTCCAACTAGAGTACATCTAGGTCCTGGATATCAAAAAATGTCACAAGTGAATGGAACCCAGAAACTGGCAATGTGTATTTTTTTTCCCACCACAGAAACCCAAGGTGCATTCCATCGTCGCGCGTGACAGCATCCCAGCACCAGCAGTGCACTCTCGTGAAGTCACCCAGCCGGTTCTAATCTTGTAGAGTTGAGTTGACCTGGTCAAGGGATGGATCGCGAGCTGCCACAGGCTGCAGAGAGCTGGGTCGCTGAGTAGAGCCAACCCAAGGCAAAAATGTGCGTTCGCTGGAATGGTTTCGCTCCCCAGCCGAGAACCACGGCACGCAGAGAGTGCTGGGAAAGCGTTGGGAAATCTCGTACTCGGAATCGATGCCCAGCTATGTCCATGCTGGAGTCTACACCCATCCTGAAGCACCGGGGAACCCGCTCTCCGCCATGCGCTCCTCACCTCGCCGTCGTGATGGCCAGAAAGTCCACCGCGTCGCGGAAATCCACGCCCGTGACGTCCCTGTAGAACCCCGGGTCGACGATCCCCCCCGACGCCGCGCTCATGGCCAGCACCACCACGGGCCCTTCCCACTTGCGCATCATCTTGCCTTCCGTGGCGGCCACGACGGACTTGTTGAGCCGCAGCTCCGGGTGGTCGTGGCGGGGCACGTCGGCCGGCGCGTCGGGGCGGTACCAGACCTCGACGAAGCTCTGCATCTGGCGCCCGCCGCGCGCGCGGTTGTGCTCGGCGAACAGGCGCTCCGAGCCGGCGCCGTCGACGCCCAGGTACGGCTCCACGTCGGCGTCCTGGAACGACACCCCCGTCTCGTCGTCCGTGTGCCGGTGGCACCGCACGGGGACCACCCGCGGGTGCTTCGAGTCCGGGTCGAACAGGATGCCGCGGACCGTCCGAGTGCCGTCGCCGCTGCTGCTGCTCGTGAGGGCTGCTGGTGGTGCTGGTGGTGCTGGTGGCGGGGGATTCTCACCCTCACCTTCACCCGGCTCCGACTCTGACTCTGTAATCGCGGCGGCGGGGGCTAGTTGGGCGCACACGAGCTTGTGGCAGGGCCAGTCGACGGACTGGCATTCCTTGGAGCAATATGCGATGGATTTGCATCGCTGGCAGAGCCGAGCGTGGTCCTGGTTGCATATGGCGCAGGCAGAAGACATGTTGACCGCCTGTTGAATTTTTGTTTACTTTTCTTTGCAGCGATGGATGGACGGTATGCTCTGAGTTTCTAAAACGCTCTTCGATGATGGGCAATCCGTCGATTTACCACACAGATATGCGATGCTAAAAACGCGGTCCTTGTTCAATTACGTGATGGCTGGATCTCTCCCAAGTGCGCCCCGCCGCGCTGGAACATGAAAGAATCCAGAGAGAAACAACCCCCCAAAAGCTGACGATTGTGCTGGCCACTAAGAAAAAGGGGCGCGAAAACACAACCCCTCGACTCCCCCCCAAAACTTACTCGCACCAGGAACCGAGAGTTCACGTTACGCAGCACAGAGCACCCGGAGAGAAGAAACCGGGGATAAAAAATCTGTATACAACTTGCCTAATTACCTTTGCCTACCATATAACTACCTAACCATGCCATGTTCCTGGCCATTCTCAACCGATGAACCCCTGACTCCAAGCTCAATTGCGATGGTGGCGCTCCACAAACTATCTGACATAGGGAACTGCCCCAACGTCGGCCCAAAACCGTACAAGGCAAGTCTCTGTCGACCTGCTTCCACTGGATGAGTAATGAAATGCTGTACGATACAAAAGTTAAACTGAATGCAGTGGAAGCACCTCCTCTGCTGCCCTCGCAGCTTCGTACTTCGTTCTCCTTGCTAGAACCTCCTAAGGCGTCTAAAGGCGTCTAAAATCAGAATGCAGCTCCCGCGGCGCC
>FTLB01840122.1_pt1 | contig 14096 bp, 13 predicted proteins | sample 1658291 | NCBI WGS metagenome assembly FTLB01 (sample SAMEA3914812, study PRJEB12502) | metagenome | biome: forest; material: soil | place: Canada | collected 2011-07-07 | depth 0.1 m
CCCCCCCCCCCCCCCCGGCCCACCCGCAGCCCGCACCGACCACCCCCTTTTTAGCTGCATCATCATCTATCACGAGTTCCGGGGGCCTAGAGAGAGATTAATAAAACATGCGCAACCCGTGAGTACTGTATAGTGTTGTGCATAACAACCCTATACTACAGATAAACGATGGGGTAATTACATGTCTTCTCCAGATCCCTCGTAAGAAGCAGAATGGCCAGGGACGAGGCATTCCCCTCCCTCAGCCTAAATGTGGGAGAGCGAAAACACTGTACTATGGCACACCAGACGACGGAAGACCCCAGATTTTTCTTTTGGCTTTGTCTCTTTCGAGTCCCGCCCACTCTGCAAGGTCATGTATGTAAAGGCAAGGTAGGTGTGTTACGTTGGAACTTGAGATGGGACCTCTTGAGGGGGCGTGCCTGGATGTCGATGTCTAGCAGCAGACCCGCCCGGGCGTGCTAGGATCTTCCAAGTGCGAGCTCTCCCTTTTCCCCCCCATTCCTAAAGTTTGAATGGTGCAGAACAAGCGGTTTGCCAGGGGGGGTTACCCCGGATTCTCAATCTTTGCAAGCCCGTTCGTCGATTGGTCGGCTCACTTGTGCCCGTCCATCCCAAGTGACCCAAGTGACCCAACTGAGGAGTCGCCCGCTGAAGGCATCAAAAAATCCGAACCATATCGGGTCCCTCGTTTCCAAGATTTATAGCTTAGGTTCCTCTCCTTACGCAATTCCGGGCGGGTAAGGAAGGAAGGAGGGGAGTGCCATCGTGGATGACTTGCCTCTTTCCGTTGCTGATCAGGGTTGAGCTACCCCATACGCAAGGCTCTACGGAGTAAGTATTCTTCGTTTCCAATTATTTCTCTGTTTCCCTCTCTCTCTCTCTCCTGCTGTCGCCAGAGGCGTCGATCAAGATTGCCTTCCACCGCAGGAGAAAAGAAAACAAAAGAACCATTTAAGCAAAACCATCGCCGCAAAGAATTGGCATTTGTGTGCTTTGTGCCCCGGTGAATTCAATACGCGGGGCGGGCGTTCTGGCTAGCGGGTCAGTTTGTCTAAGAAAGAGGGGGGGAAGCATATGCATCTTCCATTACCGGTGAGAGTTCGAATGGTGGCATCCGGTTGTGGCACGAGATCACACAACCGACCAGTGGCGCCAATATGACGACGCCCTAGACCTGCATGCACGCTTGCCGCATGTTGAGAGAGAGACGAGAGAGGTCGAGGGCACCTGGGAGCGGGCGCTCGAGGCCGGTCTTTCATAGTTATGTCATCATGCTTTGCTATATATCCGCTAAGCGAACTTAGGAAGAGAATACATCACAAAGGATCCTCACAACTAAGGTAGAAAAGGGTTTCGCTCCTCCATGCGGGTGAATGTAATGCAACTTCTAGGGCGTTCTGGTCAAAATCGCCTGCAGAATGTAGGGCAGCGCATTCGAGGAGCTTGTCAGGCCAACATCATGAGATGCATCTTGCTGTATAGTTTGTATGGCTACCCCCGTTCGCCCTAGTAAAACTAGGTGACTAGGTACCTGCCTACCTTACCGTACGTTGGAGATCTAGCCGATGCCAGAGCTACTGTATCGAGGCCAGCGGGCTTACAGAGGAGGGAGAGACGGAAGAGACCCCCAGGAAAGGTTTGGGTGACCCCGCTTGGTTAATGAGATACTCTCACCCGGGCTCCTCAGCACAAAGTCTCGGAAGACTCCATATAAGCTCCACAGAGTCCACTGGCTTAGTATGCAAGCACTCAGTTGCCATATCTCACCGAGGTATCTCTCAGAGTGGGAAATCGATCACGGATGACAGCGGTGGCTTGCGTTCGCGACGCCGCCAAAACTATAGTAGCACAATAATCAAGGGGCGGCGGCGATTCAATGAACGGATTGCCTCGATTTTAGTGTACACATGATCAAGCGCCTCCGCGATGCCGCAACCTCTACAGCTCTTTGGTGATATTCCAGAAAACGTCAACTGTATATCGTACACGACCCCAAACGAATAGCTGGGATTTCAGCCAGGAACCGTATCCAGTGTTCCCTTGCCTGTTGTCGAGGGCGGGACCTCACCCTTCTGTGCACGAAGCTTCTCCTCGAATTTGGCAAATTCCTGAATCGATATTTCCTCCTCCGCATCCAGAACCTGGTGAACGCCCTTGACCTCCTCGATCTATATCAGCCGTTAGCATTGGCTCCCGTGCATGTCCTTTTCAAAGAGAGGGGGGGAACCCACATAGTGCATCAACATGCCCTCGATGCCATTCTTCAAGGTGACGGTGCTCGAGTCGCAGGTTCGGCACGCACCCCGGAGCTTCAGAGACACGTAGCCGTCCTCGAAGCCGCGGAATTCGATATCGCCACCGTCCTCCTGGATGGCCGGCCTGATGCGCGTGTCCAACAACTCCTTGATCATACCCACTACCTCGCTGTCATTCTCATTGTAGCTCAAGCTGTCTTCCACAGGGGTGGCCTCGCCCTCCTGGCCCGCCTGTCCTTCCACCTGCTCGGCCGCGGTTACGATTGGCTTCCCCGCCGTGATCGTCTCTGTGATGAGCGCAAAGATTTCGGGTCGGATGTGCGCCCAGTTTGCGTCGGCAGCCTTGGTCACGGTGATGAAGTCGGCGCCGTAGAATACCGCGGTGACCCCGTCGATGGACATGAGCTGGGCTGCCAGCGGGGAGGGATAGGGCGGTGCGATGGTCGAGCGAGCAGAGAGATATTCGATGAACGGCGCGCCGACGGACTCCGGCAGGATCCGGTGGTTCGGGAGGAATTTCAGCGCGTCCTGGTTGGGTGTGCTCTCGGTCTGTATAAAGATCGTGCGGCGTCCCTGGTAGTTTGCGACGAGGGGCTTGTATGCAGGAGCCAGTCGTGGCCGTCGCTTCGAAGCGATATCACCCACGGCAGAACTGGAGCCGCTGATGGCACGCGCCTGGTTGACAGCGACGCCCCCGAGACGGAGGCATCGTGCTCGCGGGGCTGCAACACCAGCTCGCGCTTGTGAGAGGAGGGACGTAGACGTCCGTAAAAATAGTTTGTTGGGTGGCATATCGCAGACTGCCACTCAAATTGTGGTGTGTTGGTTGAGGAAAATAGTGCCCAGTGGGAAACGAAAATCCGAGGACCACGAAAATGCCCTCAGATACCCGAATATCGCCGCTCCCGCTGACAAAAGCATCTCCGAGAAACTTTTCGGATTATTTTGCGTCATAGCTCCCGTCGCCCAATGCGCCCCGCTCCACCTTCGGACGCGATTCAACTTAAACTTATATTACACTAACAAAGACACATAACTGTATCTTATCCCCCGTAGTATTTCAGCTCGAACCTCTTAGTATCAATTCTCGTAGTCGGAATCCAAATCTTGTTGTATAAATATGTCATTACAATTATATACTCCTAATCTTATTGTATATGCTTTCGAGCAAGGTAGATAAAGCCTACTGTGGAATGCCGGATCTTCTTGTTTCGAGTTCCAGGTAGACCTCAATATGTAATTTACGGAAAGAATCGCGTACCTGATTTTGAGTAAACCAGTCCCAAGGCTAACGTACCTTACCTTGCATATTCTATCCCCAAGCTCTCATTCTGATCTCACTTTTACAGGCTCAGTAGTAAATGGCGAGGATATGCAACGAAAGACTGATCGAGCACTTCATAAACTCGTCCGATAATCCTTCCGTTTTACCGTCTAATTAATACCTGGGAGCATCGTATATCATTTGTTTATCTTATCCCAGGCGCCCGTCTTTCCAGGGTGTGCACTGTTTCCTCCATGATCTGCGCTGTGGCCGCGGACCTGGGTCGAAAAGAAAGCTTTTGCGTCTAGCATTGGTTTCCTGGGCTTTGGCGTCCATTCGACTTCGCGTCATTACTCGTGATACTCAGTCACGTCAATGTATTACCTCCCCCCGATCCATGTCGATCTCGGTTGCAGTTTCCTATCTCTAATTTTTTTAGCATTGGCTAACCTGGCCACTCACAGTTCCCGTTTCTCGAGATCGCCACGGGAATCTGACAAGAATTTTCCTCCCGATCCGATTCGCGGCGTATCCCCGTAGGCGTCCCTGCATGCGCCAACCTCGATTTTCTGACGACACCTCATTCCCTGCGCAACAATGGCTCCGGAGGGCGATGTGAGCCCGGTGGCCGCAACTGGTGGTAGCTCGATCAAGAACGGAGACGATTCATCGCCGGGAGCCGATGATCACGATGTCACCGCCGCCTTGTTCGACAGCCTCGGTACCGCGACGACTGCGGATGATCAGCAAGCAATTCGCAGTTCGGTCTCGGCAGAGATAGCTTTCGGCGGTCGGGAGCATGACGCGATGGAGGTTAATGAGGTTTCGGAGCCCATCCACTGGAGCGAAGTGGCTCTACGATCCGCGGAACGTGTCCCCTCGATAAACGAGAACGACCTAGAGAATATGTTCATGGCCTTGGACGAAGCAAGTAGGGAGGTGCGCGGTGATCCTCCTGCTCAGGCGGACACCATGGCGATCGATCAAACAGCCACACCACGGCCGGACGGACCAGGCGAGCTGCGAACAAGCTCAGAGGGGCTGGCTGCTGAAAGGCCCGGGGAAGCAGAAGACCAAGATATGACCCCTGAATTATTCGATAGTCTTGCCGGCGACGTGGCAGCGGCATGTCCTGCGAGTTCCCGAATGGAGACGCCGTCCGCTGCCAGGGATACAATGCAGTCGGGTGGTGTGAGTATCGATGACAAGACGGTGTCAAATCCTCATGATACCGCCTCGGCTCAGCTGTCAGCTGCCGGCGAGTCCCAATCTTCTCCCCCGAGCAAGCAACAAGAGTCACGACTATGCGCAGTCTGTCACAAAGAACCGGGAAAATATAAATGCCCCCAGTGCACAGCGCCATTGTAAGCACTCCCAGGTACCACCTAGTCACGGCTCCCGAAAGTACTAACACTTTTCTTGCTAGTTGCTCAATTGCCTGTAATCGCGTTCACAAAGAAAATCACCCAGCGCTTCCCGAGAAGCCCCCGACGGAAACAATTGCCTCTAGGCCACTAAAGCGCGCGCGCGAGGACGAGGATCCGTACAAAGTGCTACTGGACCACCAAGCCGAGCTTCAGCGCCTTTTCCAGAAGCACCCAGGCCTCATGGATGAACTGAACAGGATAGGCAAGGCGACGTTTCCGCCTGCTCAGAACGACACAGGCAAGGGTGGCTTGCCATTTAAGCATAAGAACCCACGTGGCAACCCGCAGAAGCAACGTCCATGGACCCAGGAAGATGGCCTGCGACGAGGTGCCGCGGTCTTGCGCAAGGCGCGAACGGATCCTGGTGATAAGGGCGATGCGGTTCGAGAATATTGCGAGCTAGTCCTATACCTCCTTTCAAAACCATCGGGGACGAAAATGAGCCGCGTAGTACGCGATGAAATCAAGGCCGGAGATGCCAAGGCCGTCGAGGAGTTGATGCAAATGGAGAACGAGGAAGAAGACTAAGGCATGCGCTTCCGGGGCATCGTTCCTGCATGGAGATCTCACGCCGCATCGCACCATCACGAATCTGCTCGTGGGCGGAGATGGCATTCTTGGTAAGGGACATTATGGCATTCATTATCATTAAGTCTATCGTGCTAAGTAAGTCTAGCTACCGCCTGAACTTGGTGAAGAAACTCGATTTAGGGGACTTGAGAGTCGGTGTACCCTCTGGAGGCGACTGGACCGTGTCTTGGGATCCCTTGCTTCCCAGTCTACCTCGCATGGTCCAAATGGAGTCAGCCTTTCTCAGAAGCGGTGTGAGGAGGAGTCTCGGTCGATGCTTTGTCTCGTCGCTCTGTGTCCAGTCGACACGATGCTCGTGGGCTTGCAGCGGGTCCGGATCCTCCGGCGGCGCCCCGTCCTCGAGGACGGTCTCCATTAGTAGTTCCGCATTAAGCGAGTGTCGGTTGACTTCTTTCCGCTCTGGCAAATTGCCGGTACTGTTCCTCCTCTCTTCGCCCTGAAGGTCGTGAGTCGCCGGCCTCAGCCTGGACAATTCGCCTTCGAAGGTGTTTCTATACCGGGCCCTCTCCTCCGCCCGCCTGCGCTCCGCTTCCGTCTCGGCCGTCTCCTCTAACAACTGTGCGAACTGGCTCTGGGTGAGATCCGTCGTCTTCTCTCGCCGATCCGGCTGGCGGCGTGTGGACTTCTCCTGTCTATCTGGACCCTGATTCGTGTCTCCTACGGCCGTCTTGTCGGCCTTGGTGCCATCGCGGTGGCCCTTGAGTCCTTGCTTGGAAAACTTGCGCGCAAGGCTACCTTGCATGGTCTCAACGGTGGTGGTGCGAGCGAATTGCTTGGCAGCTTCCTTGGGGATGTGGTGATACTCGGAGGGCTTTTCGTCGGCGCCGCCTGTCGGGGCCTCCTTGGGTCCACTCGGCGGTGCCTTTCCTCTGGCGTTGAGCTTCGAAAGCCGGGATTGCCGCAGCTCCGTTATGAAGTTGTTGGAAGAGGTCTCTGCCGGTTTGGCCTGCTTCCCCTCGCTCCGCTTCGAGGTCGATGTAATGGACGTTGTTACCTTGAAGCTCTCGGCGGCTGGGGCCTTCTTCTCGCCGGACGCAGGTCCTGTCGCATTTCCCGTCTCCGCTCGTGTCCTGCGTTTCTTCTCTGCGTGTGCTCGCTGCTCCGCGAGCACGATACGCAACCGGCGGGAAAGATCATCAGGGTCAACTTGACCATAAGGCACCTTCGTTTTGGGCTTCATCTGGTCTGATGGCCGGACCGCGGCTTGCTCTCTTGAGTAGCTCATGTTGTAGTGCATGTTCGGCTCGGGTGGATAGACAGGTCCTGGAGATGACTCGACACCTTGGCTAGCAGAGGCGCCGTCAAGGAGCGGAATAAAATAAAATAAAAATAATAAACCCTCGTATCCGAGAAAATCACCACCGCTGTGGACGACGAGGAAGTGACGTGAGAGTGAATTGGCAGTTCTAAAGAACGATAGTAATGTTTCTGCACACGTAGCGCCGATTTGTGTCGAGAGAGAGGAGCAAAATTGTCGTAGGGACCAGCAGGTCGAGGAATTCTTGAGAGGTCTTGTCCCAACCAAGTAGTCGCTTCCGTTTCCGTGAGACTCAGGTCGGCTACCTTCGCTTGTATTAGACAACCAAGGCCAACCAACCTAACGTGCGGTACTTTGTGCAGTTTGCGGCCAAAAAAAAAAAAGACTGTGAGTACGACTGAGACGATGTCTCAAACAAAGGTGTCGACCAGCTCCCCGTGCAAACTCCAAAGAAGCTGTCGCGCGAGAAAACAATGGAACGAAAAGTCAACCACCAGAACTGTCGTTCTTGCATTCGGCATTTGGGGAGCACCGACCAATTTAAACATGCGACTAAGGTCGTGAAGGGCCGACAATCCAGGCCAGCACGGCACACAGACGCAGGCGAGGAGGCACTTGGGGTTGCACCGAAAGAGGACCTCGAGCACGAGAACAAAAAGCTAAAGGGTTCACGCCTAAGAGGAAAGAGAAACTGCTGATCATATACAGTACCGGATTGGATCCGGGGGGTGGGAAGTGCCTCCCAAGTCCCAACGTGACCTTTAGTATTATAAACGCCCATCCCCCCCAGCCAACGACGCAGAACAGCCCAGGGCTGGGTCATTTGACATGTCCTGGGAAGCAACTTGGGAGCCCGGGCGAGCGTTGGCCTCGAGACCGGCGCGAAACGAGCAAGCGCCTTGGGAACACTTGGACGCGCTGCTTGCCCGCCCCGAAACCATGACCAGGCCTTGGTCCGTTCCGGACAAGCTCCGGCGCCATGCCCCATGCCCATGCTATGACATGATATGAGGGTGGTGTATCGAGCAGACTTTTGGTGGTTTTTTTTTTTCTGTTGGGTTTTATTTTGTGCCAAAATGCTACTACTACGTACATGGCTCGTCTGCGAGATACGTTTTACCCGCAACCATCCATCAGCAAGCTCTGGCATCTCCTCTTCGTTCATGTCCCACCTGCCAAGGTGCTCGTGACCAAGACCGAGAGATCTTGCGCGACATTGGCCCCCAAGGATCCAGCCTCCTTTTCCACCTCCGCAGCTCCTCCTCCCTTGATTCTCCACCCCCATATCGCCCTGGGGGGCGTGCATCATCTGGACGCCCGCTACATAAATGGCTTAGTGCCGTGCCTCGTTTGTTTGCTTCGACTAGTGCCGGCGCCCGCAGGTGGTGTCTCCTGGTTCTCGGACGAAACTAGCTACAGAGCACACGGCTCTTCACGGTTGATTGGTTTGATTTGGGAACTGATTGGCTCTGTGTTCTCCCTCCCGCCGCCCGTCGTTCGTCGTCCTACGTACGTACGTATCGAGAGCGAGATTGGGCATTTCATATCGGCGCATTGAAAATCTGATCACGTAAATCGCCATCATGCCGCGATATACGCGTGATATTAACCCCGCGGTCCTCTCTTCCTATCTTGGTCACTGTCTCTCACTCTCACCCTCTTCCTCTCCTCTCTCTTTGTTAAGACTCTGTCGCATTTTGTAACCGCCCTGGTATGGTGCTCATTCCTGTTGCTATTCCAGCTCAGGGGTACTGCTCAAGCCTGCCGCCCTCAGGTTTCGTTAGTCTTCCTCGCGCAGGGCGACACTAAACTCTTTTCCACGATGAGGTCGCGCTCGTATCGTCCTCGGCTGCTCGCCTCGGTAGAGAAATAAATCATGCTATATATTGGCTGCGCGTGCTAATGGCAAATGGCACTCTGTGCACCAACGCTTCGATAACCCCTTCGCAATGCACACCTGAGCCCCATGTAACTTTGGCGTGCCTCCAAAGCGTTATTGTTCTACGCAAGCGACGTACAGTAGTAGTATGTATGGAGTAGGTCTCTGCGAACTCGCGCTGAAAAGGTTCGTCCCCCTTGCCGACCTGCATTAAAGCGGCCACTCCCAGTATCAAGATTGTGTGACTTGAAAGTGAACGCCTCCCCCGCTGCCTCTTCCTCCCCCGGACGAAGCAGCGCGTGTGTGTCTCTCTTCTCTCTGAGACCTCTCCCCCGCAGACGATCCATCCGCTGAAAATTGTCTTGTCACACGCGATACTGGTCTGGGTTTTGGCTCGCTATGGATCTCATAAGGCGGTCAAGCGCCACCCACCCCTCTCCCCGCACTGTTCAAGGTCGTGCCATCCCCTCGTGCAGCTTCGGGTGTCATCTGAGGGCTCTTGGCGCGTCATGGGGGAGTGTGCCATCGTAGCCTGCCCAGGTAGGGTACCAGAAAGTATAATTTACATTTTTTTTCTTTTTGTTACTTCTTTTTCGCGAGGAGGTTCTTTCTCTGCTATTTCTTTCCCTCTCTCGCGCTCTCACTATCTCTCTCCCTCTGTCCCTCTCCTTCCCGAAAGCAGAAACGCCATACGAACGTAGTCTAGACAGTAGCTCAGCTGGGGTAATAGGACAGGGACGCAACGATAGCAGACCCCAAATGGACCAAAAAGGGGCGATCCCTCGCGGTTCTTCCCCCCTTGTTCAACTGCGAATGCCCCTGGCAAGGCGAGCTGAGCTTATTTACACTGCTTGACCTGCTAGTGAGCACGGACACTGCTCCTCTTTTCCAGTATCCCAGTCGCCAAGTCGTGTCCAAGCTTCCTGTCTTGAGAGAGAACAGCCATGCAAGGACCAGTAGTAACGAATTGAGGTTTCCTGGCAACCTGGCTAGTCGGTTGCGCTCGATTGGTTGTGCGCTGGGCCCTTTCTTGTTCAGGGTCCAGGCTCGTCTTGATTAGGATCGACATTTTCTCACCATTCGTCCCGCTTGGCCAGTGCCTGGCTTTCAACCTGTCAACCTGTGTCATCGTGAGGCTCTACAGAGTACAAGCTCGGTCGGGACCGACCGCTCAGAGGCTTGAACTTACCACAGGCTATATGCCAGTATCTAGCAGTGTAGACTACCTACCTGAGCTGACTCTACTTCGTATAGAGGCAGTATTCCTCGCTTCTCCTTGTGTATTTATGTCGTGTCCACCTGCTTCCTTGGTCAAAACACCATGCACCTGGTCCTGATGGCTTGCGTCGAGTGAAAACTAGTAGCTCTGTACTCTCGTGGATGTCTTTCGAAGAATACGCTCTAAATCCAAAAAGAAAAAGGAAGAGAGGGAAATCCTGGAAGCGGAAAACTTCCGCGATGATGAGATAGACTGCCGACGCCTCCGGATCGGAGGAGCAAGAAGCTTCACCGGCTGGACGCCGCAACGCCAGCGGCGACGCGAAGATGACTCCCCATCAGCCCCAGACAGCGCAAGACAGAGTCGTTGGGTATGACTGCCCGTCCCAGGCAGGCACACTGGAGATAGTCGTTTCGTTTGTCCTCTGCTTTAGAGGACAGCCCCCTTGGCCCATTAGCTGCTTCCTAGGCCGAGAATTCGGACCCTCCCTGTGCCGACCATAAGATTTCGAGGCTGGGAAACTGCTGATATCTTGCCATGTCACGCACCCGCTCCTCGTTGCCCCGGGTTGTCATCCGCACGCAGCCTTTCCCGGATGACAGCTCAGAACCCCACGTGGGTTTACGTGGGTTACGGTAGATGGCTATAAGCAGAAAGGGGGTTATCGCCGGTTCGAGATCCCCCAGCATCCGTAAGCCTCGCCGTAAGCTGGAGCTCTGGCCATGACTATTAGCCAGCATAGGAAAAGCCCGCGGAGGCTATGCGTTTAGAGAGACGCTCGGTACCAGAGAGCTACGGGTTCTAGTACCGGTACCCACACGTCCAGAGAGAGCCTCTGGCCCGAAAACCATCCAAAAAGAGCCTCATTGCCCGAGACCGCCCGAGCACAGAAGCGGGGGGTTCAAGCTGGGTAACACGTATACTTGTGTATGAGAGACAGTATGCATCGTTGCTGGGGTCTTGGAAGGTACACTACAAGTGGAGGAGAGAAGAGGGGTCACGTAGGAACTATGCTGGACCTCTATCAAACCATTCAGAGAGAGTGTGGCAGGGAGACGACTGAATCGCGGGAATATTGGATCGAGAAGCATTCTAGTAGTAGCTATAGGATCAAGAAGGAGAGATGCGTGAGGCTGACCGTGGCGGGGCACCATATCCGGGAACGAACGTTGCGTATCTGTATACGGAGAGCAGCCGAGGCGCTTCACCTCACATCCGCTGATTAGATCTGGAGTAATCAGCAGACAGGGGGCCTAGACGAGAAGCAGTATGACTTTGACCGCCGTAAAATCGCCTATCTACCGTGCCTTGCGTGCCTTATTACGTGCACCTAGTACGTGCTATCTGTTTAGTACTGACTCGGCTCCGAAGCCCCACAGCCGTCATCCCGAAGTCCGCGAGTAGTTTCCGCAGGGCCCGGACGACCCTTGATGGTTGGCTCCGGGCGGTGCTCAATCCATATTTCACGTGCTGATTAGGCCTTGGACGCAAAGCATGCTTATACTTGAACCTGTACGAGCTTATCCGTTTTGTTCGTTGCGGCACTTCTCATCACAAAGCTTGGAAACTTTTTCAATGGTGTATGGTTGGCACGGCGAGTCTAGCTTATAGCCTGATATGGCAGTTCGATAGGCCCCTAACATTGCAGCAAAGAGGGGAGGCCGATACCGAATTCGTGTTACAAGCCCGCCTGCCTGTTACCCAGACATGGTGATTTATCTAGACAGTTTCTCGGAGAGCCTTACGTACACCGCTGTGGCGTTCGTTGCGAACCCGGCAGACCAGTCGCCGATACGTATGAGAAGCCATGCATGGGACGTGAGGACTAGGATCGGGAATAAGTACTGTGGTAGCAGCAATTGCGTAGAGTGCTTCAGTTTAGTCAAGTCTCCTCCGGCGAGGGGGGTTTGTCGGCGGGGGTGAAAGTGGGAATAAAGTACCTAAGGCATCTCAGAAGAAGAAAACCATTGGACCATCGGAACAAGAACTCGATAGTTTCGCATAGATCTCGACAACTCCGAGACCAGCAGGCTGTCGATGCGAAGCAGGAAATTCCTCCTCATCCATTAACGCGGCCTCATGGCTGAATGCTTGGTGCATCGCCGCCGTCCACTGGTTCGACTCAGCCAGCCCCACGTGCCACTGAGCCGAGCGAATGAATCGAACTTGCACTCCAAATTTCTTTTTGTACCAGATAGTAGGTAGCTTACGGAGCACCTTAGCAAGCTCAGGTAGGTATCTCTAGGTGCTACTCCTAAGTGCCAAAGCCTTACGGAGTACGGCTCGGGTTCAACATGCCGTGTTGTCTACCCTTGAGTTCGGCACACAGCCATCCATAGAGGGGAAGAGAGGGGAGGGCCATAACCTTTGGAGTTAGTACACGGTGGAAACCTTGTCAACCGTGGTAGTTAAGTTATGGGGCTTGGGGCATCACGAAAGATTTCGTCACATAGCATGGCGTGAAAGCAATCCAGCTCAGTTTCAGGTGGGAAATTTCACTGCAGCTGTGATTGAGAGAGGTCCCTTCCCGTTTCGAGGAAGAGGGGCGGCGACTGGGAGATTGGAATTAATTACGTATGTCCTCCGTGTTTTGTTTCCTCTCACTGGGCAGACGCATTGTGCGTAGATGTGATATTCATATCCACGGCACACAATTTCACATCCATCTTGGCACTTCAATTTATTTAGCTTTAGCAAAGGGCGGAAAGGAGAATAAGGTACTTTGTACGCCAGACCTGCGGGACTGCCCGCTACCTTGATAGTCGATCCCTCCTTGAAGTAAGACAAAGGCGTTGGGAACGGGGAGGAGGATTCTGAATAGTCGAGTTTTGGTCCGTCTACCGTCCATCTCGCGAATGGCTGCGCGAAATGTTACATGGGCGCTCCGCTCCCTTCCTTCCTCCAACGTTGGACAGAATTTCCTTTACTTTATGGGTCTCTATCTGCTCGCATCCTCGGATCGAGCTCAAGTCACTTCGGATAAGGAAATGATTCTCAATTGCGGTCAGGCACAGGGGCCCCAGCCATAGCTACCTCAAGGTAGCTTTCTCACCGTCCAAGCAATACGGATAGTTGCGGGATAGATTCCGCACATAGGCACAGCAAAGAGCGGTAGCACTGTTGCCCAACGACCTTAGGTACTGCCCAAGTGCATTCGTACAAAGTAGAAAGAGTACAAGAACTACTTCGTCTTTTGCTCTCTCTCTCACGCGCGCGCGCGCCCCTCTCCCTCCTCTCTGCCTCCGCTCCCTTGCGTCCGCTACCTACCCTATGCATATCCAGCTTTGCAGCAGCCCGCCGGCCGACTAAGCTCCAACGAGAGCCCTTGTCGAGGCCCTCATATGGTGAATCGGGAAGGGGCTGGAAACAGGGGAGAAACCGGGCCTGTCTGTGTCCTGGCTGTGGCCTGATTTTGTGGCTGCCCAGGCCCGAGTCCGTCTATATCGGATCGGACAATTTTCTGGTGCCCGTTTTCTGAGCTGCCTGCCCTGCTCTGGCTGCTCTCTGTCTCCCTGGTTCGTTCCCTGGGACGTTCCCCGTCAAGTACGGTTTCTTTCCCAGTCCTCTTCGTCGTGGTCCTCCGCCGCCGCCGCCGCCGCCTCTTCCTCCTGCTCCTCGTTCTCTAGCTGCTGCTGCTGCTGCTGCTGCTGCTCTTCCTCTGGGGGGGAAAGAAATAAAAAAGGAAGGAAGAGCCACGTGGGAAATCGGGCTATGATAGCGTTAAAATTATTCCCTTTCGTGCCGTAGTGGGCAGTAGCAGAAGAATGTGGGTCCAAACTCAAGGAGTGCCAGGAGACTTAACGGATCAATTCCCCCCTCCCCACTTCGCAACGGTGGCAGCCGCTTCGTACCTCCCATTAACACCAACACCGACACCATCGCCATTACCACTATCACCACCACCACCACCACCCGCGACTACCGCTACAGCCGGGGCTTCGTCTTCGACATCCATCTCGGCCTCGAACTCGGCTCCCGTTCCCCCTTCGACGACAACCTCGAGACCATCGCAACCGGCCCGGCCCCCGGCCCTCCCGATAGCCGCCGCCAGCGAAGGCTACCCGGACCACGCCCTCCCCTCCGAATCGGCCCAGCTTGTCCTCGAATTCCCCTCCCCCCAACCGAGACGACGCAATCCCCGCCCCGGCCCCCGGAGGAACAGCCGAGATCGTAACGGATTCATCGCCCTGGACGACTCGG
>FTLB01006131.1_pt1 | contig 14093 bp, 12 predicted proteins | sample 1658291 | NCBI WGS metagenome assembly FTLB01 (sample SAMEA3914812, study PRJEB12502) | metagenome | biome: forest; material: soil | place: Canada | collected 2011-07-07 | depth 0.1 m
AGCTGGTCCCATAGCTCGTAGTCGTCCTTGAGAGTGAGGTTGTTGGCAAAGACCGGGAATAGATCCGCGATCATCACGCGCAAAGGCACGCGCCGCGCCACCCCGGTGCACAGACTGATCTGGACACCCCAGTGCTCCTCCAGGAAAGGGATCAGCACCTCGTCCGACCTGTCGAGGTACGACTGCTTGAGAGTGCGCCCGGGGAAATGGTGATACGCGGCGTTGACCTCGACCAATACGTAGTTGCCAGCCTGGATGCCGATCTGCCTCTCCGCCAGGGCCCAGTACGGCGAATGGGTGTCGAGAGGGCGTAGTGAACTCAAACAAGAGAGACGGCGCCGCCCCTCGTCGAGTGCGCATTTTGCATTCACTGTGACGGGGGATCCGATGCGAACTTTGACAGACGAGGCGAGTTTCCCTCTACAGAACTCTTCGAGGGTGGCGTTCCGGCTCCAGTGGAATCTGTTTCCGGCCGTGTCGGATTGATACAAGACTCCGCCGCAGATCTTGATCGCAGATGGTATCTTACTCTGTACGACGGGGATGATAAATTGGCCGGGGCCCCACGTATCGATCATGTCCTCGGGACTGGCTAATAAGTCGAATCGTGCTCCTGGAGGATCCGGCCTGGCCGGTGCAGCGTCTCTACCCTGTGGGAGCAGTGTGAAAACAAGCACGGGGCCTTGAAGCATATCCCCGACACATGTCAAATTTTCCAAGGCCGCCAGGATACTCGGGTAGGACGACCCAGTCGTCTTCTGTGACCCGAGCAGCCGGGCTTTCCTCATCGGTGTATCCAAGAAAGCAGGTTGAAGGGGACCTACGTGGCCTTGGAGGTAAGACTGAAACCCCAGGCTCAGAAATTGGACGGCCATGGCGTAAATATGAAGAGCGGTCGCGGTTTCTTGCGCTGGGGGGACGGCAGGACACTCCAATCCACGGAATATCTCGTCTATCAGCCTCGTCGCGGCAGTTCCCTCGGCGCTCGCCAAGTCTGACGAAAGTTGTCTGATTTCTCTGCGCATCTGCAGGACAAGGCTGAAGGAGACACGACTGATTTCGATTACGAGCTCCTCGTCACCAATTTCGTCAGACTGGACAAAGCTTCGCCGAAGAATGGTAAACGACTCGCAGCAGCAGCCAGCGGCCTGGGCAAGACTCACGGCCGAACAAAAATGCTCGAAGGCACTGACAATTCGGGAGATGAGCCGCTGGGTATCAGTGTGTGAATATGAAATGGAAGTTACGGTATTGTCTTCTTCGAAAGAAACAGAACCGTTCCAGTTGTCTTGGTCGCGGGTCCAGGGGAATATTCCTGCCAAGCCACACATCCTCTGAATCTCGACCCGAGCGGCAGCCGAGCTGCCGATTCTGGGTGCTGCCTGGGTGATGGTCAGACTCGTTGGATCAGCAGAAGTTGAAAATTGGTGGACGCAGCCAGGAAGGTGGTGCTCGAGCTGGATTTCAGCCTCCGATATGGGACTTGGGGGATTGCTGAGATAAATCCAGGGGGAGTCTGTGGCTTCTTCGAACAAGAGTTGTGCGATTTCGTCTCGCGTGTGGCCGAGATCCTCGAGTTCGTGGAGCCATGTGTACTCTCCCTGAGCGACCTGGTTGAAGCTACTTCTAAGTAAACGTCTGAGGGCTCGTGGATTCTTCGTGGCCAAAGCCGAAGGGATATCTTTTGGAGGATTCGCGAAGCAGGCGATGTTGGATTTGAAGGCATCGAATGGTGGGCCGGTTGTAAAAAACTCGGTTACGGCATTTAGAAGGACATGCCTATTTAGATAGTTGCGCTTGTTGTCGTCTTCATCCTCGGCCTCGTCGCTTAGTTCGCTGCCTTCTGAATCATCTAGAGGCTGAATTTGGTCATTGTCTTCGCCATCTTTATCGTTTTCTCCGAGTCTTGGCAAGTCTTCAGTCTGTAGCAAGTTCTCTGCCTCGTCACGTAGACCGCTGCTTTCTGAGTCATCCGGGGGAACGTTGCGATCTTCGCCTGCAATGCCGAGGCTTTGTGCGACTTCGGCCGGCTTCAAACGCTCCGACTTGTGGCCATCCGAGGGATTTCCTGCTTCCCATACATGGGCGCTAAATCGCTGGGACAGCAGTCGATTGAGAGCGAAGCTTCTATCCTCTTCTTGACTCAGCAATGTTGCCATGGTCGATTCTGCGCCGACCATTCGAAGCACGTGCGATGTGACTTGCTCTCGTAACCGCCTTTTTCCAAGGAAGCTTATCACCTGCTTCAGCATTCCAACGGGTGCAAGTCTCAAGAGGTCCTTCATGAATGTTCGCAGAAACTTGTTGTGATTGATAGAAAACTTCTGGGCGCCGAATAGTTGCAGAGCTTGTGAGTATAGCGGCGAAAGGTCGGGATCCCTGCATAGGATATAGGCAAGCTGGGCAGCCATCGTTTGATGCGACTCAGTGTCCACCGTGGAAACCGACGTCCGAGTTGAATCGGTCGCAGAGCTGAAAATCGAACTCGTATCCGTCGTGTCGGAGACCTCGGAGAGTGCATCCTCCACCTGCGGATCTCCAGGCTCATCGCCTGGAACATGGTCTGGTCGTGTGGTTGGCTCATCGACGGCATCTTTGCCAACAATGCTTTCATCCATATCCAGCTGCTCCGGCGTCTTAGTCTCAGCCTGTATGACAGTCAGAGAGTGACACCACATAACCCCCATGTAATTAGGACAGAGACGAAAAGAAACTCACAGTTTCGGAGGGATCCTGGGAAGTTAGTCCCGGTGTTGCGATCGGTTCGATCGAATCCAAGTGGCGAATAGGAACCTTCAACTTTACGTCGCGAGATTCTGAAGAACTTGAAAGGCGACGTCCACTGTCCGCACTGGGGACAAGCTTCTCGAGTTCCGCAGTGTCATTGCCCCGTTGATCTATATTTTTCGCTTCCACGGTGCTGACGGACCGATGTTCCTTCTCGGGTGCCGTGGAAGGCAACCTCTTGCGCGAGACCACCGGCGCGTTAGTCTCGCTATCATCGGATTCGTCATCTTCCTCAGACGCGAAAACGAACTGGATGCCGATGTCGGCAGCGTTAGTTGGATCTGTGCAGTCAAGAAAATAAAACAAAAACTTCAGTATAGGGAGATGCGGCCACATACATAATTTGGTTCAGGCATGGATTTGCCTTTCGCTTTGCCGCGTGGCAGTTTTCGAGAGGAACCGCCGCCATCGGTGTGCTCTTGATATGCCTCCGAGTTGTACGGCTCATAGTACGGCGTGCCCGCCTGGGCATAGGGGTGCGGCGGCTCTTCTTCGATATATTGCGCTTCATCCACGCTGCTGGGTTGCTCATATGTCTTCCCCTCGTCTGCCCGCAAGACCTCGTCTCCGGCCTTCTCCAAGCGCAGGAGCAGCGCTTGGGCGGAGGGGCGCTTTGATGGGTTCCGACTTGCCATGTCTCTCACCCCCCTGTATTCATCGGATCTAGCGATAGTCACGAGCCATTCGTGTATATCGGTGATGCTCATGCGTTGGCACGAGTCACGAAACCCTTCCGTGTTCCTAACCCACACGATCGTGGCAAACAAGGACCAGATATCAGCCTTGTACGTCGAACTTCGCCTCTTGTAGAGTTCAGGGGCTACAAAAGGATCTTGTGCGACGAATATATCCCCCTCTTTCCCATCATTGGGTAGACCAAAGCCTCCAAGCCGGAAGTGGTATGCGCCTTCGTAATTGTATTCCCATAGGATATTCTCCGGCTTGATGTTTCGGTGAATAAACCGCCATGATTCAAGGTGGCTAAGGGCGTGGAGCATGTGACGGAAGACTGTTAAAACTAGATCTTCCGTACTAGTCGAGAGAGAATTTTCGACCAAAACCAAATCCTTCAGGTTTCCAGCCATAAGAGGCATGAATATCTCGGCCCAGTTGTCACCCGGCCGTCCGGCAACAATGTCCATGCTATCAAGTATATGGGCCTAGTTAGATTCCCGATCAGTAGTGAAAGAACGCCTCAGTAGCCCTTTGCCGCCCTCAGGTACCTAAGGGGAATTGAAAAATGGAGAGACGGCTGCGTGGAAGAAAACTCACTCTGGATTCCAGGTTTCTCTCACGAGCCATGAGTGGATCCTCTGCCTTGCGGGCAACCCAGCCAAGGTCTGACAGAGTATGGACCTTTTTGATTGCGATTTTAGCACCACTGGTGCCGTCGATGGCCCAATACACAATTCCACGTGTCCCAGAGGCAATTTTATAGCCTTGAATATACCTCTTTGATCTCCGCTTCCGCGGGCCAAGCACGTACGGTTCATTCTTGTCTGGAAAGTCGTATAGGCCGTCTGAGCGCCATTCTAACCCAAACATGTATCTCTGCACATGGCCAAAAGTAATTCGGGGATTAATGCCTTTACAGACAACCACAGAACGCCGGGGCTCGCGAAAAGGTATTGCCCTTTCCAGCTCTACACTTCCCATCTCCGTCGGAACTATTTCGGTGTTCTTCCTTACAGAGTGGTCTGTCAGAATGACAGCTCCTGTTTCTTCGACAACATGAAAGGATGCCTGGAACTCCGATATCTCAACTCCTGTCTTGCTGCCTTTCAACTCTGGCAGGTATATATCGCAATCTTTTCGGCCAAGCGTGAGATACTGTTTTTCTGGATCGTCGAACGATACCAAGAGACCTATCGTGTCCTTGTCGAGTGTGGTCTGGTAAGATTGGTTCTTTATGTGTTCGACCACTTTCACTGCCAGGGAGTTCAACGGCACAAGCGCAAACGAAGGGGGCTGTGGGCGCTGCCCAGCCTCTTCATATTCCATCGCTGTTGACACGAATGGTTCAGCGCGATCTTGTCGATGCCGCTGCTCGCCGTTCGAGGACTTCCAAGTTTATATTTTTGTCACGCAGGTGGAATGGATCGGAGGATTTCCTCAGTGCTGGAAAGTCCAAAGAAACACTGGTAGTCAGATCGGACCCCTGTGTTCAGCGACAGAGAGGGGAGGAGAGGAGAGGCATCGGTTTGACGGCGGCGGCGACGGCTTTCGGGAAACAGCGCGACCCACGCTCCTCTGTTGATATTCACGTAGCGTTTCGCTTCAATAGATCAGCCGTCACAGAGGAATTCGAAAGCGGTCGACGTTTCGATTCAAGCATAGATACAGTTCGTTTTTCGGGACGGGCAGCAGTGTCTAGTCGAAGGCTGGGTGTTTGTGGAAGAAAGTCACGAACCCCGCTTCGCCGCAAGAAGAAGGCTGCGGGATGCAACCAATGCGGCTGAGGAACGCCTCGGGCGGGAAGGCAGATTTGTGAGCAACCGTAGACGGGCATTGGGCGAATAGGAACGCTGGAAATATTTGCGGCATTGTGACAGCACTTGGTCTTCTCACATTGGACGGTAGTGAGTTGACCCCCTCGTTAGATATAAACGCAACAATTCTATATCGTTAAATACGATAATGAATCTAGACAATAATTGCAGTTGTAACTTAATACGTGCTCAAATCTGGCTTTAATATCGACATCCCATGTATGCTGTGCGTTGCGCAGCGCCACCGAAATCGTAAAAAGCTAATTATTGTAGCCACTTTTAAGACAAGGATGAACATCTCTTATTCACCACACATATCCCCATGCAGTCTCGGTGGGTAGTCTAGCCAGTTGAGCCAAGATGCAATAGTCGGAGCTGCTTCATTCAGCAAGTGTCTCGGGACGTGGCCCAATGCCAGCTGTCAAAAGGCTATCTACCTATATGCTCTGTAACTACTAACAATACAAGTTATTACTTGGGGTGAGCGGATGAATAAGTTGGCCTGTGGCTTCACAGAAGGCACCTCAGCTGTCCGTCGAGTGGTGTCGAGTGGTGTCTGTCATTTACCTAAGCATCTACTAGCCAGCTACCTCCGCTGCTGCTGCTTTCCCTTCCCTCACGTGACGATGTTTCGCCGTCTTCTACGACCCTCCTCCTCCGCCTAAAACGCCATGGCCACCTCCACCACTTCTTTCTTCTCAAGCTATCACCATCATCCGTACTTCGGTCATCATCATCATCATCATCGTCTTCATCATCCTCGTCATCGTAGTCATCATCCGAATCCAGCGCCCGCCTCCTCCTCCTCCTCCTCGCCTTGATGGTCGGCCGCCCGTACAGAATGTCCTCGATCCAGTCCCTCAGGTCGTCTCCCGACCAGGCCACGCCGAGGCAAAAGGCGCCGATCCCCACGGCCAAGGGCGCCGCGACCTCCCAGAACCGCGCCTGGATGAAATTCCACCCATCGGTGCCCGGCCCGCCCGCCATCGAGAGATAGCTCGCGACGAAGCTGAGCGGGAGGAAGATGACGGTGACGACGGTGAAGACGAGGATCGCGCGGTCGTTGTCGTCGCGCATGACCTCGGTCCACGCGCCCACCGCCTCTACCAGCGACTCGCACCGCTGCAGCTCGGCCTTCAGCAGGTCCATCCGGTCCTGGAGCTCCTCGGCCCCGCGCTCGATGATGTATTCTTCCACGGCGAACTGGGTGCTGCGCAGCCGGGCCCGGTTGGTACTGCTGGTTTCGTCTTTGGTATTCTTGTCCCCGGTCGCGACTGGCTCGGCGCCATCGGCCGCTGACTTCTCCTTAGGGTTGGTGTTGCCGTCTGCCTTGGCTTTTGGTCCGTCTGTTTGGTACTCGTGTGTGGCAGGCGACAAGACGTCGCGCAGGGAGGAGAGGAGCGAGCGCTGCCACTCGGTTACGGTGCGAAGGCGGCTGATCTCGTCGGCGAGAGCACCAATCGCGGGGAGCTGGCGCTTGCTGGGGCGGCGCTTGGCTTGGGATGCCTAGCGACGTATTGTCAGCAGCTGATACACGTGGACTATCCAGAGAGTTGCAGAACATAAAGGAACCTTGTAAGAAAACATACCATATTAGCAGCATACGCTTGATACAGCTCCGCGATGCTCGCGCTGTTGTGGACATGGTTCCGCAGCAGGTTCGAGACCATCTGGGTGGCCACGCAGTGCGGCCCGACGGACGTAAAGAACTGCACAATGTCCCCCTTCTTCCGGGAGAAGGAGATCAATGCCTTCTCGGAGCTTTTGATCAGCGCCTCCAGTTTGCTGCTGATCTGCTTCAGCACTAGATGCTTCAGTTTGAGGTTTCGCGACAAGGCGAGGCTGTCCACGTCGGTCTCGAAGACGTCGCGTCGGTAGAACCGGAGCATGTCGTCCAGCAGGGCGGAGACGGCGTAGACGTATGCTATGATGAGCTCAAGCGACTGGAGCAGGGCATTGGGAAGACCCTGGGCTGGCTGACGGAACTTGTTATCCGTCACCAGACCATCCTGTATAGCGCGCGATCGCTTGACTAAACTTGCCACGGTATCTCGGCAGGTGCCAAGGACATCGGAGAATTCTTGGTTCAGGCGTGTCTCTGCGGCGGTTCCGAGACTCGATATGTTCTGCCTCAATTTTCGCTCGATGGCCGATGCCATTCCGTGTTTCTTGCGGAGGTGTTCAAATGCCTTTTCGCTACTGGCGTATATAACTTGGCGGTCACAGTCCGAGCAGCGCGCGGTATCGGTAGCTGCGCCGCGGTATCGGAAACGAGAATTCAGTCGCGTGTCCCGAGTGATAATACACTTAGGAGACTCTTCGCCAAGTGCAGGCTGATGCTTGGGGGCCTGTGAAGTGGTTAGACATTGAAGATAGCACACTTCGGAAGGACCGTAAGGCCTGAGACAACTTGAGATAAGAGATTGGATGCCCACCTTCAATCCCTCGAGGAGAGCGCGGTAGTACCCGGATACAATGGGAGAAGGAAAGTCTGGGTATGTGTATGCCTCGATGGCTCGCACGGACGCTGAGGCAAAGTCCCGGTAGAGCAAGGATGTCTTGCTGTCGGAGAACTTGCCCCAGTGCTCATCGGGTAGGTCCTGGCTCTTTCTCCGTCCCAAGGTCTGGAGCTTCTCGAGGAGGAGTTCGTGAACGAGGTCGATTTTCTCGTCCGTATCGAAATCCAGGTTGGAAAAGGCGGCCTTGGCCTTGGCCACGAGCGGATTTTGGCCCTCTCTGAGGGCGGACTCGGTTCGCCGCATGCAAACCTGCATGCTCTCTCGGTGGTCTTCCTTGACCCGGCGATGGCCGCCTTCGTGCTTGCTGTTCTCCAAAATGCTCCAGGCGAGGAAGGGAGGCACCTTTGGATTCAGCTCGCAGATGTCGAAATCGGATTCTATTCGACCCCGTAAATGAAAATGGTTAGCTGATATCCCACGTCATGCCTGCTGACCTGTTTAGCTTTGTGAGCTGCAGTGTGGCCGACGTACCTGTATCCACGTCTGTCGGAGCGATCCTCTCAATGCTGAAAAATGCATCTTCCTCCACCATTTTCGATTTCCCCTTGGGAGATTCGGCTTCCTTTGCGGCCTGTTTCTCCTTCGCAACGTCGTCCTGCGATGCAACCAAGAGTTCGTCCTTATCCCCAGACAAGTCACTTTCCTCTCTCCCTGGCTTAAGTTCCGAGGGTTCGGTGACAAGCGGCTCGTAATTGCCTTCGAAGATAGTCTCGCGCCACTGCAGCTGCGACTGCTCGGCCATTACCAGAATGGTTTTCTGCGTGGTCTCCTCGACGATGTGTCGCCAATTCTGAGCCGTGATGACCTCGCCACTTGCGTACGTGGGCTTTACGTCGTGCCTGTCGTCTTCTTCATACTCGAAGAGCAGGTTAGTCTGCGCGCGGATCGAAGCTTGAAGGTCCTGCGTTACCACTCATATCAGTATTCAGGCAGAAAGGATGTCGTATCAGACAGTAGACCTGTCAGTGCTCGCACTTACAAAGAATGTCTCGCACGACATGAGAGGGATTTGGAACTGGACCTTCCCCATAGACACCTGGACCTTCCGTTCCGCGTCCTTGTTCTCGACCGGCGCGTCTCTCATTTCGATGTGGTCACAGAGAGCCTCTGGCTGCATTGTGCCTCCGTAGGTGAACACTCCGACTACAGTAAGTGCGGTTAATACCAAAAATGACCGCGCCGGGGCTTATAGGCAGTAGTACGAACCTGACCCTACAATCAAGATCCACGTCTCTCCGATCCACAGCACCTCGTTGGATTTGGAACCCTCCTGCTGCTTGAAGATCTGGTTCTTATCTCGCTCGAGGGACGTGTCGAACGGATAGAAGGCCTCGTGGAGTCGACGGGGGACGCATGCTCCTTTGGTGTTCAGCTTCTTGAAGGACCGGCTGAATGAATCTGCGTATAGATAGGGGACGGAGAGAAACGTCACCGTCGCGGTGGCACTGCCACCACCCTCGACATCGCATCTCATGACGGTCCCGGGCTTCACGAACCAGCCGCTGCGGCTCCTAGAGAGCTTCCTCTCGTGGATGTGCCGGAGAAGCGACCGAATGGCAGTTCGGGTGCGGGAGTCAATGAAGATGTCGTCGCGGCTCAGTGCAATGTGCTAATCTACGTATAAGCATCAAAGCATCGGCACTTGATTCAATCCCAAAGTTGTTAAAGGCTTACCTCAAACTCTTCAAAAACCAATATGTCTCTTATTTCTTCACTTAAAATGGGAAGACAGGTTGTTAGCATGGAATAGACAATGGAAAAAAGGGAATAGAAGATGAACCCACAGCCACCACATATCACCAGGGCCAGCGCCTATAGGCTTCTCCTTGTCGGCTGGGGCACGGCTAGTCAGCTCCAGCGACACTAAACCAGTTTCCAACTCGTCCTGGTAGATTCGAGCGGAGCTGAATATGCGCTTCTTGTCCGCGGCGGAGGGATTCTCGTCGCGGTTCGCGAATGTTCGAGCGGGCAAAATGCCGACCCCAGGAGCTATCGCGGCCTGCTGGCGTCGGACCACAAGCACCAAGCCCTTCTCCACGGCGTCGGCGCGCGTACTCGCTTCCTCGTCCGATCGCAATCCGCTGCTTATGCTGGAGCCCATAGCACTCGCCACCTCCAGCTCGTCATCTGATCCTCCGAAGGACCCAAATCTGGCGGGGCGCCCGAACTTCTTGCCCGTCGGCTTGGATGGGCCCAAGAGGCTGGCGAAAGGGTCAGATTTCATGAAGGACTTCTTCTTCTTTACCTTGGGTGGGTTTACATTGACAATGTTAACCGGCGGAGGGGGCACTCCACCCGGCGGACGACCCTGTGGCCATCCCGGAGGAGGCGGCGGAGGTGCGCCGCCGCTCGGTCCGCTCCCCGGCCACATCGGAGGGGGTTGCGGGGGCATCCCAGGACGTCGAGATGCGGGTGTCGGCCGGGAAGGTCCAGCCGGAGGCATGCCGGGAGGTCGTACCATACCATGCTGACCTGGCCTGGGTCGTGGAGGGGGAGGCATGCCATGTTGACCTGCCCTCAGCGGCGGAGGTGGGCCGCGGTTCGGTGCCATCTCCATGGGCCACATGTGCATAGTCACAGCCCATCCAGGCTGGATCATGCGCTCCCAGAGTGAGGGCAGTATGATCGAGCCATCGGGGCCGATTATATCGTAGTGGCCGTCACGCACATGGAGTCCGATTATGTCGACATGGAGGAAGGCTTGGTTAAGAAGCTCCTCCACTCCCTATGGTAGAGGGGAGGGAAGGGATTAGCCTGGAAGACCACATGATCGCTTCTGTAGCTAGGGAACAAACCCGCCAAGTCTTGACTAAGTCAAATGGGAACGTGAATTTTCGACCGACAGCATCCGTGAGCTTGATGGGCAGCGGCGGGTCCGATGCCGTCGCCGGTGAGGGTGACTTAGTATTTCGAGCTGGTCGAGGAGCTGGCTGAGGAGCCGACTGAGGAGCAGGATCGGGAGCAGGATCGGGAGCAAGCTTAAGAGAGAGCTCAGGAGATAGCTCAGGAGAGGGCTCAGCAGCAGGCTCAGGAGATGGCTCGGGAGCCTGGTGAGGATCTGACTCTAGAGCTGCTGGCTGAGCTGCGGTTTCTACCGACTCACCCTCAGAAGCCATATGGTCTGCGATACTGCCGACTATGTGAAGTTGTAAAAGGTCAAGAAGGGCTGGGAACTAATATTCCGGAAAGCTTCATGTGAGAATAAAGAGGCAAGAAGTGAGAAGGCTCCGGGATGGCACAAAACTGAGTCGCTCGTCGTGGCCTGAGGCATGGCCGCATCGCCACAAATTTGCTGCCCGCAGATTGCATCTTGCATGCGCCTAGCCGAATACGGACAATTGTGCGTTGTACAAGACATCCACCCAAAATGATTGCAAGATGTTCGGGTTTGAACTCGCTTTGGGCCTTGATTGACAACAGAAGTTCCATTTCGAAGAGTCAAGAGATATCTACAGAGATCTTTGTACTTTTCAATGGCGGTTCACGCCTGGCGCGGCTTCGCAGCCCGACCCCAGCGTTCGAGATGTGAGCTGAACATGCGGCTGAAGAGTGCACCAAGTAGATTTTTCTATGAGTTGTAATTCTGGCACGGTCCAAAATTAATCGGTATACAGTCCATTTCCACCCAACATAATGGGGCATTATAGACCTACAACATTGAAACAGCCCTTTTCCCACACAGAGAACCACTCTTCAATACAACTATTTGCGAAACCGGCGTCCTCTTCCCCTTTGCAGACTGGTATGGGCAAAGACCAGGAGCTAGCCTGAATGACTTCTCAGTAGGGAGTATAAAGTCTCATCCGGAAATGGCTGACATCTCTACGTCATTAAGAGTCCCGAAGCCCTTGCGCGGTCTACTCCTCAGTGCCTGAACAAAGGGTTGTATTTAGGGGTGCTGCAATACTAGACAATACACTATAGCGCAGTACAGTACTATACTATATCATACCCTCTTTATAGGGCTTAAAATCGACTCAACCTAGCTTTTAATATGAACTGTTTAGATATTTGGCTTACCCTCGGGCTAAATGTCTTAGTAGAGATTCTAGCTATACCCTAAACCTCTTCCATAATATTCTGTCTCGCCTCGGTGGTGGAATGCAATAGGGAAATGGTAAGAGCTTATGAATATATGTATACCCATGATTCCTCCCAAGCCCTTCTAGTAGAACGCTATGATATAGGAAAAGAGGAGAGAAAGAGGGAGTATGATTTAAGCCAAAAGTGTAACGTTATGCCCTAGGCGATAAGTCCGGTAAGTAGTATAATATATAGTGTATGTGGTAACCTTAAGAGTACTCCCGTTCACTACATGGGTTGAGCGGAGAAAAGTTGCAGCCATCTACGATCGTGACAAACAAGGTCTCAAGAAGAGCTAAGACACATTTTTCAGTAACAGCCACAGCACATATTGACCCAAATCTAGAATCGCCCGCGGTCGTCCGACGCGCGTTTTTCGTTCCACAAGGCTGGCGCAAGTCTACGCGCGGAGAGGGTTGGAATGCCGAGATTACCACGACGAGTGGGCCGCAAAGGAACCGCCCTGTGGCGATTGACTTAGAGTCAAGGCATTTCGTATATATATATTGGCCTCGGATCCCTTCCGATTAGGAAGTGGAAGGGCAAGAATTAGTCGTGTATTGATACACTGTTGCACCTGGCTGTCTATCCTCATAGCCCTAGGCGCTGTAACTTAAATATCCGCACGGAAAGACGCAGCACGATGGCACCACCATTCTTAAACAGAACGAATCCAACAATGAATTTTCCCTACGCAAACAGATCGCATAACAGTTTGACTCATCGTTCCGTTGCGGCCATCGGTCGTCCTTCAACTCTCAACGCGGCCGCGCAGTCTATGATATCGCTACGCGACACTGTTAGTGGCAACACCTTGGCGAACCTAGTAGGCACTAGCGACCACCCGCCCTCTTCCACGCGGCCTCTTGTTTCGGGGCCGGTCATGCTTGAAACTAAGTGGGGACTGCCCTTTCGCGGTGGTCGTCACGACAAGAAGTATGATAAGGCGGATGAGAAAGAAAGAGGTTTTCTAGCAATACCGCGCATAGACCGAACACGTAAATTCAGCGTCAGGGTACAGTCAGTCAAGGGGCAGCGCAACATCAATGAGCTCATCTCAGCTTTTCCGGACTTAAGCGCTCCAGACAAAAAGGCACATATGAAAAAAAGCTATAAAAGCTTTGCGGGCATGGATGTAAGAACCACTGTTAGTGGCAGCTCGCTGCGCAAGCTCACCCATCGCTACAAAGAGCGGGTGCGCAACGCCAGTTTGGTGGGGGCAGACACTTACCCAGCAGATGCTGTGCAACTTTTCCATTTCATAGAGGGCGGGAATGCTCAGCAGACTGCAGAAACCCTGCTATTCGCTCACCGCAACATCGTCGGACGAGCTGGAGAGGTAACAGATCAACCGGTTATCAGCTCACAATTCGCGTGGGACGTCGTCCAGCAGGCCGTCAGTGTATTGGAACGAGAGCAGTTCACTATTGACGACCTTCGGACCGGCGTGCGCAATGTTCGCGACTTCGTGGCAGAGATGCTCCGCTCCCAAGGAGGCCGCGATCGCATCACATTTCTGCAGCTCTTGGGAGAAAGCCCGCTAGCCAACCAAGGTTTGTTACCTCAATCGGAAAAAATGGCAGGTACTCAGTTGGGTTTCGCGCGAGCCGGGTTTGAGTACTTCAACAAGAGCATGATCAAATACGACGAAACCTTCAAAAAGAACGCTCTGCGAGTGGCTGATGCCAGCGGTGGTCTTGTCGGCGGTGGTGGCATGGCCGGAGCGTTTTTGAGCGGCACTGCCACTGTAGTGACTCACGCGATCGTCGATGAAACACTAAAGGTGAGAAACTATCAACAAGATCTGGACAATGGTCGCGATGATCAGCTCTACCGAGAACTCACTGGCGCGGCAACGCCAAGCGATATTCGCGACAAGTGGACCCAACTCATCTGCATGCTGTCACACGAAACTCCGAGCAAGGCTTAGAACCAACGTACCGAGAGCTGGAACCGTGTTTTCTTTCTTTAAGCAGCTTCGGCATCTGCTACGATTACCTCATCTAGAGGTTCTGGCCAAACTAAAATCCGATAAGCCACCATTTTGCGAAAGTAGTTAGTTTGAATAAATGTTAATTAAACTGTGTGGATCATTTTAGCCATTTAAATGACTAGTTATAAGTAAACAGGACACCGATTTCGCAGATAGTTGTATGTATAGATTGGGGCAAATGAACTCTCCTATAATATATAGATAGTATATAAAATATTTACA
>FTLB01009512.1_pt1 | contig 14085 bp, 7 predicted proteins | sample 1658291 | NCBI WGS metagenome assembly FTLB01 (sample SAMEA3914812, study PRJEB12502) | metagenome | biome: forest; material: soil | place: Canada | collected 2011-07-07 | depth 0.1 m
GGTTATTATTTCAGAGCAGCAATTGAAAGTGGTTGGAAAGTGAAGAAAGCAAGAGCGGTTGGTAGGTGAAGTTGAAAAGTGCGGTAGGTGAGTGAGGTTTGATTAGGTTGAAGTTGGTTAGTTGGGATGCAGTTGTTTAAAATAGGTGTATATACAAAAGGATAGCTCTGTAGGCTATCCTTTTTAAGTTTATAAGTTTTTGTTTTTCATCATTTCTGAAATTTTTTAAATACTAGGATAGCATTATGTCCCCCAAAACCAAAGGTATTACTCATAGCTACATCTACCGGTGACGAACTAGCTTTATTTAATACTACTTTAATACCGTGAGGAATATTAGGGTCAATTGTTGTGGTATTAATAGTAGGAGGAATAAGATTATGCTCCATTGATTTAATGCATATTACGGCTTCTACTGCCCCGGCGGCGCCTAGCAAATGCCCCGTCATAGATTTAGTTGCGCTAACGTATAAATTATTAGTATCAGAGAATATTCTATGAACAGCCTTCATTTCGCTAAGGTCTCCAGCAGGGGTAGAAGTAGCATGCATGTTCAGGTAGTTCACGTCTGCGGCGGTAAGATTAGCATCTTCCAAAGCAGATTTCATACCCAGGTAGGCCCCTTCTCCTTCCGGGTGAGTTAATGTAAGATGATAAGCATCTGCGGTCATAGCTGCGCCTACCAGCTCTGCAATAATAGGCGCATTTCTTTTTATGGCGTGCTCATACTCTTCCAGCACTAAAGCCCCTGCACCTTCGCCCATTACAAAACCATCCCTGTCTACGTCAAAAGGCCGTGAAGCAGTAGCCGGATCGTCATTTCTGGTAGAAAGCGCTTTCATGGCTGAGAAGCCCCCAATAGAAGACGGTGTTACTGCGGCCTCTGAGCCCCCCGCTATTATCATATCCGCTTTGCCTATGCGTATGTAGGTAAAGGCATCCATAATAGCTGTATTGGAAGTAGCGCAGGCAGAAACAGCCGTGTAGTTAATTCCCTGGAAGCCGTATTTGATAGAGATTATGCCCGATGCCATGTTGGGAATGGTTTTGGCAATAAAGTAGGGGTTAAAGCGCGGCGTTCCATCTCCTCTACCAAACTCCTGTACCTGTTCTTCAAATGTAGCAAAGCCACCGTAACCGGTACCCCATATAACTCCCACGCGTGTTTTATCGAAATGGGTTGGCGCATAAGCCGCTTGTTCCAAAGCCTCTTTTACTACTATTAGTGCATATTGGGCATAGGCGTCGTATTTTCTGGAGTCCTGTCTTTCAAAATGATCTAAGGGATTATAGTTTTTTAACTCGCAGGCAAAGCGGGTTTTAAATTTTGAGGTATCGAACTTAGTGATCGGCGCACAGCCGCTAACTCCATTTACAATGGAATTCCAGAATTGCTCTGTATTATTACCAATGGGGGTTAAAGCCCCCATGCCTGTTATTACTACTCTTTTCATTTTATTCATTATTTAAATTTACTTACTGATAGGTAAGTTATTAGATTAAAAAATTTTTAAGGTTTTAAACCTGACAGTATTGCCGACCTGATTGTGTTGAAATTTTTATCGCCAATAACCCTGGCAAGCTGTGTAGCTGCCAGCATATTGCTTATAATAAGTAATGCTTTTGTTTTTGGGGTTTCAGTAAAGTTCAGCTCTTTATTTTTCAATCCTTCGTTCAATACAGCAGTAAGCCATTGCAATATATCATCCGCTACTTCTTGCAAATGTTTTTGGCTATGTTTGTCAATAGTATCCCAGTCCGTTGCTAAGGCGCCTACAATGCATATTTTTTCTTCTGTCTGTATTTTACTATAGGTATCTAGAAACTTGCTAATCTTCTCTAAAGATGATTTTCTGGAGATGTCTTTTTTGAAGTTCTGGAGCCGTTCGTTATGGAGGTTAATAATAGCCATAATAAGGTCTGGCTTAGTGGGGAAATGGTAATGAATAGCCGCATTTTTTATGCCCAGCTCTTTAGATATATCCGCATAACTAAAAGCGTTATACCCTTTTTTTCTTAGCAACTTGTCGCCTAACTGAATAATAATCTCTCTTGTTTCAGACATGCTGGTGTGGCATTCAACTTTGCAAATATACTTACTAAGTGGTAAGTAAGCAAATTTTCTTGTAATAAAGGAATCTTAGGGCTTAGTAAACCACTAGTTTTATAGCTTCTATACCAGATGATGTTGAAAGTTTACATATATAAATGCCCGCCGGAAGGGTAACTGTACAATTGATGTTGTGGATACCTGGCTCTTGTTTTCCGCAAACCAGGTTTTGTACTATTCTTCCATTAAAGTCTATTAATTCCAAATTAATGTAATCCTCCCTTGTAAGATTAAAAGAAATGGAAGTAGCATTGGTAAAAGGGTTTGGGTAACTTTTTAAACCATTAGAATTACTCTTAGTCATTTTATTTATTATTGCTGTTGTTGCCCCGACATTGGAGTTAGAGAAATAGCCAGCCATAAAAAGTGCAGGGGCTGTATAAGTTACGCATACTTCGTTGCTGGAATAGGAGGCATGATTATCCAGATAGCATTTAGCGGGTGCAGGATGGTTTGCTGAGATATAATTATTGAGAAGAATGTCATAGGCATCGCTGTATTGATTAGGACCTCCCGCCAGAAAGCCGGGAACTGGCGCAGCAATGCCATCGTAAATAGAAGGAACCTGTAAGGGATCTTTAGTACTATTAGTTCCATGCCCTGTTACATAACAAAGATTAAGTGGGTTGTTACCTAATAAATAACTAAGATGAGATAAAGCGGCTTCAAGGTAAGTAGTATCGGGATGGAGTAGGTAAGTTCGTATAAGATCTACTCCGTAGCTTCCCACCAGCTGGTTAGACCCCCAGTAGTAATCCGAAGGTCTAAGAGCAATGCCATATCCTGTTGTGTTTATTGCATTTACTACTAAACCTGTATAGTATACAATATCATTTACTATAGCCTCTCTTATGGTATTTGTTTTTTCGCTTGAGGTGGCGAAACAGTAGGTGTACATGGCATACCCATGTACGTCTGGCCAGGAGGATGGATAATCGACTTCCGGGTTCCAATAGCTGTAATGTGTTTCAAAATACTTTCTGTATACAGAATCTGAGGTTGTATTAAATAATTCTGCTGAAGCCCAAAGCCGTTCATCCACATCGCTCGTGTCAAAATAAGTTCCAGTATTATTTATTCCGGGCGGATCGACAGTATATCCTCCCGCAGGCGCTATTGTTGGCGTTGCCTGGATGTATGCCCATGCATTCTGCGAAGCAGATAGGCACTTTGCCGCATAGGCGGCGCTATAGGGCTTATATACTTTGGATGCAATGGCCATAACGGCAGCAAAGTCAGCTGTTGCCGCAGAGGAGGCAGGCACCAGATAGCGTGTCTGCTCATCCTTATCCGGCATAGCTTGTTCAGCAAAATTTGCAGAAGTTATTAAATGGCTTACCGAGCCATTTGCAAATTGCAGGCTAAAGAACCAATCTAGTTCATACTTGGCTTCCTTCAGCAGATCTGGCATAGAAAAGGTATCCGATGGTAAGTTCAATGGAATACTATTTACAGTAGATGGAAATAGTTCTACTAGCTTTAGTAAGTGGTAAAGCGCCATGGAAGCGGGCACTATTTTCTTGCCAAAGTCGCCAGCATCGTGCCAGCCACCTGTAGAGGGAACATAAGCGCCACTTATAATGCTTCCGCCAGAATACCCGCCGTATATATAGCCATCATTGGCATGGCAGGCTGGGCGAGACCATATACCGCCATTAGCAGTAACAAGATCTTCGCCACAACGTTGGTAGTAATAGCTTCTTACCAGATCTTTGAAAAGATTATTATAGGTAGTGTCGCTAATAATAAAGGGATAAGAAGCGCCAAGATTATCAACTTCTACATAATAGCTTCCGGCGATTTCTAAAGAAGTAAAATCCAATTTTAAAAGCGTATCTCCGCTGGCGGCATCATAAACAGGCTTATCAATCAAAGAAGAAGTGAAAATTGTTTGTCCAGAAGAGGCATTTTTTATGTGCCACGCTTCCCCATAGGAGGCGCTGCTGTTACTTAACCACGCTACTTTAGAATGCCCGATAAGGTAACCGACTTGGTTTACTTTTATATTGGCGCTACTGCTTTGAGCATTAGCAATACTGTAAATGTTAAGAATAACGAATAGAACTATAAGTCTTGAAGCTAGTTGCATAGGGGAATCTTATAGCTAAATTTAAATATTTTATTTATTTACTCCTATTACTAAACATATAAAACAATGAAAGCCTTCACATATATATATGGACTTTCATTGTTTTGCCAATAATTAAGCAACCGCTTTCTTTAATATCAGTCCCAGCTTTCTTATCCCTTCTTCTAGTTGTAAAGGATTTGAGTTTGAGAAATTGAGTCGGATGGTATTCTCTCCGCCAGTACCTGCATAAAAGGTTTTTCCCGGTACAAACACTATCTTCTCTTTAGCGGCTTCTTCTAAAATGGTATAAGCATTTATTTCCTCTGGCAGAGTAAGCCATAAAAACATTCCCCCTTCTGGTTTGGTATAAGTAACTTCTTTAGGAAAATACTCCCAAATCATTTCTATCATATAGTTTCTCTGCTCACTATAAGCGTACTTAATGCGGGCGATATGATCGTCCAGATTATTATCGCACAAATACTGGTAAATAATTCGTTGAGATAAGAAATTAGAATGCAGGTCGGACGCCTGTTTCATTATTATCATCTTCTCAATAATTTCCCTGGGCGCCGCTACCCAGCCAAGCCGCATGCCGGGTGAAATAATTTTAGAGAATGAACCTAAAAGAATAGTTTGCTCCGGGTTCATTTTCTTTATTGGCGGAGTATTCTCTCCTAAGAAACGAATCTCCCCATAGGGGTCGTCCTCTACCAGGATGGTATTACTAGTATGCAATAGATCTGCTACAGCCTGTTTCTTTTCCAGACTATAAGATATACCTGTAGGATTCTGGAAATTGGGCGCTGCATAAAACAACTTTATATCATTCTCACATAATGTTTCTTCAAAAGTTAACGTGTCAATGCCATCTTCCAGTAATGGTACAGTTATAAACTTTGGCTCATATACCGAGAAGGCCTGTATGGCGCCAAGGTAGCTGGGCTTTTCCAATAGCACTTTGTCGCCCTTGTTTATAAAAAGTTTAGCGGCAAGGTCAAGCCCCTGTTGTGAACCATTTACTATCAGTATTTCTTCAGAAGAAATACTCATGTCATGCTTTTGCCTATAACGGTTCGAGATGTATTCCCGTAAAGGATAGTACCCTTCTGATACTGCATACTGCAAAACGCTTTTTGGATCATTGGCAAGAACTTTCTGTGCGGCAAGAGCAATCTCTACCGAAGGAAAGTAATCAGGGTTGGGCAAACCCCCAGCAAAAGAGATTACATCTGGCTGAGAGGTGACTTTTAAAATTTCCCTAATAAATGACTTGGGGATTTGGTTTACACGTTCTGCAAAAGCATACTGGTCTTCTAATTTGTTCATATAGTAATTTGTTAAAGGTGGCAATAAAAAAGCCCGGCTACTGGCCGGGCTTGTGTCTATCAAAATGAATATAGATCTCCCGGTCAGCAGCTGTTGGCGGCCACGACAAGGACTAGTACAATAAATAGTGTTATGCTATTCATAAATTATAATAAATAATAAAATAAAAAACCCGGTTTTTGAGGCCGGGCTTTGTCTAACGATTTATAAGTTATAAGAAATCAGACATGCCAGCCCAACGCTGTCTTTACGACGGCCGCGGCGACTAGTACCAAATTTCTTTTGTTGTTTTTCATAATATTCTTAAAAGTACAAAGCAAGGATCTTAAAAACAAAAAAGGAGAAGCAGAATTTCTTCTACACCTCCTTTTTTATATTATTACTTTAACTAAACAGCTTCTATAGCATTCTTTGGTTTTGCAATTAGGCCAAGCGCATAAACTACTCCAGGGAAATAGCCCAGCAGCGTAAGCACAAAATCAATACCAAATTTTTTTCCGAATCCCCATCTTATTAGCACTGCTAATGGAGGAAACAGAATTGCAAGAATTATCTCTAACACTCTCATCGTTCTATCATTTATAATCTGTTTAAATAACGGAAGAGAGCAACAGATTGTTAAAAACCACTAGTATGGACATAAATAATAGAGCAGTAGGGTATATATTATATACTAGTACTGGACAAAAAGAAGTATTAAATGCACATTTATGGTAAAGAAATATAAGTGGCATGTATTTTGCCTAGCCCATCACTGAGATACAACCTCTCTCTTTAATAAAATCTGGAGTTATTGGTTTTTGCTTAAAAAAGGAAGTGAACCCATATATTTTCGACTGTCATTGTTAATTTATTGTTAATAATTGTAAAAATTACCAGAAAACGACGCCTGATTTTGAAAATGAATTTTAAAACGTTATTTTTACCTAATAAGTTCCTCTTTCCCATGAAAATTTTCTACCCGGTCAACATCTTTCTTACGTTAGTTTTCTGTTCAGTAGCTTCTTTAGTGGCTAATGCCCAGTTTGCCCCTACGCCTTGCTTTAAAGCAGATACGTTTACCACCGGCGGTGGATTGGCATTAGGAACTGTAACAGCCAATTTTAATAGTAAAACGGATACCTGCCCGGATGTGGTTACGCTGAACTATACCGGCTTGAATATAACGTTGTTGCTTGGGAACTGTAAAGGCGTTTTAGGACCTCCTGCTTCGTTTCCAATTAGCGGAATTAATAGCGTTAGCAGTATAAGTACTGGAGACTATAACAAAGACGGATATGCGGACGTTGCTGTTTCAGGATATACTTATGGTACGTATATTGGGATGGTGCTGGTTTTTTACGGAGACGGCCTAGGCGGCTTTACCACTACCTCCTTTTCTCTTGGATATCAATATTATCCTGTCTCTGGCGGTATAACCAGCGCTGATTTTGATAAAGACGGCTATACCGATATTGCGGTATCAAATACAGGCAATCAAACGATTTCTCTGTTATTGAGCACCACAAAAGCAACTGGTGGCCATACTTTCAATGTTAACGCTGCTGCGTATAGTTTTCCTGCAAGCCTGGGTCAAGGTTACCTGAGTGGACTAACCAGCGCAGACTATAATGGAGACGGAGTAGTGGACATTGCCGCAGCCAATAATTATACCAATGGGGCCGTAGTTATTTTGCCTGGAAACAATGGGGATGGTTTTTATTTTAACAGCCCGATTACTGTTACTTTGCCATCAACAGCAAACCCTACTAGTATTACCACAGGAGACTTTAACAAGGACGGGTGGCCCGACTTAGGGGTAATAGGCTCTAACCCTAACGTTAGCAACAACGACTACTATAGTTTAAGCGTTTTGTTAAATAGCAATAACACAACAACCCCAAGTTTTAATGCTGGAGCAGTTATTTTATTAACTCCTGAGGTCTATTCAATTAGCAGTGGAGATTTTAACCAGGATGGTTATACCGATTTGGCTACAGCAAACAATAACTCTTACAGTGTATCAGTAATGTTAAGCGCTGGCGGTAGTAATTTTGGCATACCTGTAAATTTTTCTGATCCCCAGGCCCCAACCGCTTTAGCTGTTGCGGACTTTAACGGAGATGGCAAAACCGATATAGCGGCAGCCGCTAGCAATGTGGAACTATTGCTGAATAACTTTATACCATTTGGCGTTACTCTAAGCGGCTTAAGCAAAACGTATTGTGCCAATGCACCCAATGTTACTCTTACAGGCAGCCCTGGGGGGGGAGAATATTCAGGATATTATAGCTATGGCAACACGTTTTATCAATTTGAGTACGACTCTATATTTACTCCTAATCAGCTTTCTGTAGGGGAAGGTAATACTACAGTAGCTATTACTTATACTTATACCAATGCTAATGGCTGTAAATACAGCGCTTACGATACCACCGCTGTAATTCCCATCCCTCTGTTTGGCGTTATCGGCGGGGCGTTGGCTTCGTCTTATTTAATAAGCCAACCAAACGATACCATTCTCATTAGCCCGGCAGGCGGCTTGTTTTCAGGCGCGGGCATGTCCGATACTGTTCCAGGGACGTATAACCAGGGTTATACAGAAGCGGCCTTTTCTCCGGCTGCGGCTGGGGCCGGACTGCACGAAATATATTATAAGTATACAGATAAAACTACCGGTTGTTCAAACGTAGATTCGTTCAGCGTTTCTGTAGTTGGCCAAGCTACTGTATCTACAGCGGCGCAAAGCAGCGCCCAACCACTCTGCTTTTCATTGCCTGCTACTTACTCGCTATCGGCAGGTTCGGGAGGGGAAGCATATGGTTCTGTATATTCCGTAGCCACTGCAGATTTTAATAAAGACGGTAAGCAGGATATTGTAGCTGCGGCTAATTATCTTAGTAATGACGGCCCGGCATCCCCGGTTGTGTTTCTTAACCAAGGCAAAGGCGCATTTGGAACTGGCATACAATTGTATCTTGAAGACGAAAGTTATAATCCATATGGAGTGGCCACTGCCGATTTTAACGGCGATGGCTTGCCAGATTTAGCAACATCTAACACGGGCGGCGACGGACAATCAAGTGGAACGGTTTCTGTTTTTTTAACGGATACTACCGGGGGCGCTATTAACTTTACAGATGTATATGGTTATAATAATGAAGAAGATTATTATGGTCTGGGTAATGCCTATGCTATAGTTACCGGAGATTTTAATGGCGACGCATTGCCAGACATAGCTACTTTAGGGATGCAGCCGGAAGACGGTCCAGCTCAACCCGCAGTTCAAGTTTTGTTCAATACTAATAATACAGGATTTGACTATGGTAAATCAGAAAGCGGAGGAGAAAGTTTTTTTTCATCTATGAGATCTCCTGTGGCAATGGCGGCGGGGCAGTTTACCGGAGACGGCTTCCTGGACCTGGCAGTAGTAGATAATGGAACCAATGCTGTATATATTTTAGCAAACGATGGAACAGGTAATTTTTCAATAACTACATCATTTAGTTTTGGCCAAGACCTGCAGTCGGTTACTACGGCAGACTTTAACGGAGATAAAATTCCAGACTTAGCAGTGGCAGATTATGGAGCAACTGGAGATGGTGTTGTAGCCCCTGGAGCTATATATATATTAATTGGCTTAGGCAACGGCAACTATAAACTATCAGAGCTTGCTATAAATGTTAACCCCAATACCATTATAAACGCCGATTTTAATGAGGATGGCAAGGTGGATCTTCAAACAGCAAATAATAACGGAAGCGTTTCTGTATTTATTGGCGATGGAACAGGTTTATTTGCCCAGGCAGGTAATTTCTCTGCCGGATCTACATTTGTTGCGTTGGCCTCAGCAGATTTTAACGGGGATAACAAACCAGATTTCGTTACTTCAGATTTGAACAATTATACTTCGCTAATTGATGTTTTATTGAATGACTATAATAAGGTGTCGGTTTCTGGGTTAAAATCTTCTTACTGCCAAAGTGAAACTGCTGCTTTATTACTTGGCAACCCTTCAGGCGGAACATTTTCTGGGCCGGGGGTAAGTAAATCTACTTCAACAGGCGATAGCACATTGTTTTCTCCTTCAACTATTGTACTTAGTGAGGGACAAGACAGCGTGATTGTACATGTTGTTTATACTTATACTAATGTTGGCGGTTGCACCTATAATGATTCCACAGCTATTACAGTAAGGAAGGCGGCTAAAATAACTATTCCAACGGTAGTATGTAGTAATACAAATCCTTTTGTTATTACAGCAACTCCTACAGGCGGAGTATTTACTGGTTCGGGAATAGGAAGTAGTTATACGGTTTCTGGAGCAGAAGCGGCATTGTTCTCTCCTTCTGTACTTGGGGCTGGGCAACATGCTATTAGTTATAGTATTACAAATGGTTGCAGTTTTGATACCACTATTACTATTGGTTTAGCTCCTAATGTTGTATTTGCGGGTGTGGCCCCTATCTATTGTAATAATGCTGCGCCAGTAAAACTTTTAGCAAATCCGTCGGGAGGGAAATTCTCTGGCCCTGGGGTATTAGGGGGGATCTTTACTCCGTCAGCAGTGCCAGGAACAGGGGTAGATACTATCGTATACCAACTTACTAAAGGCGGATGCACCGGCTACGATACATTGTTTACACAGGTATATGCAGCTGATTTGGTATCTTTCACAGGATTAAGTTCTTCCTATTGTATTAACAATTCTAGTACTGCAACGCTTGTAGGCTATCCTGCCGGGGGCACATTCTCTGTAGTTCCAGAGCCGCCTTCCGGAACTATATCAGGAGATGGAAGCATTTTTACACCCTCAATCGCTGGTTTAGGGCAACATAACTTTATTTATTCTTATACCAACCCTACAACAGGTTGTGTAACTACTTCTACCCAGACCACGGATGTGTATAATTCCTCAACTGTATACTTTTCCGGCCTTGATAGCGTCTATTGTACCAATACAAAAAGCGTAACGCTAACAGGCTTTCCGACAGGAGGTACATTTTCCGGTAATGGCGTAACAGGCAATACCTTTTCTCCTTATTCTGTAGGCGCAGGTGTATATACAATTGTTTATTCTTTAACAAATAGTAACGGCTGTGGCGGCAGCTATAGTTCCACTACGCAGGTTAATAACGCCATAGCAGTGACAGTATCTGGGCTAAGTTCTACATTATGTACAAACTCACCCAATGTTTTGCTTACAGCGTCTTCTTCAGGCGGAACATTCTCTGCCCCTGATGCGCCCGACGCTATAGTAGAAGGAACAAACGGTACAACCTTTAGCCCTTCCATAGCAGGCGTAGGAAAAACCACCATTTATTATACATACACAAATAGCTTAGGATGTTCTGGTATAGATACATTAACTACTCAGATTTATGCCCCTACTTCGGTTTCATTTTCAGGTCTGGCAAGCTCCTACTGTGCTAATGCCAATTCTGTAAACCTTAAACCTAGTCCATCGGGATCTCATGGTTATTTTTCCACCATCGGGGGAGATACGAATGCATTTACTAATAGTACATTCTATCCTTCGCGAACCGGGATAACTTTAAAGGGGAGTAATTATTATGTCATCTATACTTTTACAGACGCTAATAACTGTACCAGTTCGTATAAAGACTCAACCTCAATTGTAGGGCTTCCTAATACTACTATTTCAAGAATACAAAAAGAGTATTGCATCTTAAACCCTTCTACTGACACTGTTGTAGGACATCCTAGAGGGGGGAACTTTGTTCCTTTGATTGAAGGGTATACCAGTCTTGCCAAGGATAGTGGCACATTTACACCGACACTTGCAAACGCTCAGGATTCTTCAGAATCTGGAACTATAGCATACACCTATACAGATCTTGTAACCGGCTGTTCTAATACCGATATAGACACTATAAGTATTTATCGTATACCTGTTGTTAGTTCTATTAAGCCGGTTTGCTATAGCGCAGCTCCCTTACCTTTGGTTCCTAATGCGCATCCCCCTTTGGGAACGTTTACCTATACAGGCGCTGGCATAACTGGTAATCTATTTGATCCTTCTAAAATAAAGAACGGAGCTGATACCATTACATATCAGTATACAGCGCTAGGCGGTTGTAAAACAAGCGGTTCAATTGTTTTACAACCCTATAAACCCGATGTGCAATTGCAGGCAATTAATCAAAGCACAGGACAACGGGCTACTTTAGCAGATGCATATTGTTCTAATGTGGGGAATATTATTATTGCAGCTAACCTTTCTCCTGGCGCTTATTCGTATACTAATTCTAAAGCATTCCCTGTTGTTAGCGACAGTACAATGATTTTTATTCCTTCTGCTGCTGGCACTACCAATACCTTTACTTATATCTATACAGATTCAAATTCCTGCTCAGATACAGTAATACAAACAATAACTGTTAAGTCTTCCCCGGCAAAGCCAGTAATTTCATCGGCGGACACTATCAGTATCTGCCAAAATCTTACCTTAGATCTGACTGCAACAGATACCAGTTCGGGAGTTACGTATACCTGGAATACTCCACAAAAAACGTATACACAACAATCTGTATCAATAGATAGCTTACAACTTACAGGCACAGGAACATATTCTGTAACAGTAACTAGTAGCAATAACTGTGCAAGCAGCGATACTGTATATGTTTTAGTAAAACCTTCGCCTGTAATTACTAATTTTTATACTCCTGTTACTACGGTATGCGACTTCAACGCGGCTCCTGTTGTTATTGCTGTACAATCGGACATTCATAATTACAATTGGTACTATAATGGTATAAAAATAAGCGGACAACATACTAATACTTTAGAAATTGCTACGGTAGGAGAGTATAAGATAGCCGTAATAAATAATACCAATAATTGCATTACTTACGATAGCGTTACCATATCTGGTAATGGCCAAACTCCGGTGATATCTTTAACCGGCGCGCCGCTTGATTCTGTATTAACCTCAACACCTGCAAGTTCATACCAATGGTATGTGAATAATAAAAAGATCATAGGTGAAACAAATCAGACACTTCAGATTGCATATAATGGTAATTATTCGGTGTTAGACACATATTCGGGGGGGTGTAAGGATTTCTCTGAACCGTATGCAGTGAACAGGTATAATCTTATTAGTATAACCAGGTTAACTCAAACAGACAGCACTATTAACTTTCCATCAAGTTCTGCAGCAGCGACATCTAACATAATTATAAAATACGATGAGGTTAGTAAAAATTATTATGTGGAATATACACCTGTACAGGATGAGGTAATGACAATTACCGTTACAGCCATGACAGGAGAGGTATTATGGAAAAAAGATGTAAACGCTGAAAAGTCAATCTTGAGTAGCACTCCTGTAAACGTTAATGGGCTTGCTTCTGCCATGTATATATTAAATGCAGCTACTTCAGAACAGTCGCAATACCGAAAAATTATAGTTGAATAATATGAAACAACGTTTTATTGTCTTATTGCTTATAGGGTTGGCTTGCTGTAAGGCCAAAGAAAATGTTATAACTCCTCCCGTAAAGCTTATAATTAATGTAAAGGATACTAACAATAGCCTATTAACATTTCCTGTACCTGTTTATCTCTTTGATAATAGCGCTAATTATTTATCGGCAGTACCTTATTACACTGGCGCTAATGCTATTGCTACTGATACGACAGTTAACGGAATATGTACGTTTAGCAATCTAGATCCTACAAAACATTATTATGTATATTCTCACTATAGAAATTATGCTTCAGTACCAAATAATGGTGGTATCTATTACATAGATTATGATAATTCAGATAATGCTAAAGTTACTTCCATTGTACTTGATAGTGTTGCCAATGCTAGTCCACAAGTAACGGGAGTAATATATATGAAACCAGCTGACGCACTTATTAGTTTTTGGACTTCAAATGAAAACACTGACGCTCTTCCAATACAAGTAATTGTTGACAATAATGTTTACGACACTATAATCGCTCCTTTTGCAGGTTCAAGTCCTTCTTATGGTAGCGCTGGTGTATTTACCTCTCATATAAAGGCAGGGCAAAAACATAGTTACTATGCCAGTTCTGCTAATTGCAGCGGCTGTACATGGGAGGCTACTACTGACAGCATAAGAGGAGGCGGTTTTTATTATTATGAGCTTAAACCTTGCAATACCGGAACAGTTATTTTCTGGACAGACCCAAGTAATAGCAGTTTCCTTCCCATAGATATTGTTGCATCAGACGATTCTACTGTACTCGCAACTATTACCACAACTAGTTCAATCGCCCCTGACTTGAGTTCTGTAGATGCTAGCGCGAAAAGGGTTGATCAAGCACAAAGCTATGTTTATGGAGTAAAGTCTAGGAATGGTAAGTGCAGATCTGAAGTTCAATATATTATATCAGCAGGGCAATGTCAAACAGTTCAAATATCTACATGCGGAGAATAACTAAATTTTTTTACGTGGCATTTATAGCCTTCATTTTTCCATTTACGGTAATGGGACAGTTTGAAAGAAAAGTGTCAGTATACGCTTTTGTTGGCGCTAGTGGATTTTCGGGTAATTTGAGTCGTGATAGCTCCGGCCTGCCAAAAAATATGTTTGGTAAATAC
>FTLB01007149.1_pt1 | contig 14077 bp, 18 predicted proteins | sample 1658291 | NCBI WGS metagenome assembly FTLB01 (sample SAMEA3914812, study PRJEB12502) | metagenome | biome: forest; material: soil | place: Canada | collected 2011-07-07 | depth 0.1 m
TGTATAATTTAAATGTTACAAGTAATAAAATAATAATTTCAAAAATTTAAGACAAGACAAGACAATGCAAGGAACAGTAAAATTTTTCAACGATTCAAAAGGATTCGGTTTCATTAAACCAAGTGATTCTAGCCAGGACATTTTTGTTCACTCTTCAGGACTTATTGATCAAATTCGTGAAAACGATCAGGTTCAATACGAAGTGGAAAGAGGCAAAAAAGGCCTTAACGCTGTGAACGTAAAAGTAGTAAGATAAGAAATCGTTATATATAGCTATATATAATAGTAATAAATGATTTTAAAGCTTAGGCAAAAGCCATCCGCAAGGGTGGCTTTTTACTTTAAAAGAAGCAATACATTATACACCAACCCCCACAGCGGTTAATAGTAGCTACTAGTAACTCCCATTTTAGGCATAGTAAAGCCTGATAGTAAAAAATAGTTGCATTATTCATTAAAAAGCCTTAACTTGGGGCTTTTACGGCAAAAAGATGCCTCATTATAACTGAACGTACGCCTAGTCTTTCAGTATTTTGCAGTTCAATTTTAGCTTAACATATTACAAACATATCTTTAACATACAATGGCTAACAAAGCAGATTTAGACTTTACCTACACTACAATTGACAAAATATTCAGGCTAAGCATGGGCGAAACCGGCGATTACAGCGGCGCAAGGTTTGGCGGAGACTTTTCTATGACTATTGAAAAAGCTCAGGAAGAAAAACACAAATTTATAGCAGACAGCTTAAATATAAAAGAAGGCAGCAGAGTGCTGGACATGGCATGCGGCTGGGGACCCTTCCTTACCTACATTAAAAAAAGAGGCGCTATCGGAATGGGTGTAACGCTTTCTACCGGCCAGGCAGAAGCTTGCAAAAAGAACGGACTAGACGTACGCGTGCACGACTGCCGCACCATAACCCCTGAAACCTATGGAACCTTCGACGCCATAAGCTGCATAGGCGGCCTAGAGCACTTTTGCTCTATAGAAGAATACCAACAAGGCAAACAAGACGAAGTTTATACCAACTTCTTTAAAAACATATACAACCTGCTACCTAAAGGCGGACGTTTTTACATGCAAACAATGGTTTTCAGTAAAAACATGCTTCCGCTAGAGAAGATAGACATAAATGCCCCTAAGGATTCGGACGCTTACGTGCTGGCCCTTATGGTAAAGGAATTTCCTGGCTCTTGGCTGCCGTACGGCTACGAACATGTAGTTAGAAATGCAGAGCCTTTATTTAAACTAGTTTCTAAAAGCAGCGGCAGGTTAGATTATATAGAAACCATAAAACGCTGGAGAGAAAACTTTAGAAAGTTTAACATAAAAAAGTATGCTTTATACGCTTCGCTTATACCAAAATACCTTACCGATAAGGAGTTTCGCCACCAGGTAGCCGTGTTTAAAGTAAGCCCTAACAAGGTATGCTTCGAGCGCGAGGTAATGGACCATTACAGACTGGTGTTTGAAAAGGTATAACTAACACAAATTTTCGTGACTGGCTTTTGAAGAAACACGCAATAAATACGTAGGCAGAAGGGTTATAATTAAAACAAACAGTACAGTACCATGAAAATTGAAGATAGTATTTCTTACACACTGGCAGAGTCGTCCCAATTTCTAAAAATTAGCGTGTATGAGCTGCATGGTTATATAAAGGCAAATCGCATAGCCGTGAACCATACCGGGCTTTCCCTTAGGGTGCCCGGCAAAGAGATTAAAAAGCTGTTGGGCGAGCTTAAAAATATTATTAAATAAATTTTAAATAAAGAACTTTATCAAAATTTACGGGGTTATGTAACAAACAAACTCTGTAAATTTTGATTATACAGTAGTTGGCCGCAGTTTTTCTGTTTTCCTTTCCTGATTGCCTGCCGCACAATAGTAACAATTCAATTTTTAACCTAAAAACAAATAATTATGACAATTTACGTGGGCAACTTAAGCCGCGAAACCAATGAGACGGATTTGAACGATATTTTTTCAAGATTCGGTGAAATAAAATCTATCAAAATTATAAAAGACACCTATTCTGGCGAGTCTAAAGGCTTTGGCTTTATAGAAATGCCAGAAGACGAACAAGCTAAAAAAGCGATACAAGCCCTGCACGAAACAGTAATAGGCGAACGCACCATTACCGTTAGCCAGGCAAAACCAAGGGCAGAAGCAGGCGCGCCATCTTCTTCTTATGGTTCTAATGGTAACAATGCTAACAGACGTAGTAGCTTTGGCAGCAATGGAAACAGCCGTGGCAACAACAGCGGAAACAGCCGCAGTTACAATAGCAATGGCAACGGACGTAGCAGCAACGGAAACGGACGCAGCAACGGAAACAGCAATAATAACAACAACAAAAACTTTAACTATTAATAGTAACAGTACTATTAATCTATATTTTTACCAAAATAAAAAAATGTCATTTAAAAACTTAAATCTTATTGACCCCATTTTACAAGCCTTGTTAGCCGAAGGTTATGTAAACCCCACCCCCATACAAGAGCAGGCTATACCGCTAATACTTTCCGGAAAAGATGTACTGGGCTGCGCTCAAACCGGTACCGGAAAAACCGCCGCTTTTGCCATTCCTACCTTGCAGCTACTACACAACGCAGCAGGCTCCAGAAAAACCAAAGGCATAAGAGCCCTTGTGCTAACGCCCACCAGGGAACTAGCCATACAAATAGACGAAAGCTTTGCCGCCTATGGTAAAAACACAGGCTTAAAGCACACCGTAATATTTGGTGGCGTAACGCAAAAGAAACAGACAGACGCTTTACAAAGAGGAGTAGACATTTTGGTGGCAACTCCCGGCCGTTTGCTGGATTTAATGAACCAGCGTTTTGTACACCTTAACGAGATAGAGATATTTATCTTGGATGAGGCAGACCGTATGCTGGACATGGGCTTTATACACGATATAAAGAAAATAATCCCGAAGCTACCTGTAAAAAGGCAGTCGCTGTTTTTCTCTGCTACCATGCCGCCTACTATTTTGGCTTTGGCAAAAGGCATACTCATCAACCCATCAAAGGTTGAAGTTACGCCCGTGTCGTCTACCGCTAAAACAGTAAAACAAGGCGTGTATTTTGTAGAAAAGAAAGACAAAAAATCGTTACTGCTACACATCTTAAAAGACCAATCGCTGGCATCGGTGCTGGTGTTTGCGCGTACCAAACATGGGGCAGACCGCATTGCGGAAGGCCTTAGCAAGTCGGGCATACACACAGAGGCCATACACGGCAATAAGTCGCAAAACGCAAGACAACGCGCGCTAAGCAACTTTAAAGCCAAGCAAACCCGCGTATTGGTAGCTACAGACATAGCCGCAAGGGGTATAGACGTAGATGAACTATCGCACGTAATAAATTTTGAACTGCCAGAGCAGCCAGAAACGTACGTACACCGCATAGGCCGTACAGGCAGGGCAGGGGCAAACGGAACAGCCATCTCTTTCTGCGACAGAGAAGAGCGCGAGTACCTGAACAGAATAAACAAGCTTATTTCCATACCTATACCGGTATTGCAGGAATGATGCAGTAACGGCAATAACTGCCCAGGGCAGAGCGTTGTAACTAGTAATTAAATAAGGAGGGTATATGATAACTTATCTGATAGTAATTTTAAATAACCTGATTTATTTTTTGTTTGTGCTTCCATTTTATGTTTTTAAATGGATAGTAAGTTTGTTCGACCCTGAGCAAGATAAACTGCGGCGGGAACGGAAGAAGGTAGCTAACTGAGGCGAAGTGGGCGCTATTGCCCGAAGAATTATTTTAATAACCACAAAAAACACGCATGAATATATACGTAGGGAATTTAAGTTTTAGGTTAAAAGAAGATCATGTAAGGCAATTGTTCGAAGGTTTTGGGGAGGTAGTAGCGGTAAGGGTTATAACAGATTTTAATACCGGAATTTCCAAAGGCGTTGCCTTTGTTACCATGAAGTATACGAACGAAGCCAAGCTGGCCATACAAAAGCTAAACAAAGTAGACCTGGACGGCAAGAAGATAAACGTGAGCGAAGCAAAAGACAAGCCAGGCACAGGACAAAACAACAACAAAGGCGGTGGTGGCGGACATAACAGGTCCGGCGGCGGCGGACACTACAGAGGCGGTGGCGGCGGAGGAAGAAGATATTAGTAGCAACTGCTACTATAACTAAAAGGGTCAGGGTTTTAAAATCCTGACCCTTTTTTTGTGGCTCCACAATATTTTCAATCCAAATAGCTTATGAATGGATTACATACTTATAACCAACTTTATATTCTTTTAAATCTACCAGTCCTTGCGCGTAGGCTCCTTCTTATTAGCTGCTGGGCGAAGCAGCGTGGGAAGTGCGGATCATAAGCCAGAGCCGTTGCAAGGAGGCTGCCCGCCTGGCAGCGGAAGGCAGCCGAGTCAATTATTTTCTTAGCGGTATACACGCATCAAACAATTGCTACCCCTACTTTTATACCCTTCCTTCTTTAGAGTTGGGCTTACCCTTACCAGTAGTAATAAGGCTGCGTAAACTCTCCTGTATGTATTCCGTCCAGGCGTTAGCACAGATTTCGTAACACTCATAGTCCGGTACTAATCCCAACTGGGTAAAACGGATTTCCGTTTTACCATCCTTCTCAGAAATCTCAAAACTAATTTTGTTGCCCGTCCATTCGCTTTTGTCTTTAGTAAAGTTAAAATAGTTTTCCTTCACCAGCCAAACTACTTTTTTGTTGGGTACTACCTCTATCAATTTCATTTTACTAATATGTACATCTTCGTAATGGTAGCTAAACTCATCGTTAAGCTTTTCTGTGCCGCCCTCAATGTTTTCAGACCACCATCCGCGTACGTTGGTGATGGCCTTAAACGCTGCCTCGGGGCTTTGCTCTATCACCACAGTAGTAGTAAAATCTGATTTTCCCATGTTGTAATTTTTTAAAAGTCTATTATTAATTAATAAAAAAATTGCTCGCTTACAATCTGCCCATCTTTTACTTCATACAACATAATCTGGTTAATCTGTATTCGTCCAAATTTCTGCACCGTAATGTCCATGTCCCTTCCCACGGCAAAATAGTTGCCGCCTACAACAGGCTGGCTGGTGCTGGCCCCATGAAAGCCCTCTATCAGTTTTACAAAGTCCTCGCCCTTTTTGCGCACCGCCGCTTTGCCTTCTGCATAGCCCATATACGGCGAGTTAGGAGGGTCTATGCTTCGCACATTATCTGCAAAAAACTCCTCCTGTATTTCAAACCATTTTTCTTGCTGCGCAAGCTCGTTAAACCTAGCTGCAACCTCTTCTGTAGTCTTTGTTGTTTTGTTGGTTGTCATAAAATTTTAGTTAAGTAGTATTATTTTAACTCAGGCTCTCCTTTTTGTTCAGTTATTAATTTATACAAACTTTCTTTTATATAAAAGTCCCAGGCTCCCGCGCAACCCTTGTAACACTCTATGCCAGGAACCAAACCCAGGTGAGTAAAATTAATTTCGGTTTCGTTTTTCCCCGCTACTATCTCCCAGCTTATGGTAGTGCCTTTCCATTCCTTCTTGTCTTTAAGCCAGTGCTTATAGCAGTCCGTAACCTGCCACACTATTTTCTTATCGGGTACTAGTTCTACTACTTTCAATGTTATAAAAGTCTCTCCAAAGTGAACGGTAAACTCATCGTTCACTTTTTTAGCATTACCTTCCCAATCCTCCGTCAACCAGTTGCGCACGCTGTTAATGTTTTTAAAAACCTCATGCGCTGTAGCATTTACTGTAATGCTTGCCGTATAATCTTGTTTTTTCATGTTCAGGGGCGTTAAAAGTTCAATACCAATAAGACAAAGATAATGTCTTGATTTAATGCAAGTACGGTGTTGTATAGACAAGCTACCAGGTTGATTTGGACAAAACAATAGGGTATATTTGTACTATGAAGCACGTTACCATAGTGGTACCCAAAGGGAACCCCAACCTTAGCAGCATCACCGGCTCCCATCAAATCCTTAGCAGGGCAAATGCCTATTGGCAGCGCATGGGGCATCAGTCCCGAATGGAAGTGTGCATAGCCGCCTTTGTGCCAGAGCTGAAGCTGGATGGCGGCTTGTTTACCATTCACCCTACAAACATAAGGGAAATAAAAAAAACTGACCTTCTAATAATACCTTCTGTTAATTATGAGTACGCTACTGTAATTAAAGAGAATGGCGAGCTTATTGACTGGATAAAGGAGCAATACAAAAATGGAGCAGAACTAGCCAGTATTTGCACAGGCGCGTTTTTACTGGCAGCAGCGGGCTTGCTAGAGGGAAAGACCTGTTCTACCCATTGGAATACGGCAGCAGACTTCAGGCGCATGTTTCCGGATGTTAACCTGCATGCAGATAAACTAATTACTGCCGACCGCGGCATCTACACCAATGGCGGCGCCTATTCATTCTTGAACCTTGCCCTTTTTCTGGTAGAAAAATATTTCGACAGGGACACCGCCATATTCTGCTCCAAAGTTTTTCAGATAGATATTGAACGTAGTTCCCAATCGCCATTCTTCATTTTTCAGGCTCAGAAAAATCATGGCGATGAACTGGTTTGCAAAGCGCAAACCTATATGGAAGAAAACCTGAGCGAGAGAATCTCGTTCGAGGCGCTGGCCTCCAAACTGGCCATCAGCAGGCGCAATTTCGACAGGCGTTTTATAAAAGCCGTAGGCAGCACCCCGGTAGAGTATTTGCAGCGCGTAAAAGTAGAAGCCGCAAAAAGAACCCTGGAAAAAGGCCGCAAAAGCATTGTTGAAGTAATGGACGAAGTAGGCTATTCGGACGATAAAGCCTTCCGGGAAGTTTTTAAAAAGATCACGGGCCTATCGCCCATAGAGTACCGCAATAAGTATAACAAGGAGGAGGCAGCGCTTTAATTATTACTAATTCTAATCAGCTGTTGCAAGTACGCTGACCGCTTGGCAATGGAAAGCAGCCGCGTTATATTTTTTTCTATTCTTTGTGACCTCCAGTTTTAAATGCTCCCCTCTCTTATACCTCGTTATTATATTATTTTTCAACCATCAACTATAATTTTTTAAAGATTAATTAAAATTATCGGGAACCTTTCTTGTTTGCTGCGTCTGCCTTATAGCATTAAAACATTTTTAATGAACAGCTAATTTTTAAAACCTTTCACAAAAAAAACGATTATGAAAAAATCAAAAATTTTTGCGGCTATTGCCGCTTCGTTACTACTATCTGGATTAACAGATCTAAAAGCACAATGGACAAACACAGGTACAACAGAATCTACCACTAACAATGTTGGTATAGGTTTAACAGCGCCAACTGCTAACCTTCACATTAGCGGTACAAGTTCACAGCCTTTGTTAAACACAACGTTGAACGGTATCTCCAATGACTTTCTTAGAATACAAAACGGCACAGCCAATACAACAACCTATATACCTACTATATGGGGAAATAATGCAGAAGGATATACCGGATTTGAGGTAGTAGGGAGCACTAGTAGCGCTAATGATATATCAGGCTACCCCCCTGTAATAAATATTAATGGCAGAAGGTACGATGGCACTGGCTCCGGCTCCCCCCTCTTAAATCGTACTTTGTTCGAGGTTTCAAATTATACAGTACCTTTACTTACAATTGGGGCTACTGGCAATACAAATATAAATGGCGGCCTAACGGTAACAAACTCAGGTATTCCTTTGGTTGGAGTAACAAATGGTACAGCAACAGCTTATATAGGCGTTTCCAGTGCGCCGGGCGCCCTTGCCGGGCCTGCCATAGCAAACGACGCTGTTTTTTATAGTATGGGCGGAAATACAATTGTAGCAAGCCAGGCACCAGGAACATCTATTAAATTTGCTACTACTGCGCCTACTTCCAATTATTGGTCACAATCTAGAATGGAAATTAATAGTATTGGTCAGGTAGGTATAGGTATGGCTCCTTGTTCAACTTCTACCGGGTTATTGCAGGTGAACGGGCAAATAGAAGCTACTTCCATTAAAGTAGAACTTGTTAGTAGTACAAATGGCGTTCTTAGTTTTCCAGACTATGTATTTGCTAAAGACTATAAACTTAAATCGCTGGGCGACCTTGAAAAATTTATCTCAGAAAACAATCACCTGCCAGGTATACCATCTGCATCCGAAGTTGAAAAAGATGGTATAAACGTTGCAGAAATGGATGTTAAACTACTTGAAAAAATTGAAGAGATTACTCTTTATATAATTGAGATGAAGAAAGAGATTAATACTCTTCAGAAAGAAAATACTCAGTTAAAAAACAAATCAGTAAAATAACTACTCATCTTTTAACCAAATAAGTAAAATGTACACATCTAAATATTTGCATTATGAGTAGTATATTATATAACCCAATACTCTGGAAAAGATTTCTTATAATCTTTACTATATTAATCAGCTCGTGTTTTTGTACACCTGGCTTTGGGCAGTATTCGTTTCCGGCTCAGTCGTCAATTGTCGCGCCCAATATTGAATATTTTTATAGCGTGCCTCCAACATGTTATAATTATTTTTGGAGTTGTTCAAATCCTAATTTTTTATTGTACCTAAATCCGTACAACACTACGCCAAATTGTTATGTAACATGGTATAATCCTAATCCGTATCCAATTACAGCTTATTTGTATCTTAATGCTGTGGGGCCAGTTAGCGGTATTCTTGACCCGAGCGGCGATGGAGATACCGATGTTGGCTCTGATCCGGGTGGAATTGGAGATATAGATCCTGGGAATCCTGGAATTATAGATCCATCTGGCGATACTGGCGACGAGGGAGGCGAAAGCGGCCCAAGCGTAGATGGCCCTGAAGATAGCGGAGGAGGCGGAGGAGAAGGCGGAGATTCTGGCGGCGATGGCGGCGGAGGCGGCGATGAGCGAACCACATCTTCTACTACCACTACCACTGCGCCTGTAGGAGATTGCAGTAGTTATACCTGGGCGGTTACTATTATGCCAAATCAATCAGGTTGCCCCAGTCCTGTAAACCTTTATGCATGTGGCGATTATAGTATTGGCCCTTATAATATGGGAGCCACTAACACGGTTTATGCAGGGGGCCCAAGCAGTGTTTGCACACCCGGGGTTGCCGGCGCTTTTACTGTTGAATCTGGTGGGATTATAAATATGAAAGCAGGCGTTAATATACAATTGCAGCCTGGTTTTACAGTCAAAGCTGGTGGCAAATTTGCTGCAACTATCGGCGTGCCATGCCAGGATGGAGTAGACTTCAGAACAGCAAGCCCTGTAGTTAACAGTAATAATGTCCTTTCAACTCCAGTTGCTTCGGGTAATAGTGTTAACGTTTATCCTAACCCTACAACAGGACTCATTACTATAAAATTCAGTTATGCTAAAACCTCGTCTGCCATATCTATAAAAGTGCTTGACCTAATCGGTCAACAAGTATATGAGCAGCTGGTAGACCAGGCACAACAAGGCAAAGCTATAATAAATCTTAGCGAGCAACCTGCCGGTATTTATATTGTGCAGGTAACATCGGGTAGTAATGTAAGTACCCAAAAGGTAATTTTAGAAAAGTAACTTAAAAACTATTTTGTTGTTTTCTAACTTCATGCGCCTTTGCCCATGAAGTTATTTAGAGTTAAGGATCATTAATAATATAATAAATGAGCAATGAATAAAGTAGCTGTTTTTACTGATTTTAAAAAAGTATTTTTACTAGTACTACTAAATGCATTTAGCTTGTTAAAATGCTATGGCCAATATTCATTTCCGGCACAGGGGTCTACAGTTTACCCAAATATTCAATATTATTACAGTGTACCTCCAACGTGTTTTAATTATTACTGGAGCTGTTCCAACCCCAGCATTTTGTGGAACCTTGACCCCTATAACGTTACACCTAATTGTTACATAACGTGGGTAAACCCTAACCCTTATCCAATAACCGCCTATTTGTACCTTACGGCAGTTGATTATATTGGAGGTGGAAGCGGCGGCAGTGGCGGAAGTAGTAGCAGTGGGGGTAGTAGTAGTGGGGGTAGTAGTAGCGGTGGTGGAAGCAGTGGTAGCGGAGGAGCAGGAAGCCCTGCCGGAACGCCTTCTGGGCCCAGCGCCGGTGGCGGCAGTAGTGGAGGAAGTGGAGGCGTTATCAATCCCAGCGGCGGCGGCCCTGCGGGGGCCCCGGGAGGTGGCAACGGCGGAGAAGAAGGAGGTGGCGGAGAAAGCGGAAGCGATTCTGGCGGCGGAGGGGGTGGAGATGAACGAACAACATCTACTACTACGCCTACTGGAGATTGCAGCAGTTATACCTGGGCGGTTACTATTTTGCCAAACCCAGCAGGTTGCCCCAGCCCGGTAAATTTATACGCATGCGGCAGCTATAGTTATGGGGCCTTTAACATGGGCGCTACCAACACCGTTTATGCAGGCGGGCCAAGCAGTGTTTGTACACCTGGCGTATCCGGGGCTTTTGCAGTAGATTCGGGCGGTAACGTAAACATGAAGGCCGGAGTTAATATATTATTGCAACCCGGTTTTACAGTTAACGCAGGAGGGACTTTTAAGGCAAATATTGGGCAACCTTGCACGGATGGGGTAGATTTTAGGCAATCTGCCCCGGCGGCAACTAGTGCAATTGCCACTACAGTCCCTGAACCAAATGTTGTTAACGTTTACCCTAACCCTACAAGTGAGTTTATTACTATTAGTTTTAATTACGCTAAAAAAACATCTGGCGTAACTATAAAGGTGATAGACCTACTTGGCAAAGAAATATATGAGCAGGAAGTTGGCCATGCGCAAATAGGCGAGGCTAAAGTAAGCCTTAACGGCCAACCTGCCGGTATTTATATTGTGCAGGTAACTGCTGGCAATAGCATTACCAACCAGAAGGTAGTTTTGGCAAAATAATTAAAAACTTTTGTTGTTGTTTTCCGAAGCCGTGGGCAAAAGCTCATGGCTTCTTTTTTAGTTTAGGTAGTTCATTCCTTTAAAAACATAATTAACTTATCTTTCATAAGTTTGCCTTTGTTATATTTGTAACGCATAGTATAAAAAATACAACATGAAATCATCTATTAAATTTCTTTTATTGGCGGTAGCCATTACCAGCATAGCTTCCTGCGAAAGCAAACCCGCTGAAAGTACATCAACCGCTAAACCTTTGGTAGATACTACCTCATTAGACGCTATATCCGACAGCGTGGCCCCCAACTATGCCGAACCCGACTCTGTGCCAGGCGACACAGCAGAAGACAAAGAATAAATTTATTTCAAAATTTGCCTTTGCAGGCTAACCCAGCCGCCGCCGTTGTATACTTCGGTATAGCCTTCGTCTTTCAAAACGCTTTTGGCCGCCGCGCTACGCATGCCAGAGGCGCAACAGGTAATAATGGCTTTGCTTTTATCAAGATGTTTTGGCAAGGCATTCCCTAAATCGTTTAAGGGAATGTTCAGCGAGCCCTTTATGTGTCCGCTGTTGTACTCCCCCTTGCTACGCACATCTATAATAGTAGCGCCATTCTTTAAAAGCTCGGCATAGTTAACGCCCGGCCCAAATATATTTCTTAAAAAGGTAAACATCTCAGGTAATTTTTATTTTTTGTTTCTGAAATAAATTAGCAAACAAACCTCCCATAACTGCGCCATATAATGTACTATTTATGGGCTTAGAAGTAATAAGGCAGGTTCCGCTGGCACAGCCTATATAGTGGTAGTACAAGTAACCCGCAATAGCCCCGCCTGTTATACCAAATGCCGTTAATCCGTATTTTTTCACCATCGTTTATGTTGTAAATAACTTCATGATAAAGAGGGCAATTGCATTTTACCCAACAAGGCCACGCCTAAATATATGGTTTTTATGGCAATACAACTATGATAGATATCACGTACGGGAAGAAAAAAGAATACTTGCAGAAATAAAGCAAAATTTGTAAATTTATGTTGAGCAAGTTTGTAAGCTCCGTTAGGCCATTATATCCTCATGAATAATAAAAAAATCGTCTGTCTGCGCCGAATAGGCCACACAACATTTTTTCCAGAAAAAATTATGAGCGGGCCTACGGAACAACTTACAAGCTTGTTCTTTTTTTATATACACTAGTAACACAAAACGCAGGCCCCTTGCAAAGGCCCGCGCCAACCCACCTATAAACCCATTAAACTAGGTAGTAACTATTATGCCAGCCATAGGCCAGAATAAACAATAAGTAGTAGAGTTGATAAAATAGTAATAGTTGTCTTCATAAAAATAGTAACTGAACGGGGATATATACTGCTACTATTTGATAAAGTAACCAAAAAAAATATTTTTATTTTTTTTGACGAATTAGCCCTAAATGCCGGTTACCTGTTTAGTAACTACTGTATTAACGTGTTTATTATGGGTGTGTGCAAATGAAAAAGCCAAGGTAAGAACCCCTGGTCTTAGGAATAGTTTGTATACTTACTAACGCTGGCGCAAGTGTCCACTTGTGCCATTCTACTACCAATATCCTCGCCAAATTAATCTTTGAACTTTAACCTTTGCACTTTAAACTTTAGTTATTACTCTACTATCAGCTTCTGTGTTGCGCTGCCCTTGTTAGAAATAATGTTCAGGTAGTAAATATGTATATCTGTAACTTACTATATTTAAAAAGGATCAGCAATATTTGTAGGATTACGGTTAATTGGTTGGAACCCATTAGTTGGATCAAAGCAATTGGTGGCTGTACCCTTAATGATTGTATTATCAATAAGGCATTGCATTACTTCTGGCTCATCAGCAAATGCTTCATACCACAAACTGAAAAAACCTGTAACTTTAGCTTGCACCACAACTCTATTAGCCGCAACTAAAGGATTAAATGTTGGTGATAATTTAGTTTCTTCATACTGCTCTTTATTGGCAATTACTGCATTTAGTGCATCTCGTCTTTTTAAACTTCTAATATCAACTATATTCTCTCGATCATCAGTGTTATCAAGTTCAAGCAGTGCAATAGTTCTATCCGCTTTCTGCTTTTGATCAGGATTAATACCAGTTTTTGTTATAACTATAGCATGCTCACTATCACGAATAACAATTTCAAATGGTAAATGTGTATTATGTTCTTCAGGTAGATAGTAAGTAGTAGAATTGATAGGCTTATTGTTTTTAGCATTATTGCAAGGGCCACAAGCTAAAAGCATATTATTCCAAGCTATTGGATCACCTGGCACATATCCTGCTGGTGGATTTTTAGGTATTACATGTTCTACTTGTAAACTATGACTTAATGGCTGATTGCAATAAGCACAATAGTAACCTACTCTATCTATTAATGCCTTCCGCCAACTTTTGTAATTAGTCGGTGTAATTTGATTACCATTACTATCCAATGGTATATTTCCTTTATCAAGCGGTCTCATTTTCCCTTTGACATTTTTCTAAGTTCAAGAAATGCTCTAACTGCGGGGTCAGAGATATTCTCTATATCCTTAGAGAGTTCTTCGGTATGTTTTCCTTCTTCAAGTTTGTTAAGATAGTTTTTACTTTTTAAATATAGTTCTTCATTTTCAGTAGAGTATGCGCTTGGAACTCCCATTATTTCTGTTGAAATAGTATCAATTTTTAACTCATTGGGAGAAACATCCATGCTCTTATCTAAATTCCATATTTCATCGCTTTTTAATGATTGAACGATAAATGGTGAATGAGTAGTAGCAACAAATTGGATATTCGGAAAAGCTTTTTTAAGATCAGCCACTACATGTCGTTGCCAGTTCGGGTGCAAATGCAAATCTAGTTCGTCAATCATCACTACACCTTTACTATTTTTAACTGCATTTATCTTATGATGAGCATTTAACATGATACATCTAAATGCAAGTTCAGCTATCATTGCTGTGTGAGTAATGATACCATCGCTATGAAGACTTAGAGGTAAAAACTGGCTTTCTGGTTCATCTTCGCTCATCTTTACCCGTAACCTTAATTCTTTACCGTCAAAACCTATGGCAGTAATGTATGGGTTTGCTGCACGTACTGCATCAAAAAATGCTAGATAAGTTTCCGGTGAATCTTTATTGTCTGCAACTAAAAAAGGATGACTATTTAACCAATAAGAATATTGATAAGTACTATAC
>FTLB01002348.1_pt2 | contig 14070 bp, 8 predicted proteins | sample 1658291 | NCBI WGS metagenome assembly FTLB01 (sample SAMEA3914812, study PRJEB12502) | metagenome | biome: forest; material: soil | place: Canada | collected 2011-07-07 | depth 0.1 m
GGTCCGTCTCGTTCTGCATCGCGACAACAGGCGCACCCGCAACAAAACCAGCAAGCTCAGCAAGCGCAGGCGTCTCCCGCCACCGCGCCTCAAGCTATGGTTCGTAGCTCCAGCAAAGACGGCTCCGAGAACGACGACGGCTCAGCACTACCATCGTCAGCTAACTGGGCACGTAACCCTCAGGTACTCAGTCGCCGAGGAAGCCAAGCCACCAGTGGTGCCGCTCCCAGTCCTGCAATCTCAACTTCTCTGCCAGTGACTGCTGAATCTGCCCAGGAAGCCGTCGAAGATGTGCAGGAGCCGTCTCCTGCTCAAGCAGAACCCCAGCCGCCTGCCTCCTCGGATGCTTACCAATGGGGTCGACCCAGAAGCCACAGCCGCGGCGAGGTCCTCAAACGGATATTGAAGGCGATGAAGGACTGCACAATCCGCTTCCCCACTGTCTCCGACGACCCGTCGGTATTCGCCTTCCCCTTGTTCGATGAGCGTGGCTGGGAGAAGCGCCGGGCGCTTCGAGACGAGGAGGAGGCCGGCTTGGCTGTGGAACAAGACGAAGAAGTCGAAGCCCTGGAACCCGAGGGTGAACTCGAAAGCAGCGGTAGCCGGGCACTTGGTGGTGAACCTGAAGACCAAGAGCACCGTCGCGAAAGCCATGGCTATGACCATCGGAGAGGGACCCAGCCTCCCATTCAGCGATCTGAAGCTCTCTTTGGTCCGGCTCTGAACTCGTCCACCTTTGCTGCTGGTAGCAACCTAGGCTCGATTGGATCTCGCACGATGACCCCGCAACAGCAGCAGCAGCAGTCGTTTTCTCGTCAAGGTACGGCATTCGTTGACCACCTGCCTCCGGGAATTTCGTCGCAGTCAAATCTGTTCCAGGGCCAAGGTCAGGGCCATAACCGACAAGGTTCTCGCTTTAGCTTTGCGAACGACAGTCGTGAAGCATCCACGACCGTCAAGCTGACTGGCAACCCACGCATCATGGCACAGCAGTCGTCCATGATGCCGTCGTCCTTCCACAATCAGCCAGGCGGGCAGTTCTACGCGGCTTCGATGCCGGGACCGCCGCCAGGTCTCAAGTCCACGGGAACTCCTCCCAGTATGTTTGGACAGCATGGATTCGGATCGACATTCGGAGGCGTCTCGAAGGACCCGACCGACATTCTTCAGCTCCTTCGCAGTAGGGGCGCTGGAGGCCAGACCCACGATGCTGGAAAGCGTGAGTACATGTTTTCTTCCTTCCCTAATCAGTACCCACCCTCTACCTCCTCTACCCCAGCTCCTGCCTCGAACTCCCTGGCATCGCTCTACGGTTTCCAGCCTGGAGCCTTCCAAGACGTCGGTTCAAAGCAGAAGAAGAAGGGGAAGAAGCACAGGCACGCTAACACTTCCTCCTCTGGGGGGAGTGGCTTAGTAGATCTTGCGGACCCGAGCATCCTGCAGGCGCGAATGCAGCATCAGCAACAGAGCAATGCCGGAGTCGGTCAGGGGCTGTTTGGTGGTCAGTCGCAAGGTGGGTACAATAATCCTGGCATGATGTACAATGCTGGGTACAGCAGGTGGTAAGAGGACCATGCCTCTTCAAACCCCAGTTGGCTTGACGAGACCTCCTTCCCCACTGGTACTTGTCACATTATGTATCATGAAGGCGTTTACGGCACATCGGATGGTATTCGAGGCAAAAAGAATGGCGTATCATTCATCATGCATTGCGAGCCAACCCCACGGAATGGACGAGTTGAGCATTGGCGTCATTTTTTGCTTTTGGAGTGTGAGGGGAAGACATCGAAGCCTTACGAACTTTTTTTTTCTCGAAACCTTCTTCACAAAGGTCGCTTCAGGAACTTTGCATCGCTGGTTATCGGTCACGTCAGGCAAGCCATCAACGTCTTCCTTCGAGGTGTTCTCAATGTACGTTAACTCGCCACCCATGGCCCGCCCACACTTCTGGGCTGTGGTGGTAGGAATCATTTGGTTCAATATATCATCTTTGTTTTGCCACCGTCACGCGAAAATTCGGGCATTGAGTTTCTCCATGGAAGACGTTGGTGAAAGGCTCTGACGTGACCGGAGACCGCGGTCCTGTACCTATTAGCCCTGCCTGCCTGGATCTTGTACCTGCCAAGTTGCCAAGTGGTCTCCGATACCTGCCTCCCGTACACCGTTGCTTTCTCGAACAGAACCTGCCCATGTCTTGTTCGACGCTAACGATTTTCTTCGTAGATGATGAACTTCCTTCTCTCGATGAAGCCTCGACAAGTGTAGACGCCTTGGTCTCGGACGACCCGATCGACGCCACGATTCGGCATCCTCCTGGTGTATTTGACGCGATTAGTCGTCCGGTCACGCCAGCGCGCCCCCCGGGCTTCGGTAACGATTCCACTTCTCCTGCCGTGGTCCATCCTGCCGTTCTTCCTTCCCGGACCCAACAGGCTCCACCGGCTGTGCCTCTCAAACCTACTGTTGGACCCGGCCAGAGCAAGAAGCCCACGGTTGCGGAGGCAAAGAAAAATGTCAAGGCTCTTGCTCTCGATAGCGGGCTCTCCAAGGAAATCTCGAAGTCGCGATCCCAGAAAGTGCTCCAAGAAGAGGACTTTCCTGCCCTGAACACTGCCAAGGCTTCCGCCTCACATCCTGCGGTATCTGGAAACTCCAAATCGGCGACCACCAAGGCCGGAGCCACACCAGGAAAGAAGGCTGCCGAGAAAGCTGCCGAGAGCGTTTCCGAGCTGGCTACTTCCGATGCCATTTCCGGTGGACAAGCTTCCAAATCCGAGTCCCGCGCGGGAGAGAAGCGGCCAAGCCTGGGTGCGCTGAATACCACGATGGCGACGAAGACTGCCCGGAAGAGTATTGATGGGCCTTCTAGCGAGAAGCCGCTGCCCGAGAAGGATGCGGCATTTCCAGCTCTTCCATCCCTGCCCATGACCCAGATGTCTTCACCCAGCGCTCGCACCGCCCCCAAGACCTTGAGAGTTGTCCCCACTCCTAAGACAGAAGTACCTCCCACGCCAACTGCCATGGCTGCTATTCCATTCAACCTGGCTCGCTCGGCTGCTGCTGCGTCGGTCCGCCCGGAGACTCCTGCTAGTGAAATCATCTCCGATAGCGCTTCGATCGCTTCGGCATCAATCTCATTGTCACGAACGAGTTCGCCGCCGCCGCAGAAAGTAGGCACTGCGCCGGTTCGGACCACTACGAAGAGCCAACTCCGCAAGCAACGGAAGGAGGCCTCGAAGAAGGATACCGCCGCCATTGCAGAACAGCCTCCCAAACTCGTGGAAGCTGAGGTGCAAATCGGCCCCATTGTGGGTCGAAAGAAGAAGCAGAAGAAGGCGAAAACAGCCAGCTCTGAAGACAACAGCCCGGTATTGATGCAGCCTGTCAATCAACCAGAAAGCCGAGCCGAGACACCTGTGCCGCAGCCGCCGTCGCAGCCGCAGGCCTCGTTGAATACAGCCTCCGCGAAAGAGATGAAGGATGGTAGGGACGAGAAAGGGCTCAAAGATGAGACATCGACCTACCGAGCTATCGCGAATGAGTCAACATCTCTGGTGGACGACAAGTTTTCTAGGAAGAAGCCCGTCGAGACCCAGACCAAACCCGCTGGAAATGCCGTCCCCTCTCGAGTCGAAGCCGAACCGACCCCGACCTCGCGATTGCAGCCGACCCCCGCATCCATTTTCGCTCAGCTTGTGGCAGACGGCATCCTTCCGTCAGAGGACGTCCTAGCCTTTCTCAAGCCGGTCACGAACCAGTCGGACAAGTACAGGCCGGAAGGCGCTTCTCTCCCCGGATCGCCGCCTACCAGGTCGCTCGTTACCGAGGAAGATCTCGCAGCCTTGCTCGCTGGAAAGCCCATCCGCAAGGAATACGATGGTGTGCGAATCTTGCTGACCCCCAACGGAGATTGCGTTAGAAACCTCTCCCCCGAAGAGGAGGATCGCTTCCTGGAGCTGCAGAAGCGCATTGCAGAAACGGCTGGCAGCCCAGCCTCTTTTGTCTTGCCCAAGCACGAATCATCGACCCATGGATTCCGCCTGGTTAATGGCCGCGCGGTTCAGAATGGCCCCCCTGGCTGCTTCCCACAGCCTCCTGGCGCGTACCCGATGGACCCTCTGAACAAAATCCAGCGGGAGGAGGCAATCTACTATATCAACCAGTGGATTTTGCCTCGCCTCAGCCTTGGCACCTCGAGCCCCGGTGCCAGCAACTTATGGAAAGCGGCGTTCCCCGACGGCAGGGTCAACATTGCGGCTACCACGGCGAGCCTCACCACCATCGCACCGTGGATCTACGGCAGCACAGCCTCGGCGTATGATTCCGTAGTCGCTCCGGAGGTCAACTACCCGGGCCCCGTTGGCTCGTTCGTGGATTCGCCCGATCACCAGCTCGAGACGACTTCCACTGACCGCGCTCCTCTGGCTCCTGAGACGTCTGACATTGCAAGGAGGGACCAGCCCGCGACACAACCTGTTGCGGCACCCGGAAGCATTCCCATCCTGGAGGTGGACGAGGCCGAGAAAGCGCTGGCGATTGCGCGCAAGGAGACAGAGAAGCTCGAGAAGAGCCTCAACCAGATGATCAAAAAGAATCGTCGGTTGCTCACCTTGACCCACAGCCATTGACTCCCCATCCCTTCTTCTCGCAGACTCGAGCGGATCAACAAGAGCCTCCGCCGCAACCATAAACTGGCGACCGCGCTCACTCGACTCGAGAACCACCCTGTTCTCCGCGCAATGGGCGTTTTCGACGGTCTTGGCGACGTAGCGTTCGCTGCCGTTTGGATCGTCATTGTCCTCATTGAGGCATTCGTCGGCCTGCTGATGCGCTGTGGCATCTTTGCCGTCGAAGTCCTCTGCGCGGCGCTGGACTGGGCTGGTGCTGTTTATTAGCTACTGTATTCTTTTTTTCCTATTTTGACAGCAACTGATTACAGCGCTATTTGTCAATGTTTATTCCTTAATACCGCCAGAGCGCAAAAGATGGCGAGAGGAAGGGAGGGATATTTAAGGGGATAACGACTCTCCCCAAAACGCCTTCACGACTGTGCGGGCAGGAAGCACACGGTGTGCCAGGAACCCCTGGAGGGGCAAGGATACCCGAGTGCATTCCTTCTCTTTCGATAAGAGACACGTTTTACTTGTACTATCATGATTGTGGGTTCTATCAGAGTGTACAGATATGTCTCCGGCGTGAGACTTGTCAGGGAGGTTGATCTCGGCACTCATATCGGCCGAGGAGCCGCACATATGATGCCAGGGCTTAGACTGACAGCAGCACTGCGTCGGAATGAGCTGTGTGTATTTTAGACAGCCATAGCTGCTGAACTCTTGGTCCGTGCTATATTTCTTGATCGTGACATGAAAGCCTGAGATCGAGGTGAAGCGTGATGCATGATTACTGTAGGTACCCAGCTACCTGGTTACCATCAGAGTCTAAGGGTTTTTGGTATGATGGCGGCAGCGAAATAATTCGGGCAACGTGTTCTGACACCAATCACCCAGACAATGCATCTCTCCTCGCTGGACCACATAAACTATGAGGCTTGCTTATTCCGGTAGGTCATAGGTAAGAATTAGGGCTTGAGGTTGTCCCTATACGCGAAGATGATGGACACAATCGCGTGTATCTCATCAAACCGGTCGTTCGATTACGTTGAGCAGCATCGCCTGCGCGAGCTGAGCCCTATGAAACCATACTGCTGTCCAAATCCCCCTCTCTGCCCCATCTCCAAGCTCTTGATCCTCTCTTTGTTCCCAGCGTTCTTATCAGAATTGTATGACTACGAGCGCGTAGAAAGCATCAAATCCATGTATTGAGACCAGTGGCAGGGCCGTGGTCGAGAAAAGGCGATGACGCCAGGGTAAAAGAATTATGGAAAACTTCTGGAAAGGATGTTCTGCATGCCGGTTCCCTTTTCATTGCATCTTGGTAGAGTTGGGATTTCGTGATCAACCCACCAGGGGCTAGCTCTCCCTTCTATTTACTGAGACAGAAGAAGGGAAATGATATTTTGGCACGAAAAAAAATCTTATTCCAGGCAGGTACTGCTGATACTAAATTAAATATATACATATACAAAAAAGGGTGCACTGTAAGAGATGCATTACAATCTATGCAGGCTTTGAGCACACTCTCCTCTTTAGTGGATATAGAGACTGTATGGCTTTGCAGCTGGTAGAAACAATAAACATAGGCGAAATACCAGCAAAGACAAGCGACTTCAAAATAGTTTTTCACATGAGATAAAAAAGTTTTGGTCTGTGAAATTAACAAATGGCACATCGATATCGCTTGGACGGTGCACTGACACATGCCATTCATCATCTGTTGTCACACTGCCTGCTTCACGATGCAGAGCGCATTGAGTCCATGTTTATATACTTGGGTACGTAGAGGTTTGGCAAAGGTACCTTAGATAATTAGCTGGGCCCTTACAAAATGCACAAAGATCACATGGGGAGTGGACGAGACGATTTATTGACTGCTCCGAGTGTATTTGTATCTGCAAGTCTACCTATTGTACACATCCTCCCGTGTTTGCAGCCGGGCTGCCCATGACTGAAAAAATCGGCCCCTAGTCGGTGTGGAAGAAATCGCTCAGCTGCGACTGGATTCCCTCCGACACCGACTCGGTGTCATCCTCCTCACTGCTGTCCTCCTCTCCCTCAGATTCGTCCGAGGACTCTTCCTTCTTTACCACTGGAAGAGGGCGAGGCTTTGCCCAGGGCCGGTATGGGTTCACACCCTGTGTCGGCTGTACTGGGCTGGGAGGGAGAGGAGGAGCAGCAGGAGGAGGAGGGGTGCGACGCAGGAAGTTCGGGAGGCGCCGGCCAGTCCCCTTGCGACCCTGGAAGCCTTCGATGGGACCAGCCATCTCCCCTGCCGGGCGCTTGCGGGATGGTTGCACCGAGCTAGGGTGCGCAGAGGCAGAGGCGACGTTGGGAGCAGCAGGGAGAGAGGGGGATGCTGAGGGACCCTCAGCCACCCGAGGGCTGGGTTGCTGCGCGCGAACGAGATCCTGGAGCTCTTTCTGTGCATCCTGGATCTTCGTGGATAGGGACATGGCAGTGCTGAGCTTACTGCGCAGGTCCTGGGCCTGCTGCTCGGCAGTGGTCTTCTCCTCGAGAGCCACTGCCAACTTGGCATTGGCCTGGCCAAGTTTCTCTGTATATTCAGAGATGGTTTTCTCCTTCTGGACAAGAAGCTGCTGGAGTTTCTTCAAGTCCTTCGAGTCCTTTGGCGTGGCCTTAGCCTGGTCGCGTTCCTTTCGTAGGTCCTGGTTCTCCTTGAAAATGGCCATCAGATTGGCCTGTGCCTGCCTGGACACGGCATCTTGAGTCTTTAGTTTCTCCTGTACCTCTTGGTACTGCTTATTGCTCTCGGCCTGTTCTTTCTGGGCTGTGGTAAGAGCCGTGAGAGTATCGTTGTATTGGCTCTGTGTCCCGTCTAGCTTGATGACGATCTCTGTGTATTGTTGGTGTAGTTCATCATGCTGTTTGCCAAAGTCCTCGTTCTTCTTTGAGAGATCATCAATCTTCTTTTGGAGATCGGCAGCGTGTTTCAGAAGGTCATTGTACTTCTGTTCCATCTCCTTGCTTTGCTGAAGGGCCTCTTGAACATTGTGTTGCTCTGAAGCGGCAGCCTTCTCTGCAGCATGGCTGCTTCGCATCTCCTCATATCGTCTAATCAGTTCTGCATACCGCATCTCGGAAGCTTCTAGCTCTCTGTTGGAAGCCTGCAACTCTTTGTGGACAGCATCGCGTTGAGATTGCACCTCTCTGAGCTTTTCCAAGCGGGATTTGGCTGTGTCTCGCCACATGTTCAGGGCCTTGAGCCTCTCATTCATCAAGGCATTATCGTGTCGATGTGACTGGACCACTGCCTTGGCTGTGCCGGGTTCGAGATTGGCCGTGCTTTCGTTAGACTCACGGGGCTGTACTTCCTCCTCCTCATCGTCGAGTAAGATATTCCGGTTCTGCCTCCGAGCCACAGCGGATCTGCCTGGGACATCCGGCGCAGTGGGTTGCTCTTGAGCTGCAGGTGTGGATGCTTGCGTTGGAGGATCAATGGTGTTGCGAGCTTGGGGGAGGTTGGTGGCACTAGGCCTAGTAGCCCTCTCCATCTCTGAAATGGCAACTTCAGGTAGATCATGCTCAAGGTCGGCCTTGCTGCAAAAGCAGCTCGGAGTGAACGTGTTTGCTGTGTCCTCTGTGAGATCTGTTCTTGGCAACCACCACATGGAGTGACCTGTTCGATGGCCATGCGCAACGGAGGTTCGAGTCGCAAACCTGAAAACCCATAGTTAGCAATCAGGTTTTGTGTCTTGAAAAAGAGGACAGGGCAAGAATATGGAAACTAGGGGTAGAGTTTGTGTGGGAGTAAGTTTCAAGCTGGTGAGTTAAGAGGTTCATAAGAGCCAAGGAGGAGAGTTTGGAGGAGGAGCAGGGCAATATGGTATTGCGAATGAGCAGATGTTAAAAGAAAAACCCCTTGGGAAAATGGTAAAAGGGGCGGCGGTCCACCAAAGTAAACAAGACTTTATACTTACTTTGCCTCGTTGCTGGTGTGAACAGAGACCTCAACGATAAAGGATTCGCTGATTTTGATCCGAGCAAGTCCATCCCCTGGGCCATGAACGCGAAGCTCACCCTCTTTCTTTTTGGTGCCGCGCACGGTCAATCCTGTGAGACCAGCATCGCACCTGATAACTGCATCAACCTCCCGAAGGACAGCCTCAAACTCTTTGGTATTGTGAGGAGGCATTTTTGGCGGCAGACAAAAGGTGTCAGGGGGTGGCGGTGATTCGCTTTATTTGTTGGTCTGGAATGAATTTCCAGCCTGGGTTACTTCAGCAGTTTCGGCGGCTTGATGGGGTCGCTTAGTTGTGTTGTTGATTCAGGTTGATGCAAAGTGTTCTAGATTGACGTGAAGTACTTCATCGATATGTTCTTGTTCTCGGCGGATAGGAATGCTTAATTAGTGTAGATGTATCGGCGGCGGATGTGAGTTGTACCATTCGCACAGGTGTGTTCTTAGGAGAGAGATATTCTCAGTTGGCGTAGATGTATGGATGGATGTGAAGCAAGTACGCGGCCTGGGGTGCTGGGGCAATGCGGACTATCTTCAAGTGAATGCTGAACGGCCTTGAGATCTCTAGATCGCGCAAAACTGCTTAGACGGTATGCGTATATTCTTGGTCATTTGAATTAGACCCATGGAATGGGGTTGGGTGTCAAGTCAGTGTCGGAGATTCTTGGCTTGTCTAGACCAAGAGGTCGGAGCAGGGTTGACAAGACGATATTGAATATTGTCAAGTCAACGTCGGACGTTCTTGCCAAAGCAATGTGAAGCTGTTCTCGATGGGTGTGAATCGTGCCGCTACCTTGGTTTTCTAAAAGAGATTAGGCTTGTTCTTCTTAAGTGAGATGTATGCGTGGTTTGTATGAGTTTCCAAGCGGGATTGGTTGCTCAAGTAGTGTGGTTTACCTTCAAGTAATGTGAAAAGTGCTTGGCAGAAATGCGTCGCGCTGCCGTCAGATTCACTTGGTCAGGTCGCTCAGACTGTCCAGGCAGCTTGGAGGACTTTTAAGTCAAGGTGAGAGGTATTTGGCAGATGCGAGTCGCGCCGCTGTCAGATATGTTTCTTAAGCTGCTTGGGTTGTCTTAGTAGTGTAGATTACCTTCAAGTCTGCTGGAGAGGTGTTTGGCGGATGCGAGTCGCGTGCGATCAGTTTCACTTGCTAGGATCGCTCGAGCTGTCCAGGAGGTTTGAATATGTTCTTGATGGTCGTGAATTATAGAGCTCGCTGGAATCGCTCTGTTGACTTGGATTGCTAAGCAGATCAGATATCTTCTCGGCATAGGTGAGTCGTGAAGGAGAATTGGGTTACCCAAAGACACGGTTGTTCTTTCTTGGTAGGGGTGAATCGCCAGTTGGAATATGATGCTTAGCTGGGCTGATCACTTGGTCTCTTGGAGGATAAGACTATCCATGCTCAGCAAAAGTCGCCTAGGTAGTGTGGAATTACTCTTGTTAGGTTAGATGGGGATCGTGCAGTCGGCTTGGGTTGCTCTGCGAGGAAGGATGACGATGAGATCAACCTCTAAGAAGACATTGGAGATTCTCGCTAGACGCAATTTGCTAGGTGATGCGGGCTATTTCTTACAGAATGGCACCCACTCAGGCGTACTTAGATCGCTTGGCCAGTCCAGATTCGTCTGGGTAGATTTTTGGTCCTTTGGGCAGCAAGAACCGTCTGTCTGTAGATGTGAGTCGCCAGTCAAGTCAAGTCCGTCAGTCGGCACGGGTTATCCTCACAAGTTCCTAGGCCGTGTGTGTATTTGCTGTTGGATGATGTGAACCGCTCCGTCAGATTCCTTTTAGCTGATCGTCGATAGGCAGCATTTGTTGTCAGAAGACGAGCTCTGGGCTAAATACGTTACTGAAATGACGGATTAGAAAAGGAGGAGGTCGATGAGAGATGAAGCTTGGTGAGAGGTGATGTTGGATGAGAGAAGAAGAAGCTGGATCCGAGATGAAGTTGGATCTTGAGAGACAAAGTTGGATTAGAGAAGAGGTTTGATCAGAGAGTCGAAGTTGGGTCCGAGACGAAGTTACGTTGGGTTAGAGAGACCAAGTTGTATCAGGGAGAGAAGGTAAAGTGAGGAGAAGTTGGATTAGAGATACCAGGTCGGATCGGAGACGGAAATAGGACCGAAGAGGAGATGGGATGAGAGACAAAGTCGGACCAGAGACGAAGTTGGCTTAGAGAAAGCGTCGGTTGAGAGAGGAAGTTGCGTCGGGGAGGAAATTGAATGCGAGACTATGCTGGATGAGAGAGGGACTTGGATCAGAGAACTTTTCATTCTATCGTTGCTTTGGTTTAGGAAAGAGATTTAGAAGGGACGACCTGGAATCACTAGGAATATGGTATCTTGAGAACAACGTTACGATTAATCTAGCCTAGCTATAGCTATCCATCAACAGATGAGCTCCCTGGTTCCATACCGTCCTCGAACTATGCCATGACGAAGGAGTCGTTGGATCAGAGACTTGAGACGGGGAATTCATGGAGGTCTGCCCATCCATGTTCAATTTACTGCAGAGAAAACCCCCCAATCGCATACTCATGTCATATCATCGTCACTGCACAAAGAACGTGCTTCATATGAGTGTCCTGCACATTATTCCTAGTTCGTTCCACCACCGCAATTTGACATTTTTATCGCCATCTTAGGCAGTCTTGGCGGCGCTCTGATCAGCCACGCCGGGAGCGGCAGGGGCGTCAGATGAAGTTGCCGTCGTGGGCTTGGGCTTCTCTGCTCCGAACACCTTGTCCAACCCAGCCGCCTTGTACGAACTGCCGCCGTGTTCCTGCTTCTTCAGCTCAGCCAAGCGCTTCGCCTCCTCATGGATATCCGAGACTTGGCGTTGGCCGGTAGTGTAGAAGTTGACAATCTTCTTGCCAGTGGGGTTGTCAATCGCCTTCTCAAAGTACGAGTTGAAGCCCGTCAGGAGACTGTTCGCCCGCTGGCTGATACCGTAGGTCTGATCGGTAGCCTTGGCGCGGTCGGTGGCATGGTACTTGGTATCGAAGTGCTGGATAGTGGCGAGGAAGCGCTGGGATACACCGTGCTTCTCGTCGAGCGCAATGGCGGACTTGAGGCCGGTGTCAGCGACCAAGTAGCCGTGCGCCAGGTACTCGGCAAGGATACGAGCGCGCGGCTTCTCCTCCTGGGTGATCTCGTCCGAATCACGCTCGGCCTGGAGCTTATGGCCCACGGTCTCTTCCTCGGACGATCCCGATCCGGTGACGGAGATCTCGTTGGGTCCGAGCTTGGTGTTGTTCAGCAGCAGAGCTGTCTTGGCGGCGGTCTCCTTTTCGAAGATCACGGTGGCGCTCTTGGTGGAACCTTCCGAGACAACATTGATGTCGCTGATTTTTCCACTGCGAAGTGACTTAGTTAGTCTCCACCAGGAGTTTCATAAACAATCGCGAGCCTCCATGCCTGGTGGGTGTCTAGTCGCCATAGCTATCTGCGCCGCTATGCCTCCCTGTCGCGCAAATACGGCAGTGCATAGCTACGGCACGCGACACCCGAATACGCATCGCTGGAGAAATTGCTTACCAGAAGCTGAAGAAATCCTTGATCTCCTTGTCGTCGGTCTGCGCCGCGATGTTCTTGACGCTCACAGTGGCGGCCATATTGTCGGTGCGGGTGGGTTCAGTTCAAGTCGTGGGGATCTGGTCGGTGTGTGATTTTGATTGTTAAGTTCTGGAGCGAAGTAAGATGAGAGATACAAAGCAAGATATTGAGATTTGGAAAAAAAAGTTCTCAGGAGACCAACCTTAAGTATCTGGGAATTGGTATCTCTTATGTAAAATAGAAGGTCGAGTCGAGTAGGAGACGCGTGGAAGAGTTGGAGGGGAAACGCTGCGCCTCGTCGTGAGGCAAGTTGGAGGGGCAAGAACCATGTCGTCATAGGTTGGGATCTGGATCTAGCCTAGGCGAAGGGACCCGTCGAGCCCGTCAACAAATCCCTGTGACTGCGCAAGCTGTGCAGCTAGCCAGAGGGGAGCTCGAGCCCCGTACAGTACGAAACAGGGTGCCTCCACGTAATATAACTGAGCCGCTGGATGGATGTTCCTAGTGCTGAACGTACGACTAGGCCAAATTATCGGGTAGTAATGATTCACTGAAAATTCCTAGTAAACATTTACTTCTGGCACGTGGGAAGCTGAAGCTGTCCTTAAAGACCCTCTCTCCATGCAACTATTGGAATTTGCTAAATTGTACGGCGGACGATGCTACGGTACGATCGATGCAAGCTCATTTCGCACTCACTCTGCTCGTCTGGTTAATGGGTACAATGCTCCAAGTACAACATTGTAAGGTACCGATTACCGTAGCTGCGTAGCTCTGTTGGGTACAAATTATACGCAGCGTATTTTACCACCGCCACAAACCTCGGCTGAGGCAACGTACGTTTCCTGTGGCGTTTTTCCAGAGAATGACGATGTCTCTTCGTCGTCACGTCCAAGCTTCCCAGAGTTTGATTCATTGGCATGTGAAAGGCCCAGAGCATTCTAGAAGTATGTATCGAGCGGTAAATATAGCTAGCCAAGCTTGCCAAGTTAGCATTGCGATATCCAAGATATTTGACACTGTGTCACGATCCACACTAGTCACAATGACAGAAATGGAGGGGAACATCGCTCGTGTCGTTTAAGCCATTTATGGCTTGTCCAAGGGCCGTTTACAACTGGAAACAGAACCTTCGAGGAAATACGCGCGGGAGGCACCAGTTACTTTAAGCATTCTGACCGCCTATTTACCAGGAAAGAAGGCTGGCTGCCTCCTTGGGGACCGAGGAAGGAGTCTCCTGGCAACAATATTATAGGAGAAGAGCAAGCCAAGCCCTGCCCATCACATGATCAAGGTTGAATGAGGCACGATGTCAGGTTGAAGGGAAGATTCAGTGCTTCACAGATTCTGCGCACCTAGAGAAATCCAATGCTAGTCCAAGTCGCTTTACACATGGCCAGATATCTTCATGCATTCTGTAAACCGTATCTCACCATGTTGAAAAGAGCAACAGGCGCGGGTCTCCCAGGTACCTTCGACAATAAGGTACGGAGGGCAATTGCTAAGCCAAATATATCATTTATGTGACCCGCCTTCTTATTCCATTCGCCGGTTCCGCTCTCCTTCCCAGTCATGATCCGGCGAGTGGTGGCATTTGACGGAGCGATTGACTGTCTAATAATATGAAACAGTAATACAGTGACTGGTCCTCAGATAACACAACCCCAAGACGGAGAGCAACAAGTGCGTATAAGGCACGCTAGGCAGCCTGTCAGTGAGGGGGCTGGACGAGAAGCAGCCGAAAGAGTTGGGGATATAGAATATATCTGATTACATCCAGTAACCGCACTTGGTGATTACGAGTCAAACAGGTTTAGGTTGTCGTTGGTTATTGAAAGCCTAAGAACTATATAAAGCTGTTAAAACACTACTGAGAAGGCCGTCTAATATCTCGAGTGTATTTCTCGTTAGGTATTC
>FTLB01000183.1_pt1 | contig 14065 bp, 11 predicted proteins | sample 1658291 | NCBI WGS metagenome assembly FTLB01 (sample SAMEA3914812, study PRJEB12502) | metagenome | biome: forest; material: soil | place: Canada | collected 2011-07-07 | depth 0.1 m
CCCCCCCCCTTTGCGGTTCCGGCCATGTGCGGGGCGCGGCGCTGTGGTAGTGGTGGTGGGAAGCACGGATGCGGAATGGGGCAACATGCGCCCAGTACTTATGTGCGTGCTGAGCCTCCCCTCCCTTCCCTGCCTGGGACTTCTTGTTTGGGTTGTGGAATATATTTTACTAGGGTTCCCTTTGGGCAATGTCAAGTGTAGTGTACGGGGAGGAGAGCACTCCGTCACATTCTGCCCCCTTTTCTCCATACAGAGCTACTCTCGCTTTGTATGTTGCTTGGAGGTAGTTGATCTTATCTGAACCAGACGAGGCGGTGAGTCAACGCGAAGAAAAGAAGTAGGTAGGTGGGTTGGCCGCAACGGTTCCGGTTGATGTGCCCTCAAGGGATTACGGGATGCAAGTACATGCTCGCTCTGCGCCGCGTCGAGGCGCCGTGGCATGCGCAAGTAGCACTCGGTGGTTTTGAATATATTCACCTTGCAGTTTCAGCTGTATCATGGTCAGTCGGTGGAATGAATCTCCTTGGACGAATGACAGGGCACCAAGTAAAATACAATGGCGAGTTTGAGTGGTTGACGTCAAATCATTGCATGGCCGCTGGCCCGTGGAAGGAAGAGAGCCCGATATACCAAGCCTTTCGGGTGCTATGACCTGGACCGGCTACAAGTTCACACAACATCAGGATGACGACAACTCAGTCTGATAGAGTAGAGGATGCAAAAGTCTAGTAGATTTATCTGGATAATTATAAAAGATTACCGTATGGTCTGCCCAGGGTGTACACAATTATATATCGACACGGCTGAACCCAAACCATAACAAGAAGTGAATGCTCTCCGCCTCCGAGATCCCCCATGTCGAATCCCGGAATGACCAGGACGCTGGCCATTTTCCATCTTTGCGACCACTCTTATCTCCTCCTGCGCGTGGAAGCGCGGCATGCCCGCTTAGAGCTGGATCTGGAGAGGAACACAGCCAACGTTGACCAGGCCCTTCTGCGAGTTAGCTGAGTGCCGAGAGAAGTAATAGATATGCAGAGCCTAGATGAGTGGGGGAGAGAGAGAGAAGAGGGGGAGGGGGGCTTACGTCCTGCGCCACGCTGCAGCAAGCAGCCTGCTGGGAGCAGGCAGAGGTGAGAGGGACACCGAGTCCTAAGCACGGACGTTAGTACACGAGGTCAAGACGGTGAGCGAGCGATGGCTGTCCATACCGATGAGTTCGAGGTCGAGAGGGCTGCAGTTGCCGCCCAAGAGGTCCGAGACTTGGACGCCGCTCTCGTCGGTGGCGCTGTTGCAGCACGAGACATTCTTGGCGGTGCCACACTGCTGAGCAGCGTCGCCGAGGGTGGTCTGGCTGTTGTCCCCCGAGCTGGCGGTGCCAGAGCTGTCGGTGCTTCCGGGGGTGTTGGTAGAGCCGGTGGAGCCAGTCGAGCCAGTCGAGCCAGTCGAGTCGCTCGAGCCAGAGCTGCCCCAAGAAGGAGCGGCGTAGACAGTAACCGCGAACGCGGCGACGGCGACAAGGAGGTTCTTGATGGCAACCATTTTGACTTCGGGTATTTTGGTAATGAAGAAAAAATTAAAAACTTAAGAAAGTGAGAAGGACTGTGGCCGAGGTGGTAATCGGTATAAGATAATGATAGACGGTTGAAGGATCGACTGTTGGACTGCTGCTGGAGTTGGAATGTAAGAGGGGTTTGATCTCAACTGGATGGCTACTCGTTTATATATCAAATCTAGCGAGTTGGACCCAACTCTTAGGAACAATCAAGCTCAACCCTTGGGGACGTCTCTGCCTATGGTGTCTCACCAACACCGTAGCTCGGAGGGCTATAGACCAGGAACTACTATGGTACTCGTCTCGCATGACTTACGGCCGTCTCATCAAGGCCCGATCCCTTGCAATGCTAATCTCCCTTCTGGATCGCTCTCGAGGATACAGCGTAGGCCATACTTCGTATCTCGAACTGCATCTAGCCCTTTCATGCTCCGCCGTCGCTCCCTGTTCTATACACCTTGCTTGTTCTCCCTGGCTTAGACTGCACTGATTTGGGTTGCTCTGTTCTTGCTTGGCTGGGATGTCCATCTGGGCGCGCGGCTCTTCTCCAGCCCGCTCCCCAGACGAGTCTCAGATGCAAGGTCCAGCGGACTGCAGCAGAGTTGTTGAGTCAAATTTCGTTCCGTGCGCGTTGCGATGGAGACTATTCTGCGTCAGCCGGATACTTGGCTGCAGCGAAGAGCCGAGACATCACCGGTGCTCAGTGGAGACGCGACCCAAGGGAGGGCTCAGCAATGTCAAATATGACGATAGAACTCCATTTTAACTACGAGTCCATTACTAAATGCGGAACACTCCTGATGTCCTTCCGAGACTTCGCCAAGCTGTGCGTTGGAACCTGTCGCCGATACCTACTTTTAGTCAGGCACACATCCAATTCGGTACCTGGGGCGTGCTCACTCGCTCCGGCGGGAAACCTAAATGACACGACGTTGCTGAAACCAATAATCCCCAGACTTACAATGATTATGAATCGTGGTCCCCAAAAACTGGTTGGTGGCAAAGCTGATCCTTCAAGATCGAAGCATCATAGTCAATTCGAAGTGGTAATCCAAAATCGATCACTGTAGTGTGCATCTGCTCGTGATGCTTGTACGACCGCTGATCCTCTCCATTCATATCGCCCTCGCATAGTCCTAACAAACATAGTATTTCTCGGCGATTAAGGCGTTCGGTCGATCATTTCAATATCTACTAAATGGTCACTAGGCGACCACAAGACCATTGTCCTGAAGCGGAGCTAGGGTCCGAGGGACGTCTGCTCCCTCGGACTGCGAGACAGATCAGGGCCCTGTGTTCGGAGTGTCCAGACCCCTGAGATGATCTTTGCGGGCACAAGCGTACTAGTAGTATCCAAAAATAAGACGCCGCGCCTTCGTTCCCCAAACTACTTACTCCCTTGCTCAAGCAGCCATCGAAGCCCCTCTACACTGTCTGCCTCCCACTTCTTCTTCACCTCGAGGTCCGGAAGGATAGACCACGCACAATGAGAGAATCCAGGATAGAGATCCAACCTGGTCTTCACGCCGCTCTCTTCCCTCAGGACAGTCTCGTACACCAACGTGTCATCCCTGATCACATCCATCCCTGCGGCCTGGAAGTACGCAGGCGGGAGTCCGACGTGGCCCTTCCCGACCCGGCCCTCCGAGTCTACCCCGAGCTCGTAGTTGGGCCACGCAAATGAGCCCATCAGACTCCCATCAGCCGGCATGTGCAGCAGTTCCATGATGGCATCCACCATCGAGGCGGGGAGCAGCGGATCGTCCTTGTTCTGTTCGTAGGACAACCACGCGTCGGCATACCTCGACGGAATCGGCGCGTACGAGCGTGGGAGCATGAAAGAACCACACGTGAAGAACTGCCCCGTCAGAGGGGGCTGAAGTTTTGCGTCGTGTGCCAAGTGCGCAATCACCGAAGCCATGTTCGCCCCGGCACTGGTTCCGCCGATGATGAACCCAGCAGCCGCATCCGCGTTGGGGGGCAAGAGTTTGCTTCGACTCTCAGGACTGGCTGACAGTTCTTTCGCCACGAGCTGGACGACTGCCCATGTGTCGTTTATGGATGAAGGGAACAGGTGGTCAGGTGTCAGCCGGTACGTGGGCAGCACGAACACCGCGCCGGTCGCCATGGTAGCGATACGCGCCAGTTCTAGGTCGAACTCTGGGAAGCCCATCACGAAGCCGCCCCCATGTAGCAGCACCACGACGGGCGCCTTTGCGGCGTCCGCATCGACCGTCTTGCGACTCACGATTATTACTCTCGAAGTGAACCCAGTGGACAGCGGGAGGAAATGCTCCGTCTCAGAAACACCACGCGGGCGAGTCCTGGCGAGGGCCGCCCGCATGGCAGGGAATTCTGCGGCGAGACTTGCTTTCTCCTTGAGGAGGACCTCGACCATGTTCCGCTTGGGATCCGGGGTGTCCAGCCTGTCGAGCGCAGCCTGGAAAGCCGGGTCCGGGCTGGCGGACGCACGAACCTCCTCGGCCGTGAACCGAGATCTTGCCGTTGCTGCTGTAGACATTTCTCGTAGAATGGCTATTTCGATGGTGTTGAGGTCTAGAACAGGACAGAAACATTCTTTGCGAAGGGTGATTCAGTTCGTTGTCTTTCCATTTCCCCACTTTGCGCTGGGATGCTCATCGGTGATTGATCATGCCGCGCAACTGCCGGTGAGGTTTTTTGCCGAATGTTGCAGATCATAGGAATGAACAAGTGCGCAAGGTGGGGGTTCAGCTCTCCATTGCCGGTTGTTGTCGCGGGAGATGGCGGTTCAAATGCCAACCGGTGTACCGCGCGAAACATCGAGACAAGTCCAGCACAAGGCAGAGAGAACCGACTCGTGTTCGGGCCGTTTTAGGCAAATGGATGTTGAGAATGGCCAATCTCCTATCCAACAAAAAGACACGAGATATATCTATGAGGTACGAATATCATAACGGGAGTCTATCTCCCTACAGTTAGGCACTAGGTGGGAGTTTGCGCATATTATCCGCCTGGAAGAGGCGGCAGAGCGTTCCTAGGAGTCAATCGACGCTTTTGAACTATCGGAACGGGGCTAGCGCTACCTAATACATGTCTAAGCGGCGTTCTGTTTGCTTAACATGATTTTTGATTCTATAACGTACGGAGTCATCGAATTATGCTGCCCATATTCGGATATAAGATTATTCCATTCCTATTCATACCCAGTTAGATCTAGATTTCTCATGTGATACATGTATTAAATAACGGTAGCATTCTCTATCCAGTTGTGCTTTTAAAACACTGACTGCAGGCCGTAACTTCCGCCGATATTTACTATTTTCTAAGAGCACATCTACCTGGGAAGTATCCACTCTCAGTAGGTATGTTTCTTTTATAAATCGATATCAGTATAATGTCGGCTTGTATTTAGTAAATTCGCAATATGAGACCCTGTATAGCAAGGTTGGCCTGAAGATCTATGAGTGAGCATATCACTATAACCAGAATTTCCCTCCGGCCCGCGGCCCTAGTATTGATCCCATGCATCGGGGTATGAGTTGACTGGCAAATTTTAACAGTCCAACTGCAAAGGCTATCATCTGTCCGGGGTCAGATTACTCGGATAGGTTCACCAGCCTCCTGGTGCAGCCACCACAATGTAACAATCTCCTCATGGTGTGATCCCATATTTCCTGACGTAGGTCAAGTATAAACTGTCTATCGTATTTCTAATATGCGGCTTCGTATCACAAAATGATCACATATAGTCGGCAGACCCCACATTGGATCAGCATTGCGGCCGATCAAGGGGCTGGGTTTGGCAAGTTAATATACGCCTCCAAACCGGCTGGAATGGAGGTGAGAGTCTGCAGCAACCAGCCCCGATCTCCGAAGATTTTCTAGATGGGGTCGGCCGTAGCTTCGATCGCTTCTTCTAGATTGCCAACCCTTCTTCGACAAAGAAAATCCCGGCTAGGCGAGCTAAGGGAGCCTACGCGAATAGAGCGACCGGGGAATGACCGGCACCACCGCCGCTTGGATAATATGACATGCTCGTATTGGGAGTACAAATCGCATCAGTAATATCGAAATCTTACATACTGCATGCAGCGGAAGCTGTCGGTCTTCATTGCTCTGGATTACACTTTCTTTGTTCGCTCTTGATGGTTACTTATCGGGATCTGGAAGAGCTTCGCAAGTATAAATCGAGAACCGTTCATCTGAATGGGTTCACATGGATACATACAGACCGTCGAGAGAGATTCAAAAGAAAAGCATAATTTGACGTAATTACATTTACTATCAAACGAGATCGAAGTACTACCCACAATGTTTTCACTGCTTTACTCACTCGCGCTCGTCACGAGCGGCGCCATTGCCTCTCCCGCTCTCAACCGGATACGCGACAACTCAAACATCTCATCTTCCCAGGGTTTCATGCTCGTTGCCAACATAACCGACCTCTCCAAGGACCTTACACCATCCGTAAACCACTGGAAGCTGACCGGTGTCCACGTCGGGGCCGGCATCAACACCGCCATCCTGGGCTCAGGCGATGCTGGCACCATCTTTTTCGAAAACGGGACCGGCGACAGCATTGGGCTTGCGACTGACGGGTATCCTTACGCATGGGGACTGTACATCGTTCGGCCCGGCACCGAGCAGCAGCCGGGGCCCGATCCCGTCGATTGGGTCGGGATGCGTCTCGGCCTGGCGCAGCCCGGGGTCGGCATCCTCGGCACACCTTCTCTGCACGTACGCACGCCGGACGATGGGACCTTTATCATCTGCAACGAGACAAAGCCCGCCTACGGCCGCCCTCAGTATCCGGTCAAGTTTGTGAGACCCAGCTCTGTGAGTGGCGGCGCGCTGCAGCTCGTGATTCCGGCTTCCTGCGCACCGATCACGCTGCTGCCGCAGTGTGCAACGCTTAATCCGATCGGGGACGATGCGCAGTATAATCACGATTATGCCAGAACGGCTCCGTGTTATGAGGATGTTGCGTCGATCAAGTGGTAGTGAGAGGGGGTGGGTGGATCGGGTGGGATAGAAAGTCGGTAGCGTGAGAGGTCAGAGCAGATGTTTCGGGAGGTGGCAATCTAGTACACAGAAATTGATCACGTCTAGTTATATTACTGTAATTAATTCAATGAGACATACACTATCCTGGACTTGATTTGGTCTTATGACCAAGAGAGAGGTTCACGGGTGGAGGACGTTCACGGCATGACTGGCATAGTGGGACCATGACTGCGATGGCTGGACAGTTGAATGATAGATGCAGACTCATATATTCAAGATTAATCTGATCCAGACGATTTTCATGAGATACATGAATGGGGTTAAAGATTGACATACCTATGAAATTACTGACATGATGGCATATTGCAAACGTTGGACGGGAGCTTCCACATCCTAGAGGCTTAGGGCTGTTTGTCCTGCGGTGCTAACTCATCCGAGAAAAGAAAAAGAAAACAGTGTGGCACAAAATCTCAACTAGCCTTGCGAACAACTGCAGAACTGGCCCTCCGGGTGGTTTAGTTAGTGAGGGGTGTTCGATCACCTTCTCGCTCACTCCGACTCGGGCCCGACCGCTGAGACTGATGAGCGCTGCCACCGGTCTGTGTGTCCGCGAAAGAGACCTTTCGCGCTACTTGAGTCGCCGGACCACGGCCAGCTGGCTCTTCTGCACGACGCGGCGCTGCACCCCGAGTGTTGCGTGGTGGGCGGAGGTATGCTGGATTAGGAGCCTGGAGGGTGTTGCTGTCAAACCCTTCTCCCAAAGAAGATCGGGGATAGGGACGATTGTCAGCATTACGAGACGGACCGGCTGTATTGTCAGCTGGCGTGCGGGAGGGATTCATGCCGCGAATTGGGGGGACCCTTACTCCTGGCTGAGGTGGCGGACGAGGAGGGTTGGTAGGCAACGTCGTCAACTCGATATCTCCTGGTCTGCCGGATTTGTTAGCTGCGGTGTCAAATTCTTCGTAGTATCCAACCATGCAAATGGCTATGGAGCACCCTGCTGCGATCCCGACCATGACACATATGAGGATGGCAAGCTGTCTAGTCGCAGGAGGTTGCACACCTTCGAAGAGTTCATCTAGGTGCAGCAACATGATGATACTGGCAAAAGAGTACCAGCAGAGATCCGAGGTTAGAAAAAGCAGACGGTAGGTAAGGAGAAGGGAAGGGAGAAATCTTGTACCTGAACTGAGATGGGGCAGGAAGAGGAGGAAAGAAAAAAGAGATAAGTTTACAAGAGACGCGCAAAACTTGAAATACACAATACTAGCGGAGATGAACAGCCGTTCATTTCTTCTTTGACACCTCTCTGTTACGTACCAGCTGTTTACTGTGTCTTTGTTCTCTACCTGATGCTCTGCGACTGTGCAGAACACCAAGAACAACGATAGCAAAACAAGGCTGGCGAATAGTCCACGAAGATGTCGGACTCAGGCCCGATTCACTGGCCCTAAACGATGGAGGAAAGAGAGACACACCTACACGGGGCTTCGATGTCCCAATCGCTTCGTCCGTTTGGTTCGATTCTTTGCTCTCCGGTCGCACATGCGAAAGGAGACCTTGATCATCGTGACGTACAGAAGGAAGGATCCTACGAACCCCATGGCAAAGAGAATCAGGATATCTGTTCCCACGTGACTGTCTCCTCCGGAGCTGGGAGCTGCGCTAGGAGCTGCGCTAGGACTAGGAGCTGTGCTGGGAGCTGCGCTGGGAGCTGCGTTCGGAAATGAAGACTCTGCCGGGATAGGAATCAATGACGTCTTCGGGATGGGAAACAATGACGTCGTTGGGAAAGGAAGTGAAGACCCCACTGGGGACGACGATTTCTCTGGGAAAGGAAGGAATGTCTCTTCTGGGAATGGAAACGACGACTCCGTTGGGAAGGGGAAAAGAGACTCCTCTGGGAGTGGAAGTGACGACTCCATTGGGAAAGGAAGTGATGACTCTTCTGGCAAGGGAAGCCACGAGCCCTCTGGGACTTGGGAGTACCAGGTAGCAGGCATGATTAGTTGTCACACAACAAGCAGGTCAATCCAGAATTCTGATACAGTTTCCTTTTGCCGATTCCACTTGAGATGCCAATAGGAGGAGAAAATTTAAACCGCATGGTGGCATCCAGAACCGATACAGTTCTATGATCAGCATCTTTGTGCGAGAAGAACGGCGGGACTGTTCCTGTCTGTCAAAGAGGTTGCCTAATTCCGAGGTTGAATTACAGAGTTGCCTTAACAACTAATTTAGGTCGGTGAATCGGGTTGCATCATGCTACCGATGGTCAGTCAGTTCCATACCGGAGAGTCGTACCTCTACCTAACCGGGTCTAGATGACGAGATCTGGCCAACGATGGCTTACGCCTGTTGCACACCGCAACCCCACTGGCAGCGAGGGTGAAAAGTCGGCATGACTGTATCGGCAACCGCCCATGTCCGCTGGCGGATAGGTAGGACCGGGGCTTAGAAAAGTGGCACGGACCAGGACGGCGAAAATTCCGGATATATCGGCGGAGGAGACGATTCTTGGCAAAAAAACTACGGAGAGTGGGGCCGAGTTCCTGGCCGGAGTTTGGCGGAGGGGATAGATTGGGTCTTTGTCCACAGGTTTCATGGGACGTCAGCATGTATAAATAAACCCAGCAAGGTTTCCAAAATTAAAGAATCCTCTCATTTATTCCTCATCGAATTCATTTCATTTTAGTCATTATTGCCGATATCGAAGGCACGTCTCTACAATAGTTAACGAACATGACCTCCACAGCCAAACTGCCTACTCGCCCAATGGGCAAGAACGGGCCTGAGGTCCCGCGGCTCGGGCTGGGGATGATGGGTTCCGGGGCTCCCGTTTGGGGACCGCCACCTTCTGACGAGGAACGACTGGCTCTCTTGGACAAAGCGTACGAACTAGGCGAGACCTTCTGGGACACAGGTATGTTTGACAGTATTGGTACCACGCATGCTATTTCTCTCTCGGGAAATAATGGGACGAGAGAAACAGAGAGATAAATTGGAGATATGAATCAATTGCTAATTGAGCCTTTGCTATGGCGCAGCCGACTTGTACGGTGACTCCGAGGTGCTGATCGGCAAGTGGCTCGCAGCCAACCCAGACAAGCGCAAAGATATCTTTCTCTGCAGCAAATTCGGTTATAAAATCGTCCCTGGAAAACCCCATGCCGTGGATTCAACCCCAGAGTACTGCCACCAGGCGGTCGAGAAGACGCTGAGCCGTCTCGGCGTGCCGTTCGTCGACCTGTATTACATCCATCGCCTCGACCTTGTTACGCCCATCGAGAAGACCATGCGCGCGATGGTCGAGCTCAAAAACCAGGGGAAGATCAAATACATTGGTCTGAGCGAGTGCAGCGCCGAGTCGCTGCGTCGTGCGCACGCAGTCCACCCTATCACGTGCGTCCAGATGGAGTACAGCCCTTTCTTCCTCGGGATCGAGTCGCCGCAGTATCGGCTGCTCGAGACCGCACGCGAGCTGGGCGTCGCCATCGTGGCGTTCAGCCCGCTGGGTAAGGGAATCCTGGGGGGCACGATCCGGACGCAGGAGGACGTCAAGAAGCCAGGGTCGATGCGATCGCATCTGCCCTGGTTCGGCGAGGAGACACTGGAGAAGAACATCGCCGTGGTCGACAAAATCACCGAGCTGGCCCAAAAGAAAGGCGCAACGACCGCGCAGCTGACCCTTGCGTGGATCCTGGCACAGGGAGATGACTTTTTTGCTATCCCCGGCACGACCAAGCAACATCGTCTCGAGGAGAATCTCGGCGCCCTTGGTTTGACGTTGAGTGCAGAGGAAGAAAAGGATGTTCGGAAGCGAGCAGAAGGTGTGGAGGGATTGAGACTGCCTGAGTATGGTCTCAAGTTCAGTTACGCTGATACCCCCCCATTGGAGGAATCAGGTTGGATTCGCTCGCCCTAGATACCTATACTACCAAATGCAAGATGGGATTGTACGGGAGATAATGTCAGACGCAAGTCACGGCAACCTCTGTAGCTAGGCAGCCTGAGGACCTGAGGAGCATCCGAGCATAATTAAATCACGATTTTGTGAGTCTAATGAGTGATCCACTCATCGGTGTAATTAAGTCAGCAGAAGTCTAAGAGCCTGTCTTGTTATCTTAGACTGCGAACTATTTCATGAATTCATAGCCCAGAAGGCGGCAAGACTTGCGTCAATGGCGCAAAGAGGGCCGGTCTTGTGCTACCTCCGTAGTCGTCGTCCAGTGACTCAAATAGCCTCTGGCGACTCGGCGGCCACCACTCAGAAAGCGCAATGCTCTCTTGGAGATTGGGAGGAAGAGACGAGAATGCCCGAGCCTGCGCTGCCGCATCATCCGCCGGGCCAATTGGCATCTTATCTAGGGGGCGGATATAAATCCTCCCAAAGTAGGGAATCGACAAGTCCAGCCCGTCGTTCCTGGGTATTGCATAGCAGTTTGCCTCGTAAGGAGCGTCTGGTTCGCCCCACACGCGGTATGGGCTGGTGCTTGATGAGGCAACGTTTTCAATCTCGACCAACATGCGAAGGATGCCCAGGCAAGCCTTGCTGTATTCATCATCGGATCTCTGAACTACCAACTCCATGATGTTCATTGCATCGTTGACCAGCCCGAGATCATGCGGGTGCTGATGCTCCAGCACATTGCCCTCACCGAGGCCATGTCCGTCAATGTGGGCGAGCAAGATGGTGCATATGGCAAGAAAGGCCTTAAATCCGGTTCCCTTTGAAGAGAATGGACAGGAACGATCACCGAAATAGGAAATGAAACGCAGTATCAATTCTCGGCTGGCGTTGACGGCGGTGAGGGTGTTGTACATATCGCCAGCGACCAGTGGCATGTCCTCTTGCGCCTGGTAGCTTTGCTGCGCGTGCAGGCCACGTAGCACATATGGCAGATGGAGGACGAGCATCACATTGTAATGATGCGTCTGCAAAAGCAGCCTGGAGGTCACGTCGGGCGCGAACTCCGCACATATCGATTCGCCCTTTTTGGGAAGACCCCACCATGCTGTTGGATACAGTTTTCTGGCCCTCTTCAAGTCACTGTCGACTTTCTGGGTTTTCCTGTGATCCATCTTGTCTCCATACCGTATTCGGCTCAGCGACGCAAGATGGATTTTCTCCATCTCCCTCAACGATCCTCCCGCCGAGCGCAAGAACGCCTCCTCAGCGGCGGAACCGGAGGCGTTGTTTGCGGCAGGGTAACCCAGGATATGGGATAGGTAACCGTCTGCTGAAACTATTCGAATCCAGAGTATATCGGTTGGTAGACCTTCTGGTGTCACAGTCGCCGAGTGATGTTGTCGTTGGTGCTCGGGAAGATGAAGCTGCATCTGCTGCCCGATTTTCAACGCCCTTCGGCATCCTCGCCAGGCTGCCTGCCAGTCTCCGGTATTGACATGGTAGACACTCTCGAGCATCAATGTTTCCAATCCTTCAAGTGATAACAGGTGTGCTTCTTGAGACAGAACGAAGCGGGTAGCAGCCTCAAAGTATTGGCGCGAGGTAATGTCCGCTGGCATGTCCAGGTCCAGACTGCGTTCTATGTCTTTTCCCATCTCCTGTAGGCTAACGGCCAAGCGGAGTAGTGTCCGCGCTAAAGTTATCGGTTCTGCCGTGGAAGATGGTATGCCTGGGATTGGGGGCATGCCACGGAAGACGGCTGACGGAGATTCACGTTTAAGCGTGGCATGAATAACGCCAACCGGCAGGGTAGCGAGATAGCTACCGCGCAGGATGGTGGCGGCCAGGTGATCGGCAGGGAGGAAAGTATAAACGAATCGACTGAGAAAGCGGTCTCGAGACGGATCTTGTAGCAGAAGGGGCTGAAATTCTCGCGCAGGTTTATACCTGGACCTTGCCTTGTCAACGCTTCGCTCGGGATCACGAGCCCACTTTCCCAGTATTGTGGTGCAATTCTTAGAGGCAGGCTTCCGCCGCACGCTGGAGAGAGTTAGGTCTTGAACCAGTGATTGGACGAATGACTCGAGCCGGAGGATCTGGCCGTCCATGTCTTGATAGGAGACGTCGTTCTCGGAGACGACTGGTTCCTCGGGAAATTCCTGAGAAACGCAGTCGCATCCCCGGCGCCGGCAAGAAGCGCAGACATCGGGGGAATCAAGCTCGAAAAGGCAGCGAATTTTCCGATACTTGCATTCCCAGCAGCTCGTAGTACCCTTACGCAACTTGACACGTCTGGTCCTGGGCACCGAAGCCACGGGTGACTGACTGGAGTCGGTCGACATTTTGACCCATGCACGAGCCGATCTTTGCTGGTAAAGAAGAGCCGTAAAGCCTAGTCTCTACCGGCTTAGTGGTTTACGGAGACGCATATGCTATGCCGGCACTTTTAATGAGTCTCTTCGTTGATTGGAAAAGGGAGCGCGTATGGGCATCATGCGCTTGAGGTTGCAGGTCTAAATTCCACCGTAAAGCCCGAATCGAGAACTTGGAACTGATTGGTAGTTCGAAGCTAATAAAAGTGGAGTCGATTGTTTCTGGTAACACAAACTTGGAACAGTCGGCACTTGCACTTACACCAATGTTCGATGAGAGAGCGAGACTATTCGGTGAGAAAATTGACATGATTTTAACAAACTGTTGGACTGGGGACAATTCCATGCCTCTTGCAAAAGGGTCAAACTTGACCCCATCAAGCATATGTAGTCATTCTGACATGTTCTCCGTTGCTTCTCTCATTGGTTTCGGAAACGCTTGCTTCTGATCCAAACTGTAACTGAACTACCAATATGCTTCTTCATGTTGAGAATCATGGGTGTAATAAGCGTAGATTGCCAGCGGCTTGAGCATTCTATCCCAAGCGACATAACACAGGCCAAGCCTTTGACTCGGCTCCGTGCCGTAGCAGCCGTGTTGAATCAAAGAGACAAGAGTCCGTGGATAATGACACTGTCGTTAATAATGGCACGGTTTCTGGGCCAGCTCCTTGTTCACCCGTAATGACAAGACTTCAGTCTGGGAGCATCGCGTATATGCAGATAGGTGCTGCGCTTAAAGGGCCGAAATTGCTTACGTACTTCGGTGGAAGCGGATATCCGAGCCTCCCGAGCTAAGAATCCTTCCCCCGTCTCCCGCCCGTGGGTCTCCCGGCAACTCTTAGCTCGAAGAAATCCCCTGCTTAGCGCCGGCGCAAAACGTATATTCGAGTTTGACGAACAGGGCTCGACGGGCACCAGCGCGCGTGTTCCAGGTTCGAACGCTTTAATATCTCGATTGTGGCTCTACCAAGACTTTTGCTTCCCGAGACTTATTCTCTACGCCGAATTACAAACTGTACCGAACCATGGCGGATCTCCCTGGAACACGCGTTCTGTCCCGGTCGAGGCGTAGCACTCCGTAACTCCGAGCTCGCTGGCCCCCCTGTCTAATCCCAAACAAGCGGCCAAAATCCTCCTTATTACCGCGAGTCGCGAGGTGTCCAGCACACCATGTCCCAACTCGGTCATCTTACTAGGTAGGATTGACCTCCACAGTGCCCCACGCTTGAGATTTCT
>FTLB01705143.1_pt1 | contig 14038 bp, 9 predicted proteins | sample 1658291 | NCBI WGS metagenome assembly FTLB01 (sample SAMEA3914812, study PRJEB12502) | metagenome | biome: forest; material: soil | place: Canada | collected 2011-07-07 | depth 0.1 m
GTATAGCCCCCCTTTACTGGCGGATGGACTATGAGGCTTAGGATAAACCGTATAAACGACGTATGCTCACGAGCCAAGTTGGAGTTCAGGTTCCCCGGGTTGAGCGGGACGCTGATGACACCGTCTTTGCTAAACCGCCTCGCATACTCCACGCCGAGCAGCCAGTCTCCGGCCTTGCTTAACGCGTACCGCTCCATGCCGGGTCGTTTTTCGAGGGCTTCAATGTCATCTACTGACACGCCAATCGACTTCTCTCCTGTCGTTTCTGTGCCGAGAGATGATGTCCAAACAACGCGGACGGCCCCAGGTGCTTCAGTCTTGGCAGTCGATACGAGGATCGGGGTGAGAAGCTTGGTGAACAGAAATGGCGCGATCACGTTGGTCCCGAGATTGACCTCGTAGCCCTGAGCCGTCCTAAGGGGACCTGGCGTCACCCCCATGAGACCAGCATTGTTGAACAGAACATTGAGCTTGGTCTCTTTGGCGAGGAACGACTGCGCAGAAGCTTTGATCGTACTGAGGTCGTTGAGGTCGAGCTTCAGAAACAGAATTGATCCGGCCGAGTTGGGCAGAGCCCGGGTGATCTCCTCGATCGCCTGGTTGGCTCGTTCCTCGGACCGCGCAGCGAGATAGACCTTGGCATTCTTCGAATACAGCATACGCACCAGCTCCTTGCCAATGCCACTGTTGCCGCCTGTTACTAGATACGTCTTGCAAGCCAGTCAGTCAACAGAACGAAGTCGTTTACAGGACCGATGGAGAAACTGAGCCCACTTTTCCTGAGAGGTCGGCGACATCCTTATCAGTGAAGCCGGGTTTTGGTGGAAAGAATTGCGTCCATAGACTCGAAAAGCTTAGCGACATGACTATGGTGTGTTTCGGGGAAATCGTGGTATGCTCGAGGATTTTGTCGAGCAAAGAGAAGCGCTGCCACTCGAAAGTGTGCCGAGCTCGCCCATTTATATCTATATCGGTCCAACCAGGCTGAATAGGAGGTTGTTATATAAAACTAGCTGATTTAAATTCCCTACACCATGAACTGCTCCATCTTGGTTTTCTCCTGAGCTTCCTCGGGCCATCGGGCTGGGAGGTCATTTCAAATGCGAAGGGTAGTGATTCTGGCCAATGAGCGAGTGCAGTTTCCGAGCTGGCCAGTAAGGAGCGTGCCAACAGGTACCCCACATGGTTAAGTTGGGGGCGAAGTCACCGGCCGACTCAGTGATCTCTGGTGGTAAGCAGCTGCGGCGCGGGACTCAGGGATCAAACAAGTCATGATATACATTGGCCAACCTTAAGCGACAACTCTTTATTTCTGACTGCTGTGCCGCTGGTTGTCACTAAGGTAGTCTAGGTTGGCCTACCTCCTCACTGCTCCTCAAAGGAGCAAAGGCCAAATCCATCTAGAATTCTGGCAGGTCGGGTCATTCAACCAGACTCTTGTTCCACCGATCTACAGGGTCCCTCGACTAGCTATGTCATAGTCTCATCTGCTTATTGGTTTGCAGATCGGCCGTCTAGGCGGAATAGAGCAATAGTGTAGATAGCAAACATAATGCCTGTTCGTCTCCTAACTATAACGCGGTTTTGAAATTCCGAAGCAAAAGGCGCAGTGAATTGAGCGGTTGGATTCTCAGCCGACTTTAACTTGCTCGCAATAATCGTCAAACGGTATTGTCGTAATCCAAAGTCAACCATTTCGCTCCTATACTGGCGCCATGATAGGATTACTAAAGAGAATTGTTAGGAGAAACTGACAGGCCAATTTGGGTAGTTGCCAGCATTACTTCGAGCTTAAGATTCCCTCTCCAGAATCAAGTATTTTAGCGGCAGCGGGGCCAGGTCAGGCCCCCAAAAATTCTCCTTGAGTTGTAAGGTTGTTGATTGCTCCTGAGGCGATGCCTTTGGTCCCAGCCAATACGACTCAGGCCTCAGATAGACCGGTCGTGCTAGGCAGTCCCTCCATCGAGAGCAGCCTCGTCAGAAGCTTCATATTCTGTTATCATCAGCTCGATGGATTCCTCCAGGCCTGGCAGCAATCCCTGTAGCGACGCAAGCGCGGGGGAGAAGAGGGACTGCTCGGTTCCCGGTCCGGAGCCCATGCTGAGTTGATCTCGCAGCATGGCATCAAAGTCTGTTTGCGTTTGTAGTTCAGAAACCGTTTGTCCGCTGCCGCTTCCGGGCTGAGGTGCTGTAGTCGCCAGGATCCCGGATATCTCTTCCCCTGATCGCAGCCGTTTCAACAGGGCTTCCGCCTCGTCCTGCGACCCTGTTCTCATAAGAAAGAGAAGCCCCCAAAGTTGATCATAGTTATGCTTCACCCAGTACAGCTCGGTTGTAAGATTATCGATAAGCAAAGTCTGCTCGGAGATCAGTTGTGTCCTGGCATGTTGTTCGTAGGTACAGCTGCCTTCATCTCGGCGCTGACATTCGGTACACACGGGCTGCTCTCCATCGCACTATCGCTCCATCAGTCCAAGTAATCACGGATACCAAAGGGGCAGGGACTTCTTCGCAGGAACCTTCTGATTAAGCGCCCTTTTCGGGGAGGGGGCTGAAGCAGGTCTTGGCCATTTACTTAAACAGCGGTCAATATTCGCCATTAATCAGGTTAAGAGTCATAGTCAAAGGATCATCGTCGCGGGGGTGATCGCAAAGCTTTTCTTAGATAGGCTCCCCGAGTCGGAGTGCGGACTGCAAAGAGATACTCCTTTTGGATTTCTTACGGCAATTTTCTTCGCTCGACAGTTGTTGCACGCAGTCCGATTACTGCCTTGGCGTCGTGGGTGTCTAGAGGAGATACCGTCCTGCTGCTGCTCGTCTACAGCGCGGACACGCGGGTCCGCTGGAAGTACGAGTCGGTTTCTCCCAGAAGACGCCGACATTTTCGCTTCGCCAGGTTTGCGATTATTCTGGGTAAAAAGCCAGCTCGTTGGCTAGAAGAGAGGGTGGCGAGTTAGGTGCCAATCCAGCTATCTTCCGCAAGGTGGGGAGCACGTAACTGTGACGTGCCCGCAACCAACCGGAAACGGCCGAAGACGGCACTGACGGCTAGCGTATTTAAGTGGGTAATTATCCAACCCCTCTACTATGATCGATCAATATGGTTGGGAATAACCCAAAACGCGCAGACTTATGGTAAGGGCTCAGATTTAGGGTAAGGGAGTAGGTCCCTATGTCGTGGCAGGAGTCCAGTCCCGTATATACAGGACTGGAGACAGTACTACCGATGGATTTTGTGAAATAATCTGGCAAAGTATTTATCTTCTTCATGATGCCTCCACCCAATCGTAAAGTGTAATTCCGCAGTTACTCCCATCTTCCCGGCTGGATTATCATTTCGCTAGGCGATGGCAGAACGTGGCATGCAGTCTCTAGTTTCAACGTGTGTAGAGTAACTCTCTCACGTCGGGCGGGAACAAGGCTGAGATGAAGCAGGGGCGATTCACCGCGCATTGGTTCACATCAAATCTCTCCTCTGTCTTTTGTTGGAGGTCTGGCTATATATAAATGCCTAACCCAAGTTCAAATTCGACCAAAACTTAACCGGCACTCTTGCAAAAGCGCACCTTGTTACCACTGCGGAGTCGAGGGTTCCTTCCCAGCAGGCATAGCACACTGGACAGTCGCTTCTTTATCCATATTTTGTCAAAGCTATGTCCCATTTCCACCCCTGGAGACACTGAGACTGTTATTCCGTGATACGTTCTCGGCCGATAGGAGAAGATAGCTTCGAATTCTGGGACAGCAGTCGGCGTGCCCAAACATCTCCTTTTTGAGGGCATATAGTTGTTCTTGGAGACCTTGTACCTCCTCCACTAACCCGCTATGCTTCTCATGAAGGGTTCGCTCTTCTTCTTGGAGTGTGTGCTCCTCCAGCGCACGCTTGCTCCGATACTTCGTGGCCGCGACTCGATTATATGCTCGGTGTATCCCCTGTACCCGGCTCATCGACGATCGTCCATGGCTACTTTGAAGGCCGTCGTGGGTATCAGCATTCCCTGTACCTATGGTGTCTGTTGTTGTGGGCGAATACCACGATTCTCCATGCTCGTGTGTACCGCGTGTAGCATGGGAGATGATCGTGCTCGGGCTGTCTGGGCTGTCAGGGGGGAGGTTGCCTCGCTCGGCACCGAGATTACTGCCGCCTGGACTGGCCGTTTTTGATCTCTTACTTGGTCGTCCCTGTTGTTTTTTTCGTTTTTCGGGTCGCTGTCCGATGTTTTTAGAATCAAGACGAGAGTCCGGGGTCGGGGGCGTGTCGGGAAGGTTGAAATGGAAGTTATCGTTGGCGTTGTTCAGAGGAGAGCGGGCAGAGATTATGTCCGCAGAGTTGAAGTATGCAGAATCCAGCCAGCTCCCAACGTGGGTTGCTTCGGTGTATGAGATGTTCGGAGTACCGGAGGAACATGGAAACAGGGACGGATAGTTCACCGCGTCAAAGTCGCCTCCAAGGATGTCGAGAAAGGAGGAGTTGTCGTCTTGGGTAAGCGTCAAATAGCTGGGGATGGGCTCGAAGGTAGACTCGCTGCTTCCGTCGAGCTCGAAGTCGAACGCGTTTAGATGGCTCGTAGACATACTGACGTTGTCGTGGTATCGCGAAGGCCAGGTGCTCTAGGAACAATCAGTAGGGGGCACCCTTGCCTCTTCATTTTTTTTTTAAATTATTTAAAGCTCTTAAGATGGAACTAGGCCACGTAGCTGGGACGTACTGGAGTTGCGACACGGAATCTAAAACCCGCCCGATCGTTACTTAGTCCAAAACAGAGAACGAAGAGCACCCTCCGCCCCAGAGCCGCCACCATATGTTGTTCGATGAGGTCAGGGACAGTAAGATCGGTGGATGGCTAACCAGTACGAACTGATTTCTCGGGGATTTTCTTTCTATCTACTTTCAAGGAACAGGGATTTCCTGCCCCAAATACGCTTCCGCGCTATCCCATCGTCAACCATCTCCGGATATTGGTCAACGCGATCGCAGCGACCCGGTTCTGTGCTGTGATTGGTGGAACGGCTCCGGAGGTACTTGGATCCCATTGGTCAAAGCTCAATCCCCCAATGGAGAGTCACACCATTTACCGTGCGTGACTGTCGAGACTGCCTATTAATACGAACAGAAACTGTAACTACGTAGGCGTGTGGCGTGGGAGGTTCCTACCCCAGAGGTGCACTGTACGGACGTACAGCACCTTATCCACATTGGTGATTGGCAGCTTTGGAAGCTGCTAGATAGTAGCTCTTCAAGCGGTGGATCCACCAAAAACTGTCCCTGATTTGCTTTTCCACCACTTGCTCGGGTATGATATGTCGGCTTATCCTTGTGACGAAAGACGAATGGCACGAACGGAGAGTTTTGTCCTGATCCTCATCTAGATGCAATACCAAGGGTCCAGATCTCGAATTCAAGATTATGCCCGATGGGAACTCAAAACGCTGTATAAGGTACCTTACTGAATCACAATGGTGGTGCCCCTCGTCTTTGAACCCGCAATTATGACCTACGGTTGCGTAGGTTACCCATGCGCGCCATGCTCACCGAGGCTGTCCCATGGCAATTTTCAACTCCAACAAGAGAGATCCGAGATCGGGATTGGATACAAGGCACCGATATGATGGACCCCGGATCTCATGTTCGACTTAACCGCTATTGAGTGGATCCTCGGGAAGGGGACTCCACGCTTCCTGGTTATTATACATATGTGCACCGCAGAGATCCAGATTTGTCATCGGTAGATATATCCAATCTCTCAGGCGGCCAGGCTTGGTAGGTAAGCCCCGGTGGTCTAATTGGACAGGTGTTTACTATATCTCGGCAAAGTGTAAAATCGTAAAATCTTCTTTCCAGCTCAGACTTGCCTTGATCAGCTACAGTGGCGTATAGACAGCATGTAGCACCGCGCGTCGGAGACCACGACACCCCTACGATACTTCTGTTACTCCTCGCAGGTATCCAGGGGCAAAGCAGCTTCAAGACCGGGATATCTTCAACAAATATAAAGGAATTATTGAAAGGGAGACCAGTCGTGCGTTTACTTTGCAGAATTTAGCAGGTTAAGGCTATATTCGGCCTTTAGATGAAGTCAATTCCACCCGCAGATTCCCCTCGCTCGTGGGCATCATATTGAAAGATTCAGCCCTTGCACAGGAAGGAATGCTTGCTCAGGGGACGGAGAACCAGGGAATACACCCTCTTAGACGCTGCAAGACCAAACTCAAGTTCAAACTGTTCGGAGTTCTACTATAATACATCTCTGAAATATCGACCATGTTCTCGTAAATAAATTACCACTCCAATTTGGCGGGCTGCAACTTCAAAACGCTGGATACGTTGAAACTAACGAATAGAACGACTCGCGACTGCTCGTCGCCGTTTGGCAGCGCGCCGAGCAAAGATTCTTCTCCCGGGCGCCGTCCAGGCGCATTGTTGGCCCGCCAACATCGAGTTTACGCAGTTTATTGCTCCACGGTATTGTCGAGCTGGTTGCATGATGCTGTCCCAAACTTAATTAACACCTCCTTGGTACTCAGGCAAGGATTGTTCTTCAGCACCTCAAACTCTATTTTGAGGTTCATTGGGCAGGTCAAAGGCGGACATCTCCAGCCGCAAACTCAAAATGTTGTTTGGTGAAAGGAATTGTCTCGTTCCCGCCCTCCTTCGGCATCTGGCTTGACCTCAAGCGAGTCTTGGCTGTCGCGCTAAGATTAAGCCATTTTTTGCAGCTGAATGCGGCACGCGAGAGATATGAGACAAGGGGCATGTATATGATATCTAGGCTGGAGCTGATTGTATAGCATGAGAATCTTAAACATTTTCTTAAGCGAATCGGCGACGTCTTCGGCGTCCAGCTGAAGTTGCCAATAGCGATGTCCCGAATCATCGTCCTGTGCGATGGAACCTGGTGCGGGCGAGAGACGGGAACCAAGACCAACATATATCGCCTTGCTCGAATTATTGGCATTCCCATTGACGATGCCGATTCCGATAAAGAGTACCTCCTGCGTACGGACAAGGTACGCGCCCGGTACCGCCACGGCGTCGGCCTCGGCAGCTCGTTTCTCGACTACCTCTTCAACGGCATCACTGCGCAGGACCTGCAAGACGAGTGCATCGCCGCCTACCGCTTCATCGTGGAGAACTACGCACAAGGCGATGAGGTATGGCTGTTCGGTCTCAGCCGCGGCGCGTATACCGTGCGCTGCGTCGCGGGCATGATCAACAACTGCGGCATCGTGCGGGAGTGCGCCGCCCGAGAGGACACGGAGCTGCTCTGCGAAGAGGCGTATCGCATATACCGGTCCCGATACGACATCAATCGTCCGCACGCGGCGCAGTCGGAGGACTTTCGTCGCCGTAAGTCGTGGCCCCTGATCGGCGACGAGGAGGAAGGCGAGCCGCGCCGCCGGCCTCCGGTGCGTTTCATGGGCCTCTTTGACACGGTCGGCTCCCTGGGGATCCCCAGCTTCACGGGAGGCGTGGGGCTGGACTGGCCCGAATTCTACGACAACGTCGTGTCCTCCGTCGTCGACCAGGTGTGCCATTTTGTGTCGCTGCATGATCGGTTCTACATCTTCCAGCCCTGTCTCGCCCGCCGGAAAGATCCGACGAGTATGCGCGGGATTCACGAAGAGTGGCTGCCCGGCGTGCACTACGATCTAGGGAGGCAGAGGTTTCGCTTCTTCCGGGTCGGAGCCGGTACTTTTGAAAGTTTACTGGCACGTTGGAGCTTCGCAAGCAAAGCCATTGAGCCGAATGAGGTGCTGGCCGATCTCGCCCTACTAAAGATGCTGAGGAGCATTCGACAGAGCGATGCGAGTGGCACGGTCGTATCTACGTCGAAGCTGACGGACGAAATGGAATATCTACAGCATGCGCTCGCAGCTCCCTGCCCCGACGTCGGCGATGGCGATGTGTACGCCAAGGCTGTGGAATATGGGCCATTTGGCAGATTACTGTGGCCGATCGTGAGATGGGCATTCAGCAGGGCAAACGCCATCTGGGAGCTCTTGCTGGCATTACGAGATCGGTTTATCCCCAGTAATGACGCCAATGTGTATCGATTTCAAGATTGCGACCGGACGGTCTCGCCAGCAAAATCCGTGGCCAAGATTGGCTTGGTGACGGAACAGAGGTACCCGTCAAAGACATTTCAACGCTGGGATTTGGGGCTTGGGGATCGTTCTGACAATTGAGCGCGGTAGCTCTCAATACCCGTCCCTGTCGATCTTGTATCATCTAAGTTACGTAGAACCATTTATGTATTTTTATTTCGAGAGCTAATTAAACCCCCTGGTTACTGATGTTGAGGCCCAAGGTACCTTGCTGTACGAAGTAGGTAGTGATGTTGAAAATGCTTCAAAACATCGTGTGGTTCTCTTGGTTACCCAGTAAACTGTGAGTTTGGCTAAAGGCAAGAGCCAAGCCCTAACAGGCCATGCGTTACTGCAACGGCAGGGAGCCTGCTAACGACCCGAATAAACATAGCTCGATCTCGGCTTGTTACTCCTCTGCCGTGTCCGGTAAACATCGCCAAGAACACACAGACGCAGACGGGAATCGGGCATATATTTGCACAGACACGGAGAAGCGGGCACACGGACAGTGAGTGAGCCACAGTATTGAGTACCGGGTTCATACTGCACATTTTGGGTGGTGGGTAGGAGTCCGGGACATACTTCGTACAGCAACTGGAGCCACTGCAACCAAGCTCAAGAAGTGGGTCTCGGAAGCTTTAGCGAGGAAGCAGGTTCACAACTTGCAGCGGGCTAAAGGGTCAGCTCTGGTCGGTCCTGTCCAGCGCATTTGTCTACGATCCCCTGGCTGATCTTAACTACCTTACGTAGTGCGCACTGGCCTCGACAGCTGAGCCCCATCCATCGGCCTAGTTTGCGTCTTTATCGCAGTCAAGCCTGACCCAGGCGTATACGTTTAACCAGAAGTTCTGTTGAAGTATTGAACAACAGATCCAGATCCTCGCGACTAATACAGAGTTCAGAATTAGGGAGTAAGGTGTGTAGACCTGCTGGTTGTTAAATGCCATTAATTCTGCCGGTTGATCGTGGCAGTTACGCTGTCTCGCACACATATTGGACAGTAACAGCAACAAGTTCCAAGACACGGGGGCGAGTTCTGCTCCAAAGCGTGGTGCTCTACGCACATGGTCCACGGGCGTCGAGAAGTCTCCACGAAGTATAGCCTCAATATATTGTTTTGTCTAGCCTTAAGTTCGGTAGTAAGATTCCCGACTTGCGGGAGCTGCGTTCACCACTGTGGTGCCACAGTTATAGTATGTCCAGCGCCACCATGATGTGGGATGCTCGTGGAAGCAGCCATAGATGGCATAGCCATGCCGTATTATTGCGACGTCGATCAGACTCTGTAATCTTAAGGCAGCCAGATCATGTGCCTGTCGGCGCTGCGGGTATCGTGCTGGGCCCTGGTTCGTCCTCGAAGCTCTCCCGGGAAGACGACTGCAATCAGGATCGCGTGCATTTCGTCCTGCCGCTGAGGGACAAGGCTCTTCTTTCCATCGGCGCGTGGCAGCCAGGTAGGCTGCGGCCGTGCCCTTCGCTTGCACGTTGCCCGGTGTGGTAAGCTGTTAAGATGATCATCTTTACTGTTGGAGTCACTTCGCGGCTCGGCAAAAAAGAGAGGCAAGTCTGTGCAGTTCCATTCATATTACCATCTGAATGATGTCGTCAACCCTTAACGTGCGAATACTTTAAGCGTCATATCCACACTCCCAGTGACGATGACGCAGCGGATCTGGACATCTTGATCGGCGGCTGCCGTGCTCGGCGTCCCGGCCGCCTGGCCATTTGAACCCGCGGCAGCCGCGGCGTCCGCCACTGGGGATTTCGTGATCTCTGGTGCCCACTTGATACAGGTAGCAAAGTGTTCGTGCACGTCGCTTAATACCTTGACGCACTTGCCCTCCTGGCTGAGATCCCAACACCGTATCGACTTGTCGTCCGAGACGGAGAGAAGATATTGACCTCCGGGGTGGAAGAGGAGGGCTCTGACCCAGTTGTCGTGGCCGACCAGTGTCTTCAGGCAGGTGCCTCGTGCGTCCCAGAGCTTGATAGTTTTGTCCCGGGACCCCGTGGCCATAAACTCTCCTGTATTGCTCGCAGGGGGTGGTTTCTTCAATCCGGCCAATACGGCGAGATGCTGGTATGAGCTCGGCGGCGCGAAAGCACAGCATTCCACGACATTCTCGTGGCCGAACAGGGTGAGTTTGTTATCGGTTTCTGCCGTGGAGATGCTCCAGAGGCGGAGCGTCTGGTCGTTACCAGTGGAAAGAAGAAACCGCCCATCAAGCGAGGGACAAACCGCTCGGATCCAGTCAGAATGTCCCTTGAGTGTTCTAACGCAGTAGCCCGTTTGGATGTCCCATATCCTCAGCGTCATATCCCGGCTGGAGCTGACAAGCAGGTTGCCAGACGACGGGACGCTGGAAGCTCCGGAGGGTATGAAACGAACCGAACTAACCGTGTGGTCATGGCCTGCCAGAGTACGAATATTGCGATATCCGTCTGCCGGGTCCCAGAGTTTGACCGTCAAGTCAGAGCTACAGGACGCAAGTAGAGTATGCCCGGCGGGGCCGCCGTAGTCGAGGTCGAGAACGGCCCTCGTGTGGCCCTTGAGCGTCTTCTCCAGCTCGCCTAGATCCCAGTCCCATATCTTGATCGTCGAGTCTTGGTCGCCTGACGCCACAGACGTGAAAATGGGGTGGAATGCAATGCAGTTCACGGGAGACCGGTGTGACCTCAGGGTATATCGAGCCGGTGTGGAGGGGAGCCATGATTTCGAATCTTGTTTGCGATCGGATCGGGACGTCAGGGCAACGCTGTCTAGCTCGGATCGCAGAGCTAGCACTTCGGATTCGAGATCCAAGATCTGGCGGGCTCCGGTTAGATGAAGTCAGATAAACTGAGGGATGGGGGGGTAGAGAGCTGTACCTTCTTCTGCAGCCTAACAACGCTTGTCCATTTCTTCTCCAGCAAAGTTTCGTATTTCTTCGTTGTGGTTTCATCGTAGGTAGTGCTGTTGAGATCTAACTCGGCCCGGAGCGCTGCCGCGGAGCTGGGAAGGCTGTTCGCTTCCAGATAGGATATCATAGACTTGTGCCTGAGCTTTGGTCAGCAGGACATAGGCCGGCTACCGCGCCTCTTGGGTTCGGATGGAACCCACAGCTCTTCAGCTTGCCGAGTCGTCAAGGTACGACTCATGCTGGGCAACGTTGTTGTGGCGAAAGACAACTAGGATGCTTCGGGCACTAAGATTTGGGTGACGTGTATGGCGCATGGAGAGTGACCCTGTGGATTTCCAGCTAAATAATGGGGCTTGCACAAGTCTCCCCAGGCTGGCACGGCTGGTTGCTGATCTTCAAGGTAGTTCTGAGCCTCTCGAGGTCGGCAGCTCTGGCGGGCGCTATTGTTGATTTCGTTGTCACCATACAAATTTTGGCCGATGTGTTGCATCTTTGCGACCTTGAGCCGAAGATCAGGGGGGTTGCGGGGAGCGAAAATCAATGTCACGTGAATTGGGGTTGTTGTCCCCACACCGCCGAATCTTCACCCGATTCATCGCGGCGGTACCGTGCCGACGGGACCCAACACCCACCTGCTTCTGAGTGCGGTAATTACCCCCCCAAAAAACACACTTCAAAGTTACTTTATCGTTTCCTTGAAACAGTGCCCGTGGCATTATTAACAACTCTATGCAACAACAATAATAAGACGCGCAGATGTGTCTTTCGATGCAGTCGGATATAGCGTATATAGGGGTACGAAGTATATATGGATGGGACAATTAATCCGTTTTTATATTCGGAGTCGAGGTGACGCCGTGATAAGATACTTACTTATGAGGGTTGTCCCAGTAGGTGTATCTTCCACCATGCTTCTTGCTCCTGGTAAGCGCGCAAGATTGTGTCTTCCTTCAGCCATCCATGGCCCTCTCCTTCAAATTCGACAATTTTGACAGTACGACCGTGGCGGCGCATTTCGGCTGCCATCGTGTGGGCCTGATCTGGAGTCACGGCATTGTCATCCGAACCCTGCAGCAGAAGCAACGGTGCCGTGATGTTCTGTACAAAGTAACGAGGGCTTCGTTCTTTCAGAACCCGAGCCCGGCCGATCGAGTCATCAGCCGCGCAGCAGCTCAGGATGAGACGCTCCACATCGTGACTCTCGAACTTGTAGGAATTGGCTTGCAGAGCTTGCACATCGCATATCCCGTAGGAGCTTACCGCGGCCGTGAACGCATCGGGGAACATGCTTATCGCCGACAGCGTGCCGTAGCCACCGGCACTTCCACCAAATACACCTACCCGGGCGCCGTCCGCGAGCTTCTGCTCTACGAGATATTTGACAACATCGTGGGTGTCTTGGACATCGGCCTGGCCCCAGAGACCCGTCAGCTCGTCTTGATACTTCCGTCCGAACCCGATGGAACCAGCGTAGTTGACTGTGCACACGGCGTAGCCCCGCGAGGTCCAGAACTGGATTGCCAGGTCCAGGGCTGGGGACGCGGAGCTGTTAGGACCACCGTGTAGTCGGATTAGAACCGGTGGTGCAATGCCGGGCTGTCCCTCATATTCCGGATGCTCCGGGGCAAAGTAAAAGGCATAGACGCTGCCCTGGCGCGACGACCGCGGCACCTCAAGATGGCGAGCTTTTGAAAAATAACCGGTGTCAACGGGTATATCGACCGTGGCTCGCAAGGTTGTCAACTTAGGGCTATCCGACCGCAGTTCGGACACGCGGACAAGTTCCTTTGGTTTTGATCCGGTACTGCCAAGCACTACGATACTGTCGCTTGAGAGCCGGAAGACTCCCGTGCCCGCCAGCGCTAGATCGAGGAATGGCAACCCTAGGTCCTTGTAGAATCCTGTGCGCAGATCTAAAAGAACAATATTGCTAGCTGCTCGCGTCACGCATGAAGCAACGATGGTTCTCGGATCCAGAAATATGTACGTGGAGCTAGTTCTTGCCATCAATAATGGATCGACTTGAGACGAACGACAAGGAAGAGGGAGAGGAGGCAAGACTTACCTGCCTAGCAACCAATCTGCAATAGCAAACTCGGAGGCCTCAAGACCTTTGATTGGGACCAAGTCCGCTCTTTTAGCCTCCACAGAATAGGAATATAGCTGCCAGTATCCTGACTTGTCGCTGACGAAGTACAAAGTGCCGTCTGGGGCCCATTTGGGCTGGGACACACTTTCTTTTTGCGATTGACCCGCGACCCGGGTGATGTTTAGTAAAGCTCCGTCATGCCAGTCCGCGACATAGAGGACTGTTCCTGTCCAAGGCATGTCCGGGTGGGACCACTGGAGCCAGCACACACGGGTACCGTCGGGGCTGAATCGCGGATATGCGTAAAAGTCGTCACCAGCAGCCACGGTCTGCTCAGTCTGCGAGCGGCAGTCGATACAAACCAAAGTATTGTGGACATCCTGTGCCTGAGTATATTCTGTCGCTTCTCTGTGGTCTTCTTTTATGGCCAAAACCAAGTCGTGATGCAGAGGATGAGCGGAGAAGTCGGCATAGCGAGTGCCTGGCTCGGCCGTCAGAGCCAATGTTGTGTCTCCTGAACTAGTGTCGATCCGATAGACGTTCTTTGTAGAATCATCTGAAAATATGATCTTGCTGCTAGGGGTGATCCCGAAGGAGCCTCCGCCGAGCTCTTGAACGCTTGCATGAGCCGAATATTTGGCTGGCAGGATCTCGCGAACATTGCCACCGGTGTATTCCACAATAGTGAACCGGCCTTGTTCCCGCGGACGAGATTCGATGCAATAGACGGCACCAGAGGGTTCCTTGAGGTTTTTTTAGCTTCTCGGAAAGATATATACGAGGAACGAGAGTAGAGACCGACATTGACTAAGACCTCGTGAAGCGAAATGCTGCTTGCGGACAACAGTTCTGGTGTAATCGGGCTCGGCCACAGCCCATAAGGCGCGGTACTCTTCTGTCTATTCTGAGCCATGATGCTGGGTTGCATGAAATTTATCGCCGAGCGTTGTTGAGTCACCTT
>FTLB01000968.1_pt2 | contig 13994 bp, 14 predicted proteins | sample 1658291 | NCBI WGS metagenome assembly FTLB01 (sample SAMEA3914812, study PRJEB12502) | metagenome | biome: forest; material: soil | place: Canada | collected 2011-07-07 | depth 0.1 m
TCCAGAAGCCAAGATCGATTGGAGTAGCCAGATTTGAAAAGCGTGCGGAGGAAAGGACGGAAGGAACCATTACCATTGGCCAGCTAACAACATCCATTCCCCATGATGTCAAAGTAAGCAAACTTGGACGTTGGACCAGGGGAGAGCGGGGTAGATTCGGAGCTACGAACCCATGCCCTGCTCCCCTAATGCACTTGGGCGAGCGCCAGAAAAAGGCTTCCAGAGCTCTCTGGTTTGCGCTGGGCGTGACTTTCTTTCTATTCGACCTTACTACGACCTAGTATATCGTCGCTAGTCTCTAGTCAAGTACCGAACCTGCTGTAGCCGATTCACTAGACCCGATTGTTCGAAAGTTCCGTCATAACCGTCTTGCCGCGTTTGTACGCACGTCCGTGAAGGTCGTGTGCGTTATGGAGTAGAATAATCACAACCCTTGCTGCCAGGCTCCTGTGATCTTTGGTCCGGCCACGGTAAGCTGTGTCGGCATGACTCGTCGAGAAGAGATTATTCGGTGGCTGACCGCAAAGCGGGTTGTGCAAAGCGGGTATGCGACAACGGAGCACCAGGGAGAAACTCCTGTCCGCACACATTTCTAAGCAAGCTGAAGTCTAATGCTGTGTCCCCCGCCTCTCGATAGTTGCGCTCGCTGCCGTAACACCGCAGGCAAGGCGGGAGTGCCTAACTGCGCCAGCGTGCGTGATGAGCATCAGGCGTCGACGGTGTCTCCGAAGCTTTACTCTGTAGAAGGGGTTCAAGAGGCTTCAGGGGGTTGTCTTGTTCGCGTCTATACTGGATGCGACAGGCTAGTGGGACACCCCCAGATCTCTGGCTGGACTGGGGTCGCCTTGAAATGGGTGTGGAAAGCCGGGGTGGAGATGACTCCATCAACAAGCAGAAGCCTCGTCTGGGGATGGATGCATCGTTTAACGCCGATACATTTTCGTCTGTCCCCGGGAGGATCGTGGTACGCCCTTGGTGAGATCGTACATGTATTGTACAATATTTCTTGCAATGGAGCAAAGGGAATCCGTCTTGCTCGCGTGTCTGAGACAACGACCTCAAAACCTTCGTCGGTGAGCAACATGTTGTCCGCGTCCACTCAAGGTAAGCTATGGGTTTGGACAAGAACTAGAAAAATATAGAAAAAGAAGATGCAGGAGCAGAAAAGGGAGTCGTGGGTACTCTGTTAGAAAGGTAGCACGAGATTGGCTGAGTACAAGGAAGTGGCGCCCGATGTCTGCCGACAGTCAACAACGGGGTGTGATCGCCTCGAATACATCCTCTTCAAGGATCCCCACGCAGTCGACGGATCCCTCCAACCGCGAAGATCTTCCTTGTTCTCCTCTTCCTGCTCCTCCACCGTCTGACCCGTCCCCAGCTCCGACCCCGCACACATACCCATGCGGCCAGGAGAGACCTCAACTTTATTTGTATCCAAGTAGTCCCCCGGTCTGGGCGAGAGCCTGCTCATTTCTGGTTCTCTCGCTCTCTGTCGACGCGTCTCCCCCGGACCTGCAACCTCACAGGAAGAGCGGGAAATAGCGTACCCTAAACCTTCCACGCTTCACGGCTGCGCGTCCATAATACGCCCCAGTATACGTTGGCTCACCATGTCCGACAGCGAGAAAGTAACTGCCGAGCCGGCTCCGTTCCACGGAGTCGTCTCCCACCGCGAGGAAGCCGAGTATCCGCCTCATCATGGCATGTCCGCTGGCGAGTATCTCAGCACCCGTCTTAGCAGCCTCAAGCCCCCGATGAACCATGCGCCGAACCCAATCAAGCTGCTTATGATGCTTAACCGCACACAATGGGCCTTTTTCGGAGTTGCCTTCTTTGCTTGGGTGAGCAATGAACCCTCCCATACCAGCTTGACGAGACCATTTTTTTTTCTTTGCTAACCTGCTGCTGCTCAGAGCTGGGATGCCTTCGACTTCTTCACTGTTTCGCTTACGGCTTCGAATCTTGCAGTCACTTTTAACCGGTCTACTGCTGATATTGTACGTTACACTGACGCTGTGACTCTCCTTGCCAAAAGCCTGCGCTTGTACCGTCTTTTTCTGTATCCTTCCTTCTCCAGTGCGGCTTGTATATTCCGGACGACACTCCATTTTGCGATCCTCTCCGCATCCCTTGTCGTATAAATAAGCATACATGGCTGACCTCAGACTTGGCTAGACTTGTACGTCTCTGATATTATTGGGCTTGACAGCGCGAGAGCCGGGCTAGCGTCACTGCAGTACGGCAAAGCTCGAATGCCAAGCCTAGCCCTCTCTATCCTTATGGGGACGTTTTGCTAACGTGAGCCAGGGGGAATCACTCTCGTGCTGATGCTGAGATCGGCTGGGTCCATCATCTTTGGTATCGCAGCAGATCGCTATGGCCGGAAATGGCCGTTCATCTTGAACAATGTTCTATTCATCATTTTGGAACTGGTACGTTCTGATGACCTCTCCTGATCGGGGCGTCTCCAGCACGTGCTTTAGGAGGGTCTTGGCTATCCGACGCTTGGCTGCGCGAAAAGTCGCCCTCCTTTGCAAGCCCCATGCGAGACTGTTGCAGAATAGAGAACTGACAAGGAGTCGTTAGGGAACTGGGTTCTGCCAAACTTATGAGCAATTCCTGGCATGCAGAGCTCTCTTTGGTATCGCCATGGGCGGTCTGTACGGCAACGCCGCTGCGACTGCCCTCGAAGACCTTCCTGAGGAAGCTCGTGGCCTCATGAGCGGACTTCTCCAGCAAGGTTATGCGTTCGGCTACCTCCTAGCCGCCGCCTTTGCTCGGGCTCTCGTCAACACGACCTCTCACGAATGGCGACCCCTTTTCTGGTTTGGAGCCTGCCCGCCGATCCTCTTCATCATCTGGCGTCTCATGCTTCCCGAGACACACGTGTACCAGCAGCACGAAAACGTCCGCCGCGCCGCAAAGGCTGCGGGGCAAAACATCAGCAAGACTTTCATCGAAGAAGGCAAGGTCGCTATCAAGCGCCACTGGGCCCTGCTCTTGTACTTGGTCCTCCTTATGGCCGGTTTCAACTTCATGTCGCACGGATCCCAGGACCTCTATCCTACCATGCTTACGAACCAGTACAGCTTCAACGCCAACCAGGTCACCGGTACGCAAGTTGTCGCCAATGCTGGAGCCATGGTCGGCGGCACTGTGGTTGGATTCTGCTCGCAGATCTTCGGGCGCCGCTTTAGCATCATTGTCATGTGCGTCATAGGAGGTGCCCTATTATACCCCTACTGCTTCACCAGCACCATCGCCATCATGGCGCCCGCCTTCTTCGAACAAGTGAGTACATTCCAAACCCATCCACCGACTGCAGTTGCTAATGTGAGCTCGTTAGTTTTGCGTACAAGGCGCCTGGGGCGTTATTCCCATCCACCTGATGGAGCTTTCGCCTGGTGCGTTCCGTACTTTTGTCGTAGGCACTGCCTATCAGCTCGGCAACCTTGTCTCTTCTGCCTCGGCGACCATCGAAGCCACGACGGGAGAGCGCTTCCCCCTCCCCCCCGCGGGCAAGGTCTCCCGCTACCAGTATGGCAAGGTCATTTGCATCTTTATGGGCTGCGTCTATGTCTACGTCATCATTCTTACTTTCTTCGGGCCGGAGCACCTGGGCCGCAGCTTCGATGTGGCTCGAGACGAAGATGCTCGCGAGGTATTCCACGACGAAGGAATCTCGAAGGCCATCCACCACGGAGAGAACCGGCCGTCTGACGAGGAGAAGGTCTAATTTTAATAGTAGGCGTGTGCTCCGTCATTCAAGGAGAGGAATAATTATGGATACCTTAGTTTTATGATTGCTCCCACGTTGGCTCCAAAGCTTCAAATTGACTTAGGAAGAACAAACTAATGTTCTTGGCTTTTATGCTGCTTGCCTTGATACCACCATTCGTTGCACGTGAACGTGTTCCCCCAGGATTTAGACTCTGCGTCCACCCAGTGATGCCAAGAGCGAGGGAAGCCTCGCAGTCGGAGAAAGACGAGCCGTAGCTACAGCTCAGCCCGAGAACTAGAGAGCAAAATTCCTTCGCTGCGGCTCAAAATTCGCAAAGCCGTGACACCTTTCTACCTCTACGTCACAAGAAGATGGGCTAACGGCCTAGCTCCTCTCCGTCTTCCGCCCGGTATAAATTACACCGCAGTGGAAGCGTGGGTGATTGGGAAGATACGAGGTGGCATACTTGGCATCTCTGTCTCGTAATCCGTATTCCTTTTTTATGACTTTTCTACTTTTACGTACGGGTTGGCAGTTTCTTGAACGTCCTGTAGTTTCTCAACCCTCCTGCCAAAGAAAATGGAAGATGCTTCAAGAGAGCATACAACGTAGTTTTGGGTATATATATACCAGTAATGGTCTTCTTCTTTGCCTCAAACCCAACACCATGCATGGTCCCTGCTTGGCGATCGGCTCGTGCAAGACTGAGTACCCTAGGCAGAGCAGCCCGAGATCGAAGTAAGCCTCGACGGGCAATTTACTTGCTCGTAGGTCATACTCCAGCCATTAACATCCCCCTTGGCCCAGTTGAACCGCCAATAGCATCCTGCCTGGAGATTCTGCGGCAGATTCTGGCACGACTGTCCCGTGTTGACCCCGCCGTTCTGGCTGCCCCTACAACACAAGAGAGAGTGAGTGAGCTTTCCCACCAGTAAATCGTTCTCGCAGCGCGCGAGGTCTTTGCTTACCAGCTGGACCCGTACTGGGCCCTGCACCCGGAGTCATGCGGGCCGGTGCCGCCGCCGGGCGTGAGAATCACGATATCGGTGCTGCCCGTCGCCGCGCTTCCGCTGCCGCCGGACGCGATGTCGATGGCCTGCACGATCATCTTCTTGCCGCGCGCGCCGCCGGACGTCCACTGCAGCTCGAAGCACTTGCAGCAGTTGCCCGAGGCCATGGCGGCGAAGCCGTACGCCAGGTCGTCGCCCGTCGGCACGGGCGTGTACCGGTCGCACAGGTACCCTTGCCCGCCGCTCTCGCAGCCGGACTTGGCGCTGAGGCCCGACTTGGAGCTCAGTGGGGTGTTGTTGATGTCGCACACGGCGGCGGCGCCCCTATATATAGCAGGGGTGTTTTAGAACGATACTAGAGGAGATGTGAAGGAGAAGGAGGAAATAATGCCGGCAGTATTGATAAAGGAAATAGCACTTACTGGGCCGTTCCGAGATTCGCAGACCACGAGCACCCGGGCTTGCAGCTGGATCGGCCGGGTTAGCATGCATGGACACAGCTGATGCGTTCGTTGCGCTGGGTTACGATTTACCAGTCCCATGTCGTGTACGTCTTTCCTGCGGCAGCCAGCACGGCTAGCGCTCGTGTGGTGGCCAGGAACCCTGCGACTTGTAGACGCATCGTGTGAAGAACTCCAAGAGACGATACGCGCAGTCGAGTATGCCGTACTGTAGAGATTCCTGCTATGAAGATAGATCTTTGCCAGCGTACGGCTTCTGGTCTGGGAATCGAGCGCAGCTCCTTTTTTATATTCCAAGGGTCCCTCGCTGGTCGTCTCGGATGCTTTCTGCGGTGAGTACATGTTCCCAGGTAACTGGAAGTCCTGATGCCACGAAAATAGACGCGGAACAGCCCCCGGGATGGTCATCATAGGAGCAGAGAAGCTGTCTGCGATATGGATATTGACACTGCAGGTATTAATGTAGCCTAAATCTCCTATTGGATACGGAGTGCTTCTCTCTTACGCACAAAGGGACGCAATATCTTGACCGGACAGAACCTTATCTTTCGGATGAAGAATTCCCATAAATCGATCGCCCTCTCTAGCAGGGAGGGAGTCTGGGTCCGGGCTTCTGCTGTTTCGCGGAGGAGAGTGGTTCTGCTGGGGATGACGCAGGGTATCTTCATCCGGTATCTGAGGTCTTCTCTCGGGGTCCCGATGGGGACTGTTGTTTCCGATGTACGAGGTAGTTATTTCTATATAACATGCAACGTAGCTAGGGAGAGCCGCGGGCGACACTACAGACCCTTCCAAGCGAAGAGACTTTGCAGCGGGATTCTTGGCATGCTTTTCCGAAATACCTTGCTAACGAGCACTCGATAGGACCTGTCCGGCGTTCACAAGTCGTCAGTTCTGTCTGAGAAGAATCTCCTCAAGCGTAGAACACCTTGAACACCATTCTGTATATACACCCGCCGTACGCTAATTTCAGATCTCGTCGGGAAATTTTCGAGCCCCTGGCTCTCGACTCCAGCAGCTTGGCACTGGGACGGCACGGCGGATAATCTCTTCAGACGAGGCGGACAAAAAATAGAACAGGGCGTGTACGATCCCAACATGCCGGTTAAGTGCGGTTTGCTATCAGCCTCCCTTTCGCTTCCGGGTCCAACCCGAATGCGCATCCCGGCCGCTGGACCGGTCGAGTGACTAAGGTACCTTACCTAGGTAGGATATCTACCCGGGCGAGGTTTGAAGCCGCATTCCTGTAAGGACTACTCTCGAGGGCCTCCGAAGCAGCCAGCCTTATCGAATGAGTAAATTGAAGGGATGCCCGAACCGGGATGATACTAGAGGCGTATCAACGCTGGGCCGAGCTACGCGTCGTGCTAGATTCGCATTGAACCAATTTTAGAACTCTCTAGACATCTGGAACCGCACGAAAACACTGATCTGCGCTGGTCGCTCGAGCTTAGATTAAATCTCAGCCCAACGGGACCGCATGTACTGTCACCGGTCGAAAGGACCGTCTGCCTTGATCTCACCCGTCCGAGACCATAGCAGGATGCAGGAGCAACAGAGCGACGCAGGCCCCGGACCCGATACGAAGTGGTAGGGGTCTTCTTGTAGGCAAGATTTGCGGATGGATAGATCTATCCGCGCGAATCGCGATGTGAGCCGACGTCCACCAGAAGAACTTGGCGGATGGAACGAGCCAGTAAGTTGTGAGCAGGCTCTCTGTCCTCTGGATTCACGTATCGATACAAGCATGATGGGGAAAGCATCGGGCTCCTCTCCATTGATCCAAGCGAGGACCGTTTCTTACAGCATCTCGATAGCACGAATAATATATGTTATTAGACATTCTCCTACATTTCGTGATATGAGCATGGTACTTGTGCAGGTCCGGGCATAGCAAAGGGAGAGGAGAGCATGCAACATGCCGCCCCAGCAGCCAATCTTTTTTTAGTCTTCTTCGCATTACACGAAGCCATCGTGCCCCCCTCCCTTAGCTTCCCGAAGCAGGGCTCTCGCCATTGCCGGTGCCTGCCGCAAAAGTCTGGTGTAGGCTCTCGATCATGGCCTTCAGCTTGTCGACTTCCTCTCGTAGCTTCTTGACCTCGGTGACGGCGGGGTCTTCGTTGAGATTGCTCTTGGCGGCCGTCACGCGCTTGTTCCAGCCGTCGCCCTCAAAGTCCATCTCGCCGGCCATTTGCTCCCACTCCTCGATCGTGTCGTCGTCTTCTTCGCCCCTTGCTCGGTTGGCGCGGACCCCGGCGGCTGCGCGAACCTCGAAGAACGCCGCGACGACGAGGAGCGGCGAGTATATGATAGCCATGATGACATCGCTTTGGTATCCATGTTAGCCTTTGTCGACGCACCTTTCGCGTACTGTTGAAAAGGGGAGGGGGATTAAGTCTTACTTGATCCGCTTGTAGAGCTTCTTGCTCATCCACCACTCGAAAGGTATGGTCAAAAGGAAGACTTCGATCAGATTGAACGGAGCGATGAAGACATTCTCATCTGGCGCCCGGACAAACTGCATCGTCTTTTGCGCGAGGAGGGCCAGGTACTCGTCGTTCGCGTTATCGTAGATGTCCTCGTATGCGGAATTGTACAGAGCAATGAGAATATTCAGCAGCACCACCTAGACAAACAGTGACGCATTAGCCTCCCGGGACACGATAGGGGATTGATTCGCCAACGAGCCTGCTGGGCATACGTACCATGACAATGAAGGTAAAAGTATAGTATAGGATCAGGCCGAACGGATGCTGAAATCTCTCGAAGCCGCTAAAGTCCGGGCTCTGCATGATGGCATTGGCCATGGACTGGATGATAAAGACGGTATCGCCGGCGACCCTGTCGTCCACGTAATCGAGGCCGATGAACGACTGCAGGAAGCCGATGATGATGACGATGAGCAGCGCGAAGAAGATGATGGACTCCTTCATCATCACCTTAAGAACGACGAGCATGGCGCCGAAGAAGCGGAAGCTGTCGAGATAAAGGAGCAATCGGATCCAGAACATGGGGGCGCTCACCGCCAAGAAGTTGTAGCTCAGCTCGTTGAAGTGGTTGCGCAGCCCGCCGTCGTCGCTCGGAGGGTGGTGGAGCGCGATGAACCGCAGGACCAGGCTGACTATCAGCAGGCTGTACAGCAAGAAGTTGAACACGTTCCAGAAGCCTAGGATATGGTACCCGGCCTTCCAGAACTTGGTGAACTCGTCGAAGATGAAACCGAACGTGAAGGTGTACAGCAGGCCTTCGACAATGTCAATGTCGCCGCTGGGATTTATAGTGTTGATAGCACCCGTGTACAGCGCGAGATAGATGAACGAGATCAGCATCTGCGCCGCATTCTGGTACATGGGTACTCTCATGCGATCCGGGTCGAGGTGGACAAAGTACGAGGTGTCGTCACGGGCTTTGTAGTCGACAAAGTTGGATGGATCGTTCTCGTCCTGAACCATCCAGCCCTTCCAGAGGTAGCTAATGCATTTCTGGTAGCCGGAACTTCCGATAACGCGGAGTGCGTGCATGTCGACCGCCTTCTCTATGACATTGGAAGGCGGCGTCTCTCGGCCATCCACCACGATCGAGTATCTCTTGAGCAGGATCGAGTGCAGAAGATATCCCATATCCTCCTCGGATTCGATGCTAGCCGCGGGATGTTAGCACTAAACTACCAGAAATCCCATCGTCGTGTACGCACATTCTCTTCGCGATCACCTCGCATGCTACGGCGCGGGCGTAGTACAGCTCGGCATCCCAGAGCTCCGTAATGGATTGGTGCTTCCACCATCGCTTGTTGACGAGGAGCCCAAACACCACGCAGGCGCGGTGCTCTTGGCCGCCGGCCTCTTTCGCCGCCTCGACCACCTTCTGAGTAATGACCCGGCTGTGCGACTGCGTGATCTGCTCCTCCTCCAGCTCGCACGGCACGCATTCCTCGATGAGGTGCCGCAGCTTCAGGGCGATCTTGGTAACAATCGGCGCAGGGATGGCAGACTCGATCGCCTCGCGATGGTAAGTTGGGAGCACTAGAGATTGTGGGATACCACCGAACGGTCAGCCTGAGTGATCGGTTTCGAGCCTCCCGGGGAAGATTCGATCTCACCGGGCCTCAATCGAAAGGACGGGAAACTCACAATTGCGGCTCTCATGCCACCAGTGACTATTATCTCTATGGCCCCGGCGGTCATCCCAGCCTATCACCTGCCTCCAGTTGAACCTGCCGCGCGCCATGGTGTTGGTCGTTTCAGCTCAGCAAAATGGGCGATCTTTGACGTGACAATTTGCTCTTTCGCGCTGTCGGATGGGCAGTTGGGTAGTGCTATGTCGCGACCTTCTCTGATCGCAGACTGTGTTGACCGCGACAATCGAGTCTGCGATCGTGGGAAGAGTAGTACAATCAAGCCGACTTGAGGAGAAGAATGAGAGCGAGCTGGTTCGTTCAGCACCTTTCCATAGTATTCATCCAAGAGAATTGAAGTACCAGCCCCCCAGTTGCGTTGCGAGGTCGAAAGTCCAAACGATTCCCAGTTTGGACTTTCGTCCCGCTTGCCTACCTCTACTCCGTAGATAGCTGGTCTTGGCGTTGCGCGCACCTGGCACAGGAATTGGAGCTCTCCCCACCAAATGAGGCAGGGATCTCGGCCGGCTGGAGAAACCGATGACGTCGCTAGAGGGGCCGCTAGAGCAAGCGATAAGAGGTTATCACGCCCGAAGCAAATGCTACTGCAGCTACAGAGCACGACCCCAAAGAGCCTAAGCATAGAATTCGGTGTCACGCGACCGAATTTAATGCAGTAGAGGAGAGTGTCGCCGTTGTAATGCATTAAGTGAAGTAGAGTCGATAAAACTCCCATAATTCATACCGAGAAGACTCGTCGCCCAGAGAGTCCAGTCCAGTCCAGTCTACAAATATTCTCGACATCCAATGCAAGCACCAACACCCAGCGAAATCTACAAGACAGCTTGGTGCGAAAGCTCGGTTACATATTTAGAACAAGAAGAAAGGGTATGTACACATTGCCAGTCCATGATCGCGTGTCCGTCCGTACCCATCCGTTTCACTCAGCCAGGTCGGTTCTTGGTCTCGTAGCCCTACGCTCCTCAATCCGTCCGCGGCCGTCTTCGCCTATGATCGCTACAAAGGACAGAGTATTTTTCGGGCTTACAAAAAGGGGGGAACGAGGAAATCGCAGCTCGGTAGGCGACAAAGGAAAATACAGTCGTACACTCAAGTAAGGGAAAGTTCTCGGCAAACATGCATGGCGGACTTTGACATGTCAGTGCATGTGGCTGCAGAGACAAACGGCGGAGACTGGATCGATGAAAAAGACCCAGCGCATCGTTGAGGAAGAACTAGAAGTAACTCCTCATGGCATCTTGGTATCCAGTGCCGCCCTTGAGATCGCGATCAAAGTTCATCTGCACGTCGAGGACCTGGCGGATGTGGCTCATGGACAGGGGCTCGCCCTTGTTGACAGCGAGTGCCTGGGCCGTGCGGACGGTGTTCTTGATCTGGCGACCGTTGAGCTCGTGCCTAGCGAGCGTGTTGTAGTCCTCTTCCGTGAATGGCATCAGATCAATCTTCTCGAGCATCCGCACCCGCTCGATGAAGATCTTAAAGATGGCCTTCTTGGCTCGGTGATCGAGATTGTCGTATCGGAGAGCGATGTGGATGCGCGATTGGAAGGCATCGTCGAATGTCTGGTCGGGGGTTAGTGAGAGGCATACACAGACCAACACAGGGGGGGAAACACATACCTCAACTCGGTTGGTCGTCAGGAACAGGATGCCTTGGAAATACTCGAGCTGGCGGAGGAAAATGCTGACCAGCGCATTTCGATGGATGTCATGCATATTTCGCTTCTCGAGGAACACGTCAGCCTCGTCCAGCAGCAAGATGGCACCCCACGCGTGGCAGATGTCAAGAATCTTCTGCAGCTCCGATTCGAGATATCGAGAGTCAGTTCCCAGCTCGCCGGCCGAGACCATGTAGAGCGGGCACTTGAGAAGCTCGCTGATGCCCTCGGCCGTGAGCGTCTTGCCCGTTCCGGGAGGACCATGGAGAACAGCTAAAAAGAGGGAGGAAAGTCAGCCTCCAGTTGAACGCGCATCGAGCTGGGTTACTGAGGAAACGTGTGAACTTACCGACAAGGCCTCTACCCTTGCCCTGGATCACGTCGTCGATGCTCTCAGCAGCATGGTACTTGTGTGACTCGACGAGAGCCTGCAAGATCATTTAGCAGGGGAACTATTTAGATGGCGTGAGAGATACGGATTATCTTACCTTGACAATATCCTTGGTCTTGGGCTCAAGCACCAGAGATTCGTAGGCGGTCTCGTTCCACTGGATCTCCTTTACACCCGACACGGTGAACTCAAGCCACATCTTCTCGGCAAACGCGAAGCCGAGCACGACGGGGGAAGCAATCAGGTACTCTTCGTCCGTGAACTCGGTGGGAATTTTGTCCTCATCCTCGTCGGGCAAGGTCTCGCTCTCGTTTGTCGGCTGCCCTGCACTGTCGTCGCTCCCGCTGCGGGCTTGGGTCGGCTTGTCCTTGCCACCCTCGCCACCGGCGACAACGGGCACGCGAACGAAGGTGACTTTACCGTTGTCGTCCTTCACGGCCTTGGTAACGAATTTGATCTTGTCTTCGTCAGCTATGAGCCGACCGCCGCCGCCGTCCTCAGAGTCGGAGCCAGACGCGCAGGCATTCGAAAAACTGTCCGAGTACTCGTCGTCCGAGAGGAGGTCGTGATCCTTGGGGCGGACAAGAGAGATTGGGTAGTTCGGGTTGATGCGACGGTGGATGTTGGTGTCCACCATGATGCGGCCGTTGATGTTCACTTTGATGACCGACTTCTTCTTCTTGTAGTAAGCCATTCCCTGGTGGCTCTTGTAGTGGACGCCGCTGAGACGAACAAACTTCTTGCCACGCTCGATCAGCTCGTTCCGAATCTCGGCTTCGTTCTTGTGATACGTCAGCGGGTAGACGCTCAAGCTTGTGATCTTGCGAGCACCGCGGAAGTCGCCGATGTCCTCGGACATGTTGCCATAACCATGCTGCTTGCCATCGTATTCGAAGTACTAATAAGACGAGTATTGTCAGCTTCTGGGCGTCTGGTGCAATCCTTCAACGCATAGATGGGTGACCTACTTTGCCCTCGAGATAGTAATACTCTCCCTTCATGATGCTGAAGTGCTTCTCTGCCATCTCGACCTTGAAGACTCGAGGCTGGTCGTGCGATCCATAGGTGGTAGTGAAGGCAAGCGTGTTCGGCTTCCAGAGGGCCCAGATAAGGTCGAACGTGATCAGGCCGTTCTCCAGCATGGGGTAGAGGCTACGTTCAATGTCAGCAAGGGATAGGAACTGGGGTTGGGGGACTAGGGGGCCAAAAAGTGCGCACCTGTTTTTGATATCGGCATAGTCCTTCTCGATGTACTTGATCAATACCTTTAGCTGCTTCCGCTTGAGCTCGATACGCTTCTGCTGCTTCTTGCGTCCGTGCTTGTCGCTCTTGGCTGGCTTCGTTTTCTTCAGCTCCTTCATATGCTTATGAAGGTCCTCCAGGTACCTAGGGTGCAAAGTCAGCTCAAGTCTTCGCAATACATCTGTGAGCATGAGTTATAGTAAGAGCACCACGTACAGGAAGAGCAGGTTGGGATCAAGCTTGGGTGTCTCCTCGACAAGGCTGACGCCTTTGATATTGCCCATGACAGCCTGGAGACACTCGCGAAGGAGCTTGCTCTTGATGTCCACGACGGTGGCTTTGTACTTTCCTTCCCAGTCAAAGGTGCGGCGAACGTGGAAGAGAAACTCATCGTACTGGGAATCGACGATGCCTTCTGCCGTGTCCTGGAGCTTGTAGTTATGGATGGTATTGTCCCAGACTTGGTCGACCCGCTTATAATCGAGCTTGCTAGCTTTGGGTTTCTTCTTCTCTTTTCGCAGCGATTTACCGTCGAGTATGAGCGACGTATCGATGATGTTGCGCCCTCGACTTCGTGCACGACGAGTGTTTCGAGGGGGGGGAAGACCGTGGCGGAGATTGTGATGGTCGTAGATGGGGGGCATGCCTCCTCCAAGCGCACCGCCGTTGTTATACTGGAACATATTCCCTCCTTGCTGCAGCTGCTGGAGCTGGAGCAGCTGGAGTTGTTTGTTCAAGTCTTGCTGGATTTGTATATCCTCGGCTCCGGAGATGTCGAGCTCATCCTGGGACACTGATGATTCAGAATCCGACTCGGAGATGGGTGGCGAGATCCTCTTCTGCTTCCTGGACCTGGTCTTCTTCTTGGACTTGTGAGAGTCGTGTCTCTTCTTGGTGCCGCGCCTCCTGCGAGTCTCTAGCTCCGATTCGGAATCACTATCATCCGAGTCGGACGAGGAGGAGGTCTCAGAGTCGCCATCGCTCGAGGACTCCGAGGACGAGTCCTCGGGGGGCGAGTGTTTCTTAGCCTTCTTATGCTTGGTTTTAGAATGCCTCTTGTTCTGCTGCTCCTTCTTAACTTTCTTCTTGCCACATTCGGCCCGCTCCATTTTCTTGGCGTCGCCGTCGGGGGTCTGCGTGGCCTCGACAGTGACTTTCTCATCGTTCTTCACCGGAGCCGGATGGTTGCCATCCCGAACATCGGGGGCGGTCTTATCGTGAGATTCCATGCCCTCGAATCGGCGCGTGGGCAACAGCGTGCTACTCTCGTGCGGGCTGACCAGGTTCAGTGGCGAGTTCGGAGCTCAAGAGGGGTGGCACAAGAAAGGCGGGGAAATCCCTGCGTGCAGAGAAGCTGAATGGGAGAACCAGAGAGAA
>FTLB01375476.1_pt1 | contig 13986 bp, 9 predicted proteins | sample 1658291 | NCBI WGS metagenome assembly FTLB01 (sample SAMEA3914812, study PRJEB12502) | metagenome | biome: forest; material: soil | place: Canada | collected 2011-07-07 | depth 0.1 m
AAGGAGAAAAAGTTAAAATCCATAGCTTCTTCGACATACCTGGGCGTGTCGGGCAAGCTGGGCCACCATTGGCCCCCCCCCTGTTGCGAAACACCAGATATGGTTGGCGGTGATATGCGATAGCTACCTACCTTACTTGTTCTGCAAAGTACGCGGCGCGTCGAGTTCGCGGCGCCGAAAAAGACTGGGGTTTTTTGTCATGAGACGGCGATGCAGGCGGCGATACGGGACGCTGAAGTTCTGATCTGGCAAGGCCCAACCCTATTTGCCCATCCTGAATGCAAAACAAAACCGACCTAGACAGCCGCGGTGTCAGGGGTTGCATGACCGAGGCACCATTCGAGTCGATGGCCCTGTATCATGGGCGGTGAGTTAGTTACCTTGACCGAGGGGACTTTCTCGCCGTACGAAGAACCCCCAAAGCGTCTCGCAGCCCGCGTCGGACGCCCAGGATCGGCCGCGTGCCTTCGTGAAAAGGTTCCCTTTGCGACGCAGAATATAGAACTACTTCGTACATGCTTACCAGTGTATCGATAACGTATCATTGACTGGCGGGCCAGATCGCACTAATGTATCATCTATTACTCCCGTATGTACACAAGAGCTAATACTCGATACCAAACCGGGAGGGGGGTTTATCTACGGACTCCGTAAATGGGCGAATTTTCGTGTTTGATCAAGGCGCGGAAAGCAAGCGTGAGATGGAAGGATTTTTTTCGTCCTGCAGGCTGGCAAGCGATGTCATCCCTCGAGCGCAATTGTGCATTCGGCGGTCTCGGAAGCGCAGATATTCTCTGACAAGTACGAGGGCGCGCACAAGGACGAGAGGATGACCAACGAGAAAGACCAGTAGCCATGTAAGAACTCTTGCCTCCGTCCACGTCGGGTGTCAATCTGGCGAGAGGCACATTCTACCCCCCCTACCCTCGCCTGAGATTGGATGTGCTTTTTTGCGCGTTGGCATATTTCCACGACGCCGCCTCCAGCGAGGCATCCGGATATCTCGGTGTGCGCTGCTAGAAGAACTGCAGCTGGCTCGCTCTCGTTGCTCGCTCTTCCGCCACTCAGCGGCGCGCGGCCCTGGCGACTCCCGAGAGTTGGTTTGTGCAGGGCGTCGTGAGGCCGATCTCAGGCAGGCAAGGCAGGGAAAGAAATTTTCGTGGCATGTAACGAACGGGCCAATCGACGTGCCGCGATCGAGCCGGCCCTGGCAGGCGCAGCTGACTCCTGACAATAAAATCCTGGCTTGCCTGGATCGATCGTGCCGCCTGGTTGGGGGTTCGAAGCTTGGCTCCAAGGTTGATTGAACTGACAGCTGACTCTGTCGGCCGACCCTGCGACCTGCCCGCGCGCCCTGGTCATCCGCCAGGCACCTAAAGCCTCCTACGTTAGGGATTCTCGTGCCTGGCGGATTCCAAGTGGATGACGGCGAGCGAGCAAAGCCCGTCCCCGGTTATCAAAAATCGTGCATATTTTCGTGCATATCCCCTCGTGCAGGAGGACTCGACGCCGCGTCCGTCCTAGCCACGGGAGTGGGTGATTCATTTTCTCCGGTGCAGCGGCGAGGTCGACGATGGCGCGCGCGCTCGCGAGCTAATGGGCGGCATAGCCACGACTCCGATGCGCCTGGGCTCGAACAACCCCGCGTCTAGGCTCCTCCACGGGCTCTTTGCACTCCGTGGAAGCCCGCCGTTTAGCCTCCCCCCAATACCCTTTCTTTGCCTTCGCTTTGGTGTTCATAATTGCGTGGCCTTTCAGAAAATAGAAGAGAGTATAGTCCCGGGAAGATGGCAAGCCGAGATTCGTAATTGTACTTGCGCCTCGTGTCAGATCTTGGCTCGCAGAAAGCTGACGTTTCCAGTCGGGACGTACTGTACCATTACAGTGGGGGACCAGGGAACCTGACTCCTTGGACTGCTGACTAAGGTATCTCTTAAGCACTGCCGCTCTACGAGGCCGAGGGAGATTTGAACAGCCTTGCACAACTTCACGATGGTCCCGTCGAGGGCTTCCTTGCGCTGGCGCGGATCAGCCTGGTCTGGTGTTGGGCAAATTCTACGTCGCATACATACGTAAGGTCTCAGCCGCGATCAACGCGCGCCAGCGCTGACGATGATGCTCCTACATACCTACAAGTCCCAGGATTAGGCATTTTTGGCATTTTTGTATAGACCCGCATGGATTTGCTATCCAAAGATGCCATGCCAGCATGATAGAATGACTTACACAGCACAATATTCCGCCAACGCTAGTCAGCAGCGTCTAAGGCTGCACAGTACATGTTGGTGAAGAAAGAAACCCCCCAGCATTCGCGCGCGGCGCACAGAGCAACAAGCTGGCCGCGGCCCGCATCCTTCAGGAAGTTCCACCTGGCGCCCCAAGGATTACGGGCTACTCGTGATGGGAACTCCTCAGCCACACTCGAGTTTTCTCGACACCAAACTGTTTACGAAAACCAGACCCCGAGGACGAAACTGCCACTGTAAATTGTCTCGCCAACTTCGCGTAGGAAAGAGGAGGAAGGTAGGAAGAAGAAGAGAGAATACGCGAGGTGCCTTGCCACTCCATCACCTGTCCCTGTCCCAGTTGCCCGCTCCCCCCCCTCGACCCCTAGTCCTTGCACTGCTATTAATGGACCACATTCACCTCTTCTTGTTGTTGTTGTATGCCAAGTCCCTTCTTGTCGTAGGCGGTGACGATTGCAAAACCAGGGCTCGAGTACGTACAGTAGATACCAGGGCGTGCGTCTAGTCTGCTCGCAATCATCCGCGCCTCACGCAAACCGACCCTGCCTCAACCGAGGAGGTGTGCAATGAAGCAAGGAGGCAAAGCTAGCGTCTCACGAGCCAACAAACTGACGTCTCGCGCGAGCTTCATCCAGGTCGACAAAAGTCCCAAACGTCGCTGCGCTCACTTACTTCCCGGGAAGGATCCTTCGCGGTCTTTGCTTTCCAGGTCCCCCCTCTTATGAGAAGAACCCCTGGCAAGGCGGGCTCGGTCAGATACCCGGGACTCGGGAACGACCGAGTAAAGTTCTGAGAAATGTTAGTCGCGGGAGGAGGGGGAACCCTCTGATCATGGAATCGCGTATATTTTGTCATTCGAGTGGGCTAAGGTGGAGGAAATTGTTGCGGTATGCGGTGGAGTTGGGATGAACCTGGTATACCTGCCCCTTCTGTCGAAGATAAGATTACCGACGCATCGTTTTGGGGGACTCGGTTCAAGAGAAGAACCCTTAGTGATTCTGGAAAGTGGCAATTAGGCAGCCTCGGTAAGAATGACGAAACAGAGAGCTTGTACGAGTACCATGCCGATTCTGGGCCTTGGATGTTCAGGGGTAATGTTGACATACTGGGCGCGAGACTAAACAGACCAAGATTGCATTATGCCAAGACGTAAATAGAAGCCAGGGACATATGGAAGACAGTTAGGCACTGCGAACAGATGGTATGAGTTTCTCTGCTCTTGATCACAATATCACTGCTTTTGTTCGATGCTATGTCTGGAATATGTTTCCCGGAGCATAGTTCTTCGAGCACCATCACGACTGTGCCATCCCAGCCCACTTGTAGTACGCGTCGGGCTTCGGGTCCCTCCCTAGAAAGTCCGTCAACGTCTTCATGGCGGGTTGCGTGCCGCCGATCCTGAGAACCCCTTGGCGGTACCTGTTGCCAGCTTCCTTGCTCATGGTGTCCGCTTCGAAAGTGCTGGCGAAGATATCGAGGGCCCATATCCGTCCCCTATACAACCGCCGTTAGTACGGTGGTAAAAGTGACCATCGCCACCGCGCAGGAGCTGGGAAGAAAAGTAGCGAGGAGGAGGGATGAAGAGATGGCTTACATAATGTATGCATAATAGCACCCAGCGTACGAGCCGCCGTTGATCAGTCGCAGGACCGACTGTCCTTGGCCCCAGTCCCAGCCCTCGCCCAGAGCCTCGCCCCCGCGCAATCCCGTGAGCTCGGTGCGTGTCTTGTTGAAGATCTCGGCGAGATTCGCGCTTTCGAGTTCGGCCCTGGACGCCGGGTTGTACACCGCCATGTCGTAGATGACAAAGTGCAGCTGTCTCAGGAGCGAGAGCGGTTTGTTTGACTGCTTCAAGCCCACCAAGCTCGCGGTCGTCTCATCGGACAGCTGCTCGGTCGGGAGCTCGCGCCCCGGGTTCGCTGCCTTCCACGATTCCGCGTACGTGGGTGACTCGTAGGTGTAGTGCCGGGACACGCCCTGGATGTGGCGGGCGGTCCAGAAGAAATACTCAAACATGATGCTCGGCGCCTCGACAAAGTCCTTGTCGACGGCGGTGCCGTGGAATCGTGCCGTCTGGGTCACGGAGAGCAGGTTGTGCAGCCCGTGGCCCAGCTCGTGGAAGAAGCTGCGCGTCTGGTCCAGGGAGAGGAGCGAGGGCTTCGTGGGAGTTGGGTGGGGATAGTTCATGACGATTGCGGCGGACGGGTATGAGCGTGAGCCGTCCGGCCGCGTGAAGCCCTGAGATGGTCAGCTTTCTACACTCTTGCATCCCCGCTACCCCGATATATTCATCATGGGACTGGATTCTGCGTTCACTTACGGGTTGGAGACCAAAATGGCCGGCATGAGAATACTTTCCCTCTCTCGGGTGAAGGTCAAAGTAGATGTAGCCTATGAAGGACTTGTCTTTGGCATCCCAGAGAAGAAAGCCTTTGACCTCGTCATGCCAGGTGAGATACCCGGAATCTTCTCCCAGTATCTCCTGTGCGCGCTCAGAGGTGATGGGTTCGAACTTGATGTCGAAAATATGCTCGTAGATGGCCATGAGCCGCTGCAGAGTCCCCCAGACCTCGAAGTACTCGGAGACCAGATTGAAGCTGACAGAGGCTCCGCACTCGTCTCTAATTCTTTCATAGTAGGACGAGTCCCATAGATATAGTGCGGTTTGTTCCTTTCCATCTGTTGCTTGAACGTTGTCCTCGTTCTTGAGCCGAAGTAGGCCGTCTACTTCTTTCTTTCCCTCCTCAACGAGATGAGGCTTCATCTGCTCTACCATGGCCGCTACCGTCCCGGGGTTGCCGACCATCCGGTCCGAGGTCACACTGGCCATGTGGCTTGAAAACCCGAGGAAGCGAGCGAGTTTGTCTCGGATCAAGGCCAGATTGCGATGGAGAGCGATATTCTGAGGGACCTTGTTCTGGTTGGCCACGTACATCTTGCGACGGGTTTCCTCCCGTTTGGCATACCCAAGAACCTTGGCGAGGGAGGGTTTGTTCAACGGGACCCATAGATGGCCCGCATGTTCGCCCTCGCCCTCCTTGAGCTTGTCGATGAAATCGGTCGGGACGCCGTCCAGCTCGTCAGCGGACAGCCACAGGCCGGCTTTCCCCTCGTCCAAGTTGAGAAGGAACTGCCGCGCCAACTCGTCCCGCTGCTTCTCGCCTTCGCTGAATTCCTTCCTGGTGGCTTCGTCCAACGCGCAGCCACTGAATATGAAGTCTCTATGCAGCTTCTTCAAGTAGTGCGCCAGCTCCGGAGGGGAGATCGAGCCTTCACGCCTGGTTTTGAGGGAATCGACGAGCTGGAACATGTCGTCTCGAGTAAATAAATCGATGTCTGAGGCTGTGAATAGCTCGCGCGCTGAAGTCGCGGCATCGCGTAGGTCTTTGGAAGGAGAAGTAGACGTATAGAACGAAATCTGTCTCCTTCGAGCGGCGAAAGAATTCTGCCCATGAATGATCGGAACCAGGGTATTCTCTACCGTGGTCGTCTCCGGAAGCACCTCGCTTGTGATCGCATCCCAGAGAGTCTTTCGGTCGGCAATGATTTTAGCAGCTTCCTCCAGAACCGACGCTGGGCTGGCGTTGAAAAGCAACGGCCTCTGTGGAGGCTTTGCACCTCGAGGAAAGTCGGCTGCAGCCATTGGTATTCTTTTTGTTCTCTTTATTTCTTGGTTGCGACTAACTGGTCAAAGGAGGCACAGTAGTGGACGAACTGAAGGGACCACCAGGTCAGAAGTTTCGGACGTTCTTCATCGTCTTATATATTATGACCTACTCCGAGATAGTGCCCGATACTCGCTGCGATATTTGGCCAACTACCAACCAACATCTATCGAAAAGGAAGGTCGGATCGCGAGCTCAGTGAAGATTGCGGCGCAGTTCACATAGTTCCTCCATTCTTAGAGGAGATCCGCCCCCCTGAGCGGATATATCGGGTTGTGAGGACTGTATGTTGGTCCTTATTTACTCCGTATACAAACACAAAACTTAGGCCCGAGCACGCGGAGCGGGGTTGTGGCCAACCATACGGCGCCAAAGGCGGCACCCTTTTCCGGCTGCCCGCCCCGAACAGGTTTCTCTTCCGTCCAGCCCACTGCCGTCTGCGCGATTATCAGAAAAAGAAAAAGGACTAAATACTCGTCGGACGTTCTTGCGGAATAGGGGAGGTTCCTTCCGCTGCATCTACCAAGACATAAAAAAAACGGGGAATAATGGCTCATGCCCGGCCGCTCGGCCACATCTCGATCGGCGTCAAGAGCTACGAGGTGTCTAAAGCTTTCTACACGGCCGTGTTCGAGACGCTGGGGCTCCAGCTGGTGTTTGACAGCGAAGCGAACGGCGCCACGACGGGGAAGACGCGGACGCTCGGTTTCGGCCCGGACGCCGAGCACGAGATGATCAACATCTTCGAGTTCGGCGCCGATGCGCATCCTCCCGGGCCCGGATTCCACCTCGCATTCAACGCGCCGAGCAGGGCCGCCGTGGTCGAGTTCCACGCGATCGCCCTCGGCTTCGGCGGCCAGGACAACGGGCTCCCCGGGGTGCGGAAGCACTACGGAGACTTTTACTTCGCCGCCTTTGTCATCGATCCCGACGGATGGAGGCTCGAGGCGGTCTGCAAGGATGAAATCGAGGACGCGGCCGGCGAGCACAACTGACTGGTCATGGACTCATGGCAAACCAAGGGCCAAATCCAGAGGGGCGGCCTGTTTCCTGGACCCGCTGGCGCTACGCAGAACCCCTGGCAACCCTCCTCAGGGCTCCTCGCAGCGATCGACATGGGGAAAGCTTAGCTGCCCTGAAACGAAACAAACAACCCCTACACCCCGCTACGTCATATCTTGATGGTCAGCCTGCAGCTTACTGGATGGTTTTCGTCGTCACCAATTTGCTTCCCCAACTTCCAAGTAGACGCTGGCTCAGCCAAAAACCCTGTTTCGCTTCGACCTCTCGCTTGGATGGCTGCTGCTCGTAAATGCCATATTAAACGTCATGTATTTCTCGACAACGGGGCAGTTGAGCATATGCTCGAGCATCCTTCCCATGTCGACAGCTCTCTCTCTCTCCCCCCCCTCGGTATCGCCTGGTTGGGATTGAAATCGAGACGAAGCGGTTAAGATCAACGAACGACCAACGACGACGATAGCTGCGCGGCATCTATGCAGATAGAAACACGTACTGAAGCCACTCTCAATTTTATATATAAAAAAAGCGCGAAAAGTGTGATTTGCGCTCGCTCCAATCCAATGAGGCACTTCCCTGTCACGGCGCTTCTCCCCGCCATTTTCGGCGCATCCGTCCTCGCCTCGCCGGCGCCAGTACCAGATGATGGCCCTACGATAACAGTGACGGTGGCACCGACGATCCCGTCCAACGCACCCCAGTTCGTCGACGACAACCTGTTCACCTCGGCCATCCTGAACAGTACCAACTTCTTCCGCTCCGAGCAGAACGCCACCGCCGTGACCTACAACGAGACGCTGGCGGACTTCGCCTCCAACTACCTGGACCACGACGACTGCGCGTTTCAGCACTCCGGCGGGCCGTACGGGGAGAACATCGCCATCGGGTGCTCCGATGCGAGCGGGTGCGTCGAGGCCTGGGGCGACGAGCGCAGCGAGTACGACTACAACAACCCGGGCTTCAGCGAGGCGACGGGCCACTTCACGCAGCTCGTGTGGAAGAACACCACCACCGTGGGGTGCGGGCGGCGACTCTGCGGCAACAGCTCCTGGTTCCTGGTCTGCGAGTACTGGCCCAGGGGCAATGTGATCGGCGAGTTCGGCGAGGAGGTCGGCAGGCAGGTGAACGGCACCGGGAGCGGGGCCGCGGCTCTGAACCCGGCCGCGACGTGGCAGCTTGCGTTCGGAGTCTTTGCATCATTGCTCTTGGCGTACCTTTGAGTCGAGCATGAGGTTTCTTTTCGGTTCTGTTTGGTTGCCTTGTGTGTCCTTTTGATACCCTGGTCATCTCGACTGCTACGCTGGCGTGGTCCGAGGTATCCTGCTCGGGAGATGTTCTCTATACGTATGTACGTATATATTATGAGTTAAACGGCCACGAAATAGCATATGATGTCAACTATAAAGCTTACGATTCACTTGACCTCTCATCAGAAGGGCTGCGATAACGGTGACCAGTAATTATGGACATGCCACCCTTGTAGTCTCTCGGGGCGAGGGACATGTGCACTCGTATTTGTCTTCATCTCATGAGTGGTCCGGAAACTTGGACTCTCAATCTAGTCTTTCAATCTGTGTCAATTTCGTGTTGAGCCGCAAGGTCCGAGGCAAGTGGATTCTCAATGGTGCACAGAGAAGAGGGACGCTTTCTTGACTTGCGGATAAAGATACGAGCTATAGTGTACCAAATACGGCAGAATTTAACCAAGTGGATGATGAATTGGGGCGCAATAGCAAAGTTGGCTCGTCATGTCTAACAAAGAATGTAAAGGTGCATCAGTGGTTGGTGGCGTGCTTCGAAGCTTATAAGTCGCTAGTCATTCCTAGTTCTGACGAGTATGATCCAAGTGATTCCCCCCCGCGTCGATACCTTCTGATTCAGGCAAGCCAGAACCGTTGGAAGCTCTGATGCTAAATTTGTATGCTGAGGAGGTGAGCACTACCTCAACTCTATTCTAACTGACGCTTCCTGTTCTCACTGATACCTTTGCTAATTACGAGCATGGCTCGCCCCCATTGGACGACAAACGAGAGACGAGTTGCAATATAGTGCTACTGCGTTGGATTTGATCGACGTGCTCGAGGGCTATGAATCTGGGGACGAAGATTTCGGCCGTAAGATTTCTCCTTTTTCGCCCGGCACAAGCCACTATTAGTAAAGAGTGGAAAGGCAAAGATATAAGGCACTTGATTCGAGACCACTAGGCTCCTGATTTCCTCACGTACAAGAGCAAGCCGTGCAAGACAGGCTGTGGTTTCGTGTCTCCGATACAAGGAATGTGGTCTCGGCCCCGAGCTCATGGCTTTCCTCTTAGCATTTGAAGATAAACCTATTAAGGAGGACATGGGATGGTACGAGTTAGTAGGCGTGGGAGAGGCGGATACCAGCATGGCAACAATTCCAACTTATACAGAGGCGCTTCCCGATGATCCAAGACTCCGTCAGAAATTAGCGTTGATATACCATTGCACAGTCCAAGTCTTCAGGTTTGACATGAAACCCGGTTTAGCTTTTCTACCTGAACTAACGAGCCGCTACCCAGCATGCTGTCATCGTGATATTATGACGGCCGCCTGAGCATTGATCAGTGTACGGATTGTGTACGGCACTGGACCAATCCCAGGAGACTGGGCGGTCGAGTTGACCTCGAGGATAGGAGAGTCAAAGATAATTTCGGACTTTATTTCTCATCTCATGTTATGTTCTCACCCAGTTCTTGGGCTCATCTATCTCTGCTCGGGGATAAGCCCTAGCGACGTATAACAAGATAATATAAAAAAGAGAAACCTCCTCCAGAGAGTCGGTCTTCTCTGTACTCTTTTTCACCTTCTGTCTCACTTTTCTCCATCTCTCTGAACGCTGGACAGTCATCGAGTACATCAAGTAAGACGTGGTCTCTCGCAGGGTCTAATATAAGTTTCGAAATACGTCTGCACATCCGTTTTCTTAAAGCTTGACCTTCAAAGTTGAAGGCAAAAGCCCGGAATACACAATGAGTAAGACAATTCTCCTCGCCGTATCGTGGTATCCGGCAGCCGTGGCTGTTCTCTGGGCCATTGGCTACCTGGCCATGCAAATGTGGCGGAGGCGGTATCGAGATTTTGGCTTCCCGGTCGTGACGACGCCACCGGGCGAAGATATCTCGTGGGCAATCCAAGAGGGCTACCGGAAGGTAAGCTGTGTTCTACCAGCCTCAAAACATCCCAGAGGCCTGCGCACCGCTAATGCTCCTCCTCTAGTACCCAGACACGCCTTTCGTTATCCCTTTCAAGCCCGCTCGTGTGATCCTGCCTATGTCGATGCTCAACGAGGTGATCCATGCGTCCGCCGAGCAGATATCTTTCATGCACGAAGTCAACGAACGATTCCTCGGCGAGTACACCAAAGTGGGCGACAATCGGATCGAACTCATCACCACGGTCCGCGGGGATTTGACCAAGAGCATAGGGACCATTCTTCCCATCCTCCAAGACGAGGCCGCCTATGCCATGGAGAAGGAGTTTAAGCAGCCCCGAGACTGGACGGCCTTTAAAATCTACCCCAGGATGCTGGATCTAGTGGCGCTGCTCAGCGGGCGAGTCTTCGTGGGGCTCCCTCTGAGCCGAGAGGAAGAATGGGTCAAGCTCTCGATTGAGTATACCCTAGACGTGGGAAACGCCAGCAAAGCCGCCACCAACTGGCATCCTATGATCCTACCCTTGGTGGCGCCGTTCATGCGAGAGGTGAGAAAGACCAAGGACGCGCTGGCCAGGGCACAGAGGGCTATGGCGCCTCTGGTCCGCGACATCTTGGCCGAGCACGACAGGGAGAAATCCGGGCCGATCAAGGCAGGGTCGAGAGGGACCTTCATCTCGTGGATTCTCAAGAACTCGACCGACGACCTCAAGACGGCACGGCGCATCGGCGAGAGCCAGATGATCGTGTCCTTCGCCGCCATCCACACTACGAGCATGACCAGCACGATGGCGATCCTCGACCTCCTTACCTACCCCGAATACATCGAGCCTCTCCGTGAGGAGATCGATAGGGTCATGCGGGAAGACGGAATGGATCCGGACAATCTGGGGGCCGCGTGTCTCGAGAAATCTACCTTCGCCAAGATGACGCTGCTAGACAGCTTCATCAAGGAGAGCCAGCGGTGCAGCCCGCTCGGGTTCATCAACAGCGCGCGGTGTCTGCTGGTGGACTACACCTTCGCCAACGGACTGACGCTTCCCAAAGGCACTCGCGTGGGCTTCCCCATGTGGGCCGTGGCGCGGTCCGAGAAGACCGAGTCCTTCAGCCCGGAGTACAACCAGAACACCGGCAACCCCGGGCCGGACGTCTTTGACGGATACCGCTACCAGCGACTTCGCAGCGTTCCCGGCCGCGAGACGCGCCACCAGGCCGCCACCACGAGCCCCGACTCGCCCAACTTTGGCCACGGCCCTCACGCCTGCCCGGGCCGCTTCTTTGCCATCTACGAGATCAAGGTCCTCCTCGTCCACCTGCTCCTCAACTACGATATCCGCTTCAAGGGCGATGTCGAGAGGAAAGGCGGCCACGGAAGGCGGCCGAAGTGCGTCGTGTCCGAGCTGTCTGTCTATCCGGACCCCGAAGTAGAATTCGAGTTACGAAAACGCCAGCGGGTGTAATTTGGGAACTTTGCGTCGTTGGGCTGCAGAAAGGAAAGTTGCTTCCATCCGGATCGAGAGAGATCCCAGCAGCTGTCGAGCTCGCGCGTTTCTGGTGTCGCGAGAGTACTATATGAGAGGCCATCGGTAACTTTACTTTATTATATTGCAAATTCTCTTGTTGGTGCGCTCATAGCCGATGCTTGTTGGGGTGTCATCTTGGGAGAATGCGAGTATTGATGAAATTCCGCGTTCCTGAACACCTATCCTCAAATCACCTGGCCCAATTTTACAGAAATCCAGAATGATTCATGTATATCTGAGCTTTGGGGTTGCATATTTTGAATAGGAGTCCATAACCTGGCTTATTTTGAACTTACTCTGAACAAGACAAAGAAGTTCACAGTTTCCGCTTTCCGCGCGGTTCCGGTTGATGTAAAGTTTGGCATGGCATGCTCGATCCGCGCAGTGATTTGGGCCAGAGATCTTCCCGCGCGCTACGCCGTAGATGCAAGCCACAAGAGGTTTCAGTTCTGCCAGCGTAGATGCTAGCATTTCTTCTAGAAGTCTCGTCGTCATCGATCCTTATCAGTTAGCTCCAGTGACAAGGACAACATATATATATACGCCGCGCGCGCGCGAGAGAGACATGTCGACGCCGTCAATTCATGTCTCAAATTCTCCCAAAAAAATTGGATTGTTCGGAATACTAAAGGTTTACTTAAAAGCAATATTGCTCTTAGCATAGACATAATGCCTAGCTCAAAGGGAAACCCTACCGACCCGGAGCTACGAGAGAGTCTTAAAGAAGGTAAGACGACCCCTGAATACCTAAAACATGCTCGTCTCGCAATTGAAGCTAAACTTGACTTGTAAACAGAGATTAAGCAGGAGCCGAATAAATCTGGCGGCGGCGAGGGCCAGTGGGCGGCGTGGAAGGTCAGCAGTGAACTATACTCCCACCGGATCTGCAAACAGCACTGACGTGTTCCAGGGGGCCAAATTAGCGAAAGAGTATGAGAAGCAAGGCGGAGACTACGAGGAGAGAGAAGGCTCGAAGAACAAGCCAAAGAAAGGCGCACCGGAGGCGAAGAACCAGTGAAGCACCGCATGAAGGGTGAGAGAGACGTCGATGGAGAGTGTATATCGAAAAAAAAAAAACCAAGAATCCAGGAGGAGAGACCCTCTCACCCTTGATACACCATACGCCCGATTAGAATCTAGATTCTCTTCCCTATTCTGATATCCTCATCCCGGAAACTATCCTAGATAGGCACTTCTCTGATCATGCCCCACGTCGTGTGAACCGCGTCCAGCCCCCAACGGCTCATGTCCACCTCCGACTTGTCGACCTCGACGAACCCATTCTTCAGATAGAGCGCACGGCCAGCAGGAGAGGAGTCCAGGTAGACAGGCAGCCCCAGCCTCGTCGCCTCGTCCAGACCCCATTTGACCAGCATCGCCGCGGCCCCTCGCCGCTGGTGCTTGGGAACCGTGAACAAGCTCTTCAGAACTGGCTCATGCGTCAGCCAAGTGCGCCGCAATTTCTGGGTGGCCTCCACCTTGGGATATTGTATCACTCACAGACATACGACCGTCCTCCCATGATGCGTTCTTTCATCTCTTCTATCCTACCAAATACCTGCCCGCACGCCTCCAAATTGACGCCTTCTCCCAACCCTGGTGCCGGGCGCGGCGCGGGCTTGGGATGGTAAATGTGCCAGCATGCGAAGGCCACCAGCCCCGCGTCGCCCGGGATATCGGTATCAATGACCTTGAGCCAGCGGGTGGTGTCGTCGGCATCCTTGGCCGCGACCATATTGGCGGCTTGCTTATCGAACACATCGGGCGGGAAAGGTCCCGGGAATAAGATAGGATTAAAGGGGTTGTCAGAGTACACCTCGCGCTGGATGGCTACGACGCGCGGGATGTCGCTATCAGCGACGGGGACCAGGACAAGCGGCATGTTTGCTTGGACCTTTGGACGTGTCGGACGTGGAATTCGAAATGAGGGCCTTATTCCATGGAACAGGTGGGTTGATACCTGGAGCACTCTCGACTCACCATTTACATCGGTATCATCGTTGTCGAATTGCGTGGCATTGTACGTAATTTCACGGGCACAAGTAGAGCAACTGCAACTACAGCGGGGCAGGAACTCCTTGTACCACTAGCGCGGGAGGTAACACTCGGATCACACCGACTGAGCAATACACTGCGACCTGCAGTAGTAATACCCTCGATATTGGCGCAATTACCCTTTAGGCCTGCTTGATTTGACGTATGAACTGAGCATTCAAGTCGAGCGCAAATACTTGCCCACATTCATTATTTCCACTGTATTGCTTATCCATACGACCTCTCGAACCTCTTGTAAGGCATCGTAACCCCGCCGCGCAAGGGACCTTGGTGGGCGTGACGGGGTGAGCATCCCCCCCCCCC
>FTLB01012989.1_pt1 | contig 13983 bp, 8 predicted proteins | sample 1658291 | NCBI WGS metagenome assembly FTLB01 (sample SAMEA3914812, study PRJEB12502) | metagenome | biome: forest; material: soil | place: Canada | collected 2011-07-07 | depth 0.1 m
CCCACACACACACTGTGTGGTGAACCTCAGCTTCCAGCTTGTTGGAGATTACTGAACATGTGTATGCAGCCACTGAGGGCCCTTCACTATGTCAAACGGAACTACCCGCGCGATGTCTTCGAGAGGACCGTGCTCTATTTCTTCGACCTGTACTGGTCCCCTCCTAACGTTAACCTCACCAAGCCGCCTGCTGTGATCAAGGCCTTGTCAGAATTGCGAGCGGACTACAAGGGCCATGGGACGTCCAAGAACAACAAGCCCCTCTTCACGCCCAGTGACGTGGAGGCCATCGTGAAGGGAGCGACCTCTCAAGAGTTCAAGGACGCTCTGAAATTGACCACGGAGGAAGCACTGGAGAGAGGGGCATTCGGCGCCCCCTGGCTGTGGGTAACCAACTCAGCTGGCGAAGCCGAACCGTTCTTCGGAAGTGATAGGTATGGCTAACTTGGGCGAACAACTCTCAGTGAGCGCATGTAGCTGACTGGCGATCTAGGTTCAACTTTGTTTACAAGTTTCTGGGTTTGCCTTACCAGGACGTAGCTCTGCTTCCACCTAACAATGAGGCAAAACCTGCATCGAAACTATAGTGCACGTTGCGGTTGAGAGAGCGCTCGGGAGATAACGAGATGGTGTTTCTTAGGACCTTCCGCTCCTCTCATACATGAACTTATGACTCTGTCGATGTTTGTACATTGTGAGCTGGGAATTTCCACTCGAGTTCAAATGGTTGGCTGCTTTTGTTCGGTACCCTGAGACAGCTGTACCTTATCGAACTACCTTATTGAAGTGATTATACTCTCATGCTCCTGGATTATTTTTCACTTTCACACAACCTCTGTTTGATGACATAAAGATCCTAGAAGCTTAATTTCATTTTTGGGTATCTCACTTCTTTAAACGCCATCCGACCATTTTACCAATACCCTTAAGGAGAAGGACCATATCATGCGCGAGTGGCCTGTCTTGCTCGCCGAGCATCATCCTCCCGAAGAGCTTCGCTCCTTGCCAGGAAAGCCTGGCGCGCCGTGAAGGATGCCTTGGATTTGCTAGCCAGCTCCAGCTCGTCCTTGATGCCTTCCTTGTCGACATATCCCGCCCAGTCCATGCGACTCTTCTCCACAGTGTTGAGCTTCTGGGCATTTTTCTTGTCGGCTTGCTCACGGAGCTGTAAGCGAGCTGCCATCCCCAGATTCAGATCTGCCCTCTGCGATCCTTGATCAACGATAGGCTCAAAGACCGATCGGAATGCCTTCCTGGGCATGCGTTTGGGCGGCAAGTCTGCCTCTGCGTCGACTTCTGCGTCCTCGGCCAAGGAAGCCAGGTACAGCTTGGCTTCTGCCGAGTCTCGCGAGACCAGCTTCTCTTCCGTGTGCACTTTCCCGGCAAAGTTGTACGTCCGTTTGATTCGTATCATCTCGGATGGCTCGGTCGTTGGCTGCTGTGGCTGTTGCGTACGCTCGTCGGATTCACCATGATCGAGCTCAGCGCTCTCCTCTTGGTTCCCATCCTGGCTCCCGGCTTGGCCGTTAATCATCTGTGACCATAACGCGTCGACATCAATAGTGACTGGTCCTCTTGCTACCGTAGTTCGACGCTCCTCTTTTCTAAACCGTCTCTGTCAGCAATCGCTAGGTTCGACACGGGCGTTGGGATGGTCATGCGTACTCGGCTGCGCGCATGCTTCGCGTCTTGACCAGGCCGCCCTCTCCTCCCTCATCCTCCCCGGTCACCCCATCTTTCGCCTTGGCTTTCTTCTGCCGCTTCTTTCCCTTTTCTATGATTCCTTCATCGCCGGAATTGTCGAACCCAGCATCGTCAGCGTCACGGTCGCCTGCCTGGCGCTTTGGCTTGGGCTTAGCAGCATCGGGTACGTCGTCGTCTGAGGCAGATAGCTCTTGCTCTGCTCCGTCTTCCGGGGCGAAGTCGGAGTCCTCCTCCGAGACATAGTCTTCTTCGTGGTCGAGCTCCGACGGCATGTCGTAATATGATATCTGCTTCGGCGACGCGTTTGTGGTCAAGCGTGAGAGTTGGCGACCGGAAAAAGTTCCTGGATAAATCCCTTTAGCAAGCCCCACTTCTCCTCCCCTTTGGAACACTGGGTCAGGCCACCCAGCGTGCCAGCCCACCATTACGTCGTAACCCCTCCGCCAAAGAGCTGGAACTGGTGCGACTCCTAGTGTTAATTACCCGCGAGACCTGGATACTATAGCGGCCCATTCCGTTCTTCTAATTCCCGTTAGACGTTCTACACGGGAGCGAGCGAGCGATGCACTCTGTTACCTGCGGCTCGAGCTCTGTAAAGAGCAGTGCAGTGTGACTTTACACTTCCTCCCGGCTTTTACGGATGGAGGTCTGCCCATATCGATCGAGAGAACCTGGTCCCGGGGACTCGCCTCATTCCGGCTGAATGCAGGTACGATACGGGACTGGGTTGCCGACGTCGGGTCACAGGACGATGCCGCTTCGGACTTGGTGCTGAGAAAGCTTGCTTCTAACTCCGCTTGCACATGAGTCCGGCGCGGCTGTTCGCCCCGACAACGCTGTCCTTTGTCCAATGAGATATGCTTCTAGTCTCATTATCATCGCCCCCGGACGCTTCCCCGCATGGCTACAAAGCATCCAAGCTGCTTGGCTTTGCCTCCGGCCGATCTATAAAAGCAACTTGGCAAGGCAACTACTGTTTTTCAAATTTGTGTAAATTAATACTTGAGTTACATCTAGACACTGCATCTATGTTGGTGCAATAATAGTCGCTACATACCAATATACCCACTTCTCTACACCACCCTCTCTTAGTCCAGTCTCCTTCGCAATGTCTCCCACGCAGGTGCTAACCGCCGAGGAGAAGGAGCACTTCCTCGAGCATGGTTGGATCAAGTGAGTAAATTTGCTATACCCGCCAAGGGAGCTTTCTGCTGATGATTGGTTGAGAATTGAGGGAGCTTTCACTCAAGAGCAGTCCGATATGGTAACCAAGGATGTCTGGACGAGGCTGGGTATGTCCGCGGAGGACAAGAGCACTTGGACTCGCCTGCGAACCAACATGCCTTGCCACGATACCTTTGACGCAGCCGAATTCGCACCTCGGGCCTGGGCCGCCATCTGCGAGCTTTGCGGCGGCGAAGACAAAATCGCCCCGGAGTCGAAGTTGTGGAGAGACTCTCTGATCGTCAACCTGGGCTCTGCCGAGGGAGAGGGCAAGCCGGTTCCGCCGCACGATCTCCCGGGCTGGCATGTAGACGGAGACTTCTTCGTCCACTACCTTGACAGTCCCGAGCAGGGGCTGCTGGTCATCCCTCTGTTCACTGATATCCTGCCCGAAGGCGGTGGCACCATGATCTGCCCCGAGGCCATTCCTAAGGTAGCGAAGCACCTGTACGACCATCCCGAGGGCGTCTCACCTCGCATGACACCGAGAGACGAGCCTGAGTTCAAGAAGGAGAAGGATCTCGCGTGGTTCAACGGCCTCGCCAAGACTTGCACTGGTTTTGTTGAGGCCACGGGCAAAGTCGGAGATATATATCTGCTGCATCCCCTCATGCTACATTCTGCCACCAGCAACGCAAGGCGTAACCTACGCATCATCACAAATCCTCCCGTCAGTCTTCGTGAACCTTTCGAATTCGACCGGGCCGACGGCAACTTCAGCCTTGTGGAACAGACCACGATGAAAGCTCTCGGAAAGAATCGTTTGGATGGCTGGAAGATCGCGGCGCCACGGGAAGGGGTTATCCCGGAGAGAGTCAGGATCCAGGAGAAGATGAAGCTGGAGGAGCTCGAGAGGCTGAAGGCGGCTAAGCTTGAATCCGCCAAGCAAATAAGTGCATCTGCCTGAGCACGTCAATTTGTTTTTCTTGCTTCGGTATTGGGCGCGAACCACCCGTTATATATCCACCTTTTTAATATTAGACACTGCTAGGAAATTATACCTCTCATGCTTCCATACCTTACTTAGATGCGTGAGATATATACGATCGTTAGTATGAGATGATGTACAGGTGAGGTCAATCACAAACGCGTGATCACTCTCAGTGGCTAGAGTGAGCACCATAGGTGCTGTATGTAGCTCTAGAATATTGGATATATGTACTGTGTCTGTTTTATGTTCCTGACAAGCTTCAGGCGCCGTAGCGTGTGTGGGTAAAGTGGTTTGGCAGTCTTGTATATGTCTTGTAGGTGGGGATTGGAGGTTGCCGTCTTCAGCCTGGCGCAGTAGCAAGAAACCCCCCACTGGACTCGGACCCTGGGGCGCAAACGTCATTCTGTGTCGTGCGCTTGGGGTAAAATTTCTGGTCTACGGGACAAAACAAAGTGCGGCTCTTCGGCTGCACCTTGTTGTTTCAATTAATTACAATAAAAATTTTAACGAGCCGCAGATATGAGCGACAGCGAAGATTTCGAGGTCGAAGAGACCGTCCTCGCTGCCGATGACCCGATGCGCGCGTTCCTACCCGCTGCTTTTGGGAAGAAGTCAAAGGAGGCGAACATCGCCGCCCAGATAGATCAGAGCAAGAGGAAGCCAGGGAAACAAGCACCTGCTAAGGAGCCGAAACTGAAGGAAGACGACAAGGACGACGACGACGACGACGAAAAAGACGATGGCAAGAACGACAGCGACAGCGATGACGACGATTCGGATTCGTCTGATGACGGCGACGAATATCCCATTTCGCACGAGTTGGTACTTAAAACCCACGAGCGAGCGGTCACAACAGTGGCCCTAGACCCTGCGGGAGGCCGGTTGATCAGTGGCTCCCTCGACTGTACCGTCAAGCTGCACGATTTCTCGGCAATGACACCAACAACACTGCGCGCGTTCCGAACCGTCGATCCTTGGGAGCCAAAGAAGGCGGCCACTTCCTCCGAGCCGCACACCGTCCAGCATGTCCAATTCAGCCATCTCTCCGGAAGCGTGTTCCTCTGCATAACCGCACACCCACAGGCCAAGGTCATGTCAAGAGATGGAGACCTCCTCACAGAATTTGTAAAGGGCGACATGTACCTGCGAGACATGCACCACACCAAAGGCCATGTCGGTGAAATAACATCCGGGACATGGCATCCGACAGACCAGAATTCTTGCGCAACGGCAGGTTCCGACAGCACAATTCGGATATGGGATATCAACAACAAGCGAAGCCAAAAGGAAATCATTGTCTTCAAGTCGAAGGCCGCAGGCTCTGCGGGGCGGACGAGGATGACGGCTATCGCTTGGGGTACACCTGCCCAAGGCGGTAGTAACATTCTCGTTGCTGCCGCCTTGGATGGATCCTTAGTGATGTATAGCGGAAACGCGCCTTTTACGAGACCGACTGCGGAGATCCCAAGCGCGCATAAGCCAAACACCTGGACGGGTGGGTTGGACATCAGTTCTGATGGACGAATGGTCGTGACCAGAGGAGGAGATGGGATCATCAAGCTCTGGGACACCCGAAAGTTCAAGGAGCCGCTCGTCAAAGTTGACCATGCTTCAACGTCAGACAGATTCCCGATGAGCAACATCAAGTACTCGCCGAACTCAACCAGCATCATTACAGGCTCGGCATCTGGCCACCTGCATATTCTGAACCCAGGCAACCTGCGGCCTGAGCACGTAACCCCTATTACCCCAGGATCGTCACTAATCACGGTGAACTGGCATCCCAAGTTAAACCAGATTGTGACAGGGTCAGAGAACGGGGAAACCCATGTCCTTTACAGCCCTACCATGTCGACCCGCGGTGCAGTCGAAGTTATGTCCCGCGCCCCCAAGAAGCGGCATATTGACGATGATTCGTCTCTCACGATGGACCAGACGCTCGGGCTCTCAGGCGATTCCATCATCACGCCGGGAAGTGCTGGGTTCCAAGGCGCAAGGCGTGGCGGAAAGGCGAAAGACACCATGCTTCCGCAGGCACAGCAGATAACTCCTTTCATGAGGAGCCAGCCGGATGAGAAGCACGTGTCTGAGAACATCCCACTCAGCCGCATGCTCCACGAGGATCCGAGAGAAGCTCTGCTGAAGTACGCAGAAGTAGCTAAGAACGACCCAATGTTCACCAAAGCTTGGAGGGATACCCAGCCTGTTACGCAGTATGCAGAGCTAAGTGACGATGAAGATGGGCGCGAAAAGAAGAGAACCAAGAGATGAGGAGTACAACATCACTAGTCACAATTTGCGCTTATGGCTGGATGGCGTTTTAGAGTGGCCGAGGAGTTAAAGCTCATAGGAATTGTGATACCAAAATAAAAAGTGCGTGGCCACCAACCGGGCGCACCACATGGACTCCATGAATGATAGATATTTTATCTTTATGAGAGTCTCACAACCTCGTTCTCTATCTGGTGGCTAAGTTTAAGGTACGACTTTACTTAAGGTACTGTACCTAACTAAGGTATGTACCATACGCCACTGAGGATAGACCTCCACCAGTCGCGACAGACGAATTTCAAGCAGACAGAAAAAGCTACCGCAATAGTGATCCCTGTCGTCTCTTGGAACGCGTCGCTACGACACCTCTAATTGGCTGCTCGTCTGTTGGTCCGTGCTGCGTTTGAGTGGATCTTTATGCCTGAGGCGATAAGAAATTTTAAGGCAACCGACAATTTTGGCTCTTCCTAGACTGGCTCTTCGCTCCCCCCATCAAATCGACAAGATTCACCCTCTCCCATCATCAAGAGGCGACCACGCGCATCAAAAAAATCGCCAAACTCCGTCTGCGACCATCAAACCCATCAAGAAATCCCTGGCCAAAAACGGTCCACCCGATTTCTTGTCACTTCCCACCCGGCGAATCCCCTTTTTACGCGCCCTCCCATTGCCTCTTCATTTGGCGTTTTTTTTTGCACATCTGTCCGCCCTTCCCACTCCCGATTCACTCCCCCCCCCACGCATCCCTCAGACTCGACTCGAGCCTCCAACCGGAGCGCGGCTGTACAGGCTCAACCCGGACCTTGCTGAGCCTTGTCCAACAACGCGACAAACCCACGTCCGGCCCTGACTCCGCAAGCCGAAGATCGTTCCGCGGTCGCCACGTCGCCCACCGGTGTTGTCAGCCAGTGTATATCTCTTTCTCGACGCGCCGCGCATCAGTCGACTGGAGTCATTCGTTTTTGCGAACAACCTTCACCACTTGGGACGGTCTCTTGTGCCCCGTATTAACACCCACCCATCGCAACATCCCTTCCTAGACATGCGCGACTCATAACCTTGTCTCCCACAAACAACATCAGCTTCGATTGCGACACTCAGAACCTGTCGTCACCATGGCTAGTGTCCAGGCCCCCCCGCCGGTGCAGCACGCCGGGTCGGCCATCCCTGCTGGCATGACCCAGCAGCAGATCCAGGAGGTTTATATGGTATGGCCTCTTCCCTCATGTCCCTTTTCCCAGGCTCCTGCCTCGTGTCGCTACGTCCCTGGTGGCCAATGCTAACGCGCGCTGTAGAAATACCAGCAGTTGAAGAAGCAAGGCACCCCCGACAACGACCCCGAGCTCATCAAGACGACGCGAATTCTCGGCGCTGTGCAGCGACAGCAAGAGATGCGAAGACACCAGAATGCCTTCGTGCAGCATCAACAACAGCAGATGCATATGCGCGCCCAGACCGGTGCGAACGGCGTCGCCAATGGCGCCCAACCGGCACCGCCTCAGACCAACCAGCCGCCGTCAACGTCTGCTCTCAGCTCCTCAGCGCTGCCGGCTGCGTCCGCGACACCAACTACCTCGTCGGCTGGGGCTTCGCCGGCCCCGGGTGTCGGTCCGAACCAGTTCAGTCAACAGCAGCTGCACCTCCTTCGAACTCAGATACAAGCCTTCAAGCTGCTCGGAAAGAACTCCGGTATTCCGGCTCAAATGCAGAAGGCCATGTTCGAGCACCGGGCTCGTCGCCAAGCATCTATAATAGAGCAGGTGCAAGCTACTGCGTCGGCCACCGCCCCGGAGGCATCCAAGTCTGGTCCTAACGGGGTGGAAGATGCCGCTCTAGACGGCCAGGGCCTCGCCAAAAAGAAGGCCTACAAGTATATCAGGGATCTCTACGACCCGAACGCAAGGGGCGACATCCATCTGAAGAAAAGCGTTAGCTATTTGGACCACATTCGCCGCCAAAACCGCTGTATGATTCCAGGACTGTTCCCGCTCGGCATCGATTTCGATCAGCTGAGGGCGGACCGCGAGAAGATTGTATTCAACCGAATGAGTGCGCGATACACGGAGCTCAAGAGCCTCCCAGGAAACCTCGCGCACTGGGATACTTCGACGGACATTCTCATACCCGATGATAGCGCCAAGCGGAAGGCCATCATCGAGATGAAGTCCCTGGCACTCTACTCCAAGCAACGCGCTCTTCGAGACAAGATTGCGAAGCAAATGTTGCAATATGACAATCTTGCGATGACCACCAACCGCAGCCATTATCGTCGCATGAAGAAGCAGAGCGTCCGAGAGTCTCGCATCACAGAGAAGCTCGAAAAGGATCAGCGCGAGAAACGCGTCGGCATGGAACGCAAGAAACATAATGAGTTCTTGCAGGCTGTCAACCAGCGGAAGGCCGAGATTGAGAGCGCGGTGATGGTCCAGCGCAGCAAGATGCAGAAGCTCGGACGTATCATGAGCGCACAGCATATCAACATTGAGAAGGAGGAGCAAAAGAGAGTCGAGAGGACCGCTAAGCAACGTCTCCAAGCCTTGAAGGCCAACGACGAGGAAGCCTACTTGAAGTTGCTCGACCAGGCCAAGGATACTCGTATCACGCATCTCCTCAGGCAGACCGACGGCTTCTTGAAGCAACTTGCCTCGTCTGTTCGTGTCCAGCAACGACGCGCCGCGGAACGGTACGGAGACGAGAATATCCAGGAAGAGGAGAGCGAGGTGGACGAGGATGAAGAGGACGAGGAGAGCTTCCGCAAGATTGACTATTACGCTGTTGCTCATCGTATCAAGGAAGAAGTCACCCAGCAGGCTGATATCCTGGTCGGTGGTACACTCAAGGAATACCAGATCAAGGGTCTCCAGTGGATGATATCCTTGTACAACAACAATCTCAACGGTATCTTGGCTGACGAAATGGGTCTCGGAAAGACGATCCAGACCATCAGTCTGGTTACGTACCTGATTGAAAAGAAGCTGCAGAATGGGCCGTTCCTGGTCATCGTTCCTCTCAGTACCTTGACGAATTGGACGCTTGAGTTTGAGAAATGGGCGCCGTCCGTCACCAAGGTGGTATACAAAGGCCCACCCAATGCGCGAAAGATTCAGCAGGAGAAAATCCGCCAAGGCCGTTTCCAGGTTCTTCTGACGACCTACGAATACATCATCAAGGATCGTCCCCTGCTGAGCAAGATCAAATGGTTCCACATGATCATTGACGAAGGTCATCGCATGAAGAATGCCAACTCAAAGCTCAGCGCGACCATCCAGCAATACTACAGCACGAGGTTCCGTCTCATTTTGACCGGTACCCCTCTGCAGAACAATCTCACCGAGCTGTGGTCGATGCTCAACTTCGTTCTCCCCAACATCTTCAAATCCTCGAAGACATTCGATGAATGGTTCAACACCCCTTTCGCCAACACGGGTGGCCAGGACAAGATCGACCTCACGGAAGAAGAGCAGATTCTCGTCATCCGTCGCCTCCACAAGGTCCTCAGGCCATTCCTGCTGCGTCGTCTCAAGAAGGACGTCGAGAAGGACCTGCCAGACAAGACAGAGAAGGTCATTAAGTGCAAGTTCTCGGCTTTGCAGTCCAGATTGTACAAGCAGATGGTCACACACAACAAGATTGTTGTCAGCGATGGCAAGGGTGGCAAGGCTGGTGCTCGTGGATTGAGCAACATGATCATGCAACTCCGAAAGTTGTGTAACCACCCCTTTGTCTTCGACGAGGTGGAGAACCAGATGAACCCGGCCAACATCAGCAACGACGTACTTTGGAGGACAGCCGGTAAATTCGAGCTCCTCGACCGGATCCTGCCCAAGTACAAGGCCACCGGCCATCGCGTCTTGATGTTCTTCCAGATGACGGCCATCATGGACATCATGGAAGATTTCCTCCGCTTCCGTGGCATTCAGTACCTCCGCCTCGATGGTACGACGAAGTCGGACGAGCGTTCAGATCTCCTCCGGGATTTCAACGCCCCGGATTCTCCCTACTTCATGTTTCTTCTGTCCACTCGTGCGGGTGGTCTTGGTTTGAACTTGCAAACCGCCGATACTGTCATTATCTACGACTCTGATTGGAATCCTCACCAGGATTTGCAGGCCCAGGATCGTGCCCATCGTATCGGTCAGAAGAACGAGGTGCGAATCTTGCGATTGATCAGCTCCTCGTCGGTGGAAGAGAAGATCTTGGAGCGAGCCCGCTACAAGCTTGACATGGACGGAAAGGTCATTCAAGCCGGTCGTTTCGATAACAAATCATCGGAAACAGATCGTGAGGCCATGCTTCGCACGCTGCTCGAGACCGCCGATTTGGCCGAGAATGGCGAGCAAGAAGAAATGGACGATGAAGAGCTTAATATGATCCTGGCGCGTTCGGATGAGGAGATGGTAACTTTCCAAAAGATGGACGAGGAGCGAGCTTCCGATCCGCTCTATGGCAGTGCTCCTGGCTGTAAGGGCATCTCGCGTCTCATGACAGATGAGGAGCTGCCCGATATCTATCTTAACGAAGGCGCTCAAGTTGAGGAGGAGAACGACGTTATTCTTGGCCGTGGTGCTCGTGAGCGTACCAAGGTTAAATATGACGACGGTCTTACGGAAGAGCAGTGGCTCATGGCGGTGGACGATGACGAAGACTCGCCCGAAGCTGCGGCCGCGAGGAAACGGGCCCGAAAGGAGAAGCGCGAGGCTAACAAGGTCAAGCGACTCAGCACCACAAATGCCTCGGCTGAGAATTCGCCAGTGCCTAGCCGGGCCAGCACCGAAGAGGTCGAGACCCCAGTGAAGAAACGCGGTCGCAAACCGGGAAGCAAGAACCAGGAAAAGCGCAAGGCTGAGGTCGGAGAAGACGAACCACCGGCCAAGAAGCGCCGCGGTCCGCTAGGACGCCCCAAGGCGGTGCCAATTCCGGATGTCGCGCCCCGCATGCCACCGGCGGTGCGCGATCAGCTTCAGAAGAGCCTGCGCCGGATCTACGACGGCCTGATGTCCCTGGAAGTCGACTTCGTGCCGGAGCCGGATACGAATAGTGACAAGGAGGAAGACGACGAGCCCCAAAAGCGTCTCATCATTCCGCCCTTCATCAAGCTTCCGCCGAAGAAGGACTATGGTGACTACTACTTCGTCATCCAAAATCCCATTTGCATGAATGATATCCTGAAGAAGATCAAGAAAGAAGATTACAACAGTCTTGGCGATATGCAGAAAGACTTGGATCTCCTTGTGACCAACTGCAGGACATATAACGAGGACACAAGCCTTCTCTTCTCCGACGCCAGCGTCATCGAGGTATGTGGACTATTCCTTAACTAGCTTTCTTGTGCACTTTTCGGCATCTATCTTGCCATGTTCATCCACGTATGATACTAACCGTCTCCCACAGAACTACTTCAAGAGCGAGATTCAGAAGGAGCTCAGCAAACACGCAGAACTCGCGGATCTCGAGGATTCTTCTGCCAAAGAGACTTCTGCTCCTCTATCCACCGATGCCACACCTCAGCCTGGCCCCAGCGGTCCAACTCGGATTAAGCTCGTGTCCAACTCGAATGGTAGCAACGGCCAGGCCAATGGGGGAAGCAGCGGTGTTCAAAGCGATGAAGAGTAGTCGGGTAACAAACAGGAGTCTGGAAAATTTGCATTGGTCACGGCGGCGCTCTTTACGCCAACCAGCAACGGACGGCGTTGGGAGAAGTGACTGGTAAATTGCATCACCTGTGATGATGGCAATTATGCCTACCGTACACTTCGCCACTGTACGTGGGGCGTTTCTACAATCTCTGTGAAGGGGGAAAGAGAGTTATATGCACCGGTTTGGCTTGTTTTTTTTTTTTAAACTGTTCAGTATCCGAGAAGGCGTAGGACAGGGAGGAGAACAAGAGAGCCAAATACCCCTCGGCAAAAGGGGGCGTCCACCTTATCTTGTATTAAAATCAAATGGAAACCGCGCTCGGTCATACCTCAGAGTTTGAGGGTACTTTCGTTCCGGTTGGACTGTGCGTGCCAAGGGGTTGTGATCGTGCGCAACGATTACAAGGTGGGGTGCGCGGTCTCATGTTTAGTTAAAGCTGTGTACAGAGTAGGCATGTTTTTTTCTATTCGAAGACCGACCCGGGTCTGTTTCTTCCTTGCCACCTGTGCCTACTCTCACCTTGTCACCCGCCTTCATGCCTGTAGGCTGTTGCTTCGGGTCCTCCTACGGCGCCTTGTCGGGGGGGGGGCATTGCCTCAGGCAGCTCGTTACCGTGTTCCTGGTGATCCTCCATAGCCACTAGCGCGAGGCTCATCGCCGCCAGGTTCCTGGATCGTGTCCACATCGCGATCGCTCCAGTCAGCAATAGAGTACCGACTACCGAACGTCTGCCCAATATCGTTGACCCACAAATTGCCATGCACGAAGTCCGACGCACGTCATTGACGCCTGGGCTGGTGGTTTCTCCAACTCTGGATGGCAGGCTACATTCGTGGGGGGGCAAGGGGGGCCGAGACAAGAAACTAAGGAGCTGTCGTAGTGACACCAAAGACACATGGCATGCCAATCATTTATCTATGCGCTACGGGAGAGAGCCTTCTGCACAGCTTCGCTCAACTTCTGCGGCATCTCAATATGCAGAGAAAGCAGAGGTCTTGCAGAATTCATCTCGGTTCTTGGGTTCTGGGAGTCTCCCCCTCCTTACTAGTATTTGGATAGCTTGGTTGCAATAACCATGTTTCTCGACTCAGTAACCAGGGCAGCCCAGGGCCATGCAACCCGACCGTGGGAGATGCCCTAGTTAACCTATCCTAGTCTAAATTCTCCGACGCCACATCGCTCCGATCCGATATTTGGCACCGGCCAACGCATGGAGTGCCTATCATGGCGCTGGCTAAACCATTTGCACTTCGCTTTTCCTGGGAGCCTCTTTTCATGGCAGCCTAGACGAGAAGGCCACCACATAATAGGGCTCGAGAGCAGTCCTGGCATATTTGCGCCAGAGCCTCTGGAGATAACCCAGTGCGAAGTGCTCAGAAGCATCGCTCACAGGATACAAAAGAGCAAGGCAGGCAAATGAAATTGTAGATGCAAGCTGCCGGGGAAACCAAGATCCTGTATTGAGAAATAACTCGCGTTACTCGGCAGAAATCTTAACCCGGAAACAGAACCAGTCAAACCCGTGCCACGCCCTCAGGAGGCAGTGAAATGTCTCGCTTGCAGGTAGGCAGGGTATCCAGTAAACGCCTCGCTAAAGCCAACTCTTTTCTTTTTCCACCCGGCGGCAACAGATAGGCTATTAAAGGGGTCGTACTTCGTGAAGCGCCTACTGGATCAGCTCCTCGACCGTCCAGTCCTCGTAGCTGCATTGGGCATTAATGGCGGCTCATGTGCTAAACATGAATCGGAGAGTCAACTTACTATCCGTCTGGGAAGTACCTGCGTACGACCAGAGGGAGTTTCTTTTCCTTGAGCTCCTTGGTCGCAATATCAAGAGGATCGGTCATGCCTTCGAGATCAACCAGCACCGGCGCGTTCATACTATGAAGCAATCGCTGTCAGAGCCCGCTTTCACAACTGGTGCCAAGCACCCAACGGCTGCCGGTTGCTCACCTTATCTGAGTGGCGCGGACTCCGATGAGGCGGGCCCGCTCGTACTTGGTCATGAAGGGAGTGGTAGTCCGGTCCTCATTTGGAATCTTCATATCACGCATCTGCTGGGCGCTCCCCTTGGCATGGCTCGCAACAGCAGCAGGATCGCCGACGGGTACGACACTGTCGAACTTTGCCTCGTCTTCACCCTCGCCATTCGCTTGGCCTTCTGTTGGCTCTTCGGCCTCAGCCTCGGGCTCGTAGAACTCATCGCCGTCCTCCTC
>FTLB01008262.1_pt1 | contig 13974 bp, 8 predicted proteins | sample 1658291 | NCBI WGS metagenome assembly FTLB01 (sample SAMEA3914812, study PRJEB12502) | metagenome | biome: forest; material: soil | place: Canada | collected 2011-07-07 | depth 0.1 m
ACTTCGCGTCGAGCCCGGGCCGTCACCTTGGTGCCCGTGGCGTTGGTGGCCTTGCGGTTGTCGCCGGCGTACAGCGATTTCCCCGTGAGATACTCGACCCCGGTGGCGCGAGGCTTGCTGCCGCCGCACTTGGAGCTGGTATCGAAGAGGACCTTGGTCGCCAGGGATGTGATGGAGACGGTGAGATTGGACGTAGCCTTGGCCGTGGCCTGGATGTAGTCACGCGAGCTGTACCGGTTGCCGTTGGCGTACGTGTGCTGTACCAGCCCGAAGATGCTGGATGTCTGGTCTCGATCCGCCGTGAGGAGATTCGGGTCTCTGGTGAGCAGATTGGCCATGGTCCAGGATCCGTTGAGGCCGAGATCCTCGGCATAGGCGTTCATGACCGCGTTGCCCGTAAGCCCACCGGACTGGCGTGCTTGGGCCATCGAGCCCATGTTCGTCTGGAAGAAGCCATCAAATCCGTGGTTGGCCGTGCCCTTGGGAGAATAGTTGTTGTGCTCGATCTTCTGGAAGATCTTCTTGATGTTGTCCGCCCTAGGAAAATCGTGAGTCTCGCCATTTTACACATCTGCGTTGTCGCGATACGTACTTCCAGGTCTCATCACCCGTGACCTCGTAATGATAGTTCCAGTCGCTGTCACTGGGGAGCCAGCACACCATGGCATTGACCATCGAAGAGCCGCCGAGCGTGGCCCCGCGTGGGTAGTACACGCCAAGCAGCTTCGACCCGTCCGGCGCACCCTTCTCGCCGACCCAGTACTTGCCCTCCGGGGTCAGCCAAGTCAGATGGCTGTAGTGATCATTTCTCGGGTCACCGTCCGGATAGTGCTTGACATAGAAGTCCCACGTGACGGTGGGCGTGTAGACGCCGAATCCCTGCGAAGGGCTCGTGTCGCCCGCTTCGAGAATCAGCACCGAGTAGCCCGCCTTGGCGAGGTTCGACGCCACCACGCCACCTCCTGGTCCACTGCCGATAACGATATAGTCGTATTCGGCGTCCGCCTGCACGGCGGTAGGAGCAGCACGGACTGCGCCTGTGAGGGCCACCGCCAGCGACACTGCGCGGCACAGGCGGCCGAACGATCCACCTCTGTGGGACGATCTCATCTTGCTGGAGTATCTAGAACACTTAGGGTACTAAGGTGACGATTAGCAACTGCAGAGAGAGAAAGGCTACCCAAACTCCCGGAGGACTAGGAGACGAAGGCCAGGGAGCTATACATACCTATAGCTTCCTCGCCATGGCTGCTCCCCGCACGCCTCGTCCCCTGAATCTCGCTCCCGATCATCCTGCATCAACCCGAGTGGCCAATTCCCCGTAACCCAAGACCGAGGCCAAGCCCTATCAATCTAATTAGCAGAGCCAGACAACGCCTTTTCTTCGCACCATCATTCCACGCGAGATAGCAGAGCGCTTACCCGGAGCGCGATCGAGACGCTTCTAGATTTATCCCAGGTGGGGAAGATAGAGACCCTTCGGGGTTTTCATTAACCTTATATTCCCCCGGAGACTGCCGAGCCGCCGACGGTACTGTCGACATTTCTCCTGCGCAGCCCAGCCCCTGTGGCGGCCCGTTTGGGGGGGGCTCTCGGTTAGGCCCCCTGCGCGGATAAATAAGGGGCAGACACCGGGTGCCATTGGTTCGGACGCTACGCTGCGGGAAGCGTGGAACACGATGGCGAGAGATCGCTTTAGATGGGAGTTGGAGGTGGCTATTTTAGTCTCGTATATGTCCTGGCAAATAAGCGTGTTACAGAGAGCAGCCAGAATGGTTACGACTCTCCTGGGCAACGGTAATTAGTGGCTCACGGGAGTTTCCTTTCATGACCACGACCCTACACGCTCTCTACTTCAGAGTACCATAGAGGTAACTAGAATATAACATAATGGATGAACCAGACTACCTGTTGTATGCGCCAACCATCACTTCCGAACTCCATTAGTCCCTGGTAGTCGAGCTCAGCTGCAAAGAAGCACACAAGTAGCAGCTCATGGGCTTAACAGGGTTGCCCTCCTGACTATACTCAGCCTCAAGCCGCCGTGATGTTGTGCTCGTGGCCAGATTCTCTGTGACCACTCCTGAAACATCGAATCATCCGGCCATTGATATTCTCATCCTTCCCGCAGAGCGGGAGAAACGATGGATGACCATCCCACTGCCCATTCCGAGCCCGGCGGTAGTGCAATACCCCGAGCTGCTTTAGACTAGTTCGAGCGATAGGACGGAGAAGAAGAAATTTCGGCGGGGCTCCCAACCCGCATAGCGTCCGAAATTGTGTAGGCATTCAAGACCGGCTGCCGCGGAGGAGGCGCCTGGTACTGAGGCGAGGGCATGGACAGGCTATTCGAGATGGTATACGACGACGTGGACGCCATCGAGGGATCCCCCGGCGGATAGTACGACGTGGGCTGCTGCTGGTATCTCTGCGGGTCGGTCACGTAGTACTTCTTCTTGACCTGCCCGGACCGCTCGTCCGGATCCTCCCGCGGCGGCTGCGGCGGTCGCCGCGCGGCCTCCGCCCGGGCCGCCCGGCGCTCCTTGTAGTACGTCCACGGCACGTGGAGGAAGATGACGACGCCCAGGAAGAAGGGGATCAGCTGGCCGGCCGAGCTCAGGTCCTGCACGCCCGTGATGTGGTTCCACGAGATGGACAGCTCGGTGGCGACGACGAAGATGGCGGCCACGGTCGAGGTGAGCACCGAGCGCAGTCGCAGGAGCATCTCGGCTTTGCGCTTCTCCACCCTGAAAAAAAGCGGTACGGTCTTGATCAGAGCTGGGGATCGCACGCTAGGTAGAGCTAAGATTGGGAGGGTATACAACAAAAAAGAAAAAAAGAAAAAAAAGGGAACTCACTCGACTTGTCGGTCCTCGAGGAACTGCCGCTCGTCTCCGCCGATTTTGAAGAGATATCGTACCGGCCCGAGGAGACCGACGCAGATCAGGACGCACTGGAGCGCCACGTTGACGGCCCACATGGGCACGCTGACCAGCGGCACCTTGACGAAGAGGAAGCCGACCGGGTTGCAGTCGTTGGGGATGGTGTGGATGCCCGAGATCCAGAACCAGAGCTGGTACACCGAGGTGGCGAGCAGCAAGACCACGTTGGTGACGTTGAGGGCCGTGCTGGCCTTCACGACGATCCACCTCGTCGGGTCCAGCTGGTAGTCGAAGCAGGTGAGCAGGCGCCAGAGCAAGACCGGGATGATGAAGTAATGGTAGCCGAAGCACATGAGCAAGACTACGTAGATGTCGATCGCCGACAGCGCCTGGCGGATGGTCTGGACGAGCAGCGCGATGAAAGTCCCCCACATGAACGCGGCCAGGGCGAGACGATTTCCCGCGATCTCGCTCTCGATCGCGAGCATGTTGGCGTAGATTCCGGCGTACCACTGCAGGTAGAACCCGAGCCGGATGCCGAGCCCGTACATGTCGGCATTTCCTTCGAATTCGCATACGTCCATGGCGGGCGACGGGAGGGGGGGCGGGTGTCGCGTTGGCGACCCGAGCTGGCTGACAGAATTCTTTCTAGGTAAATGGCATGTTCTGCGTTCGTTTCGACGAGGCAGCGATCCGTAGTTAAAAGAGAATGTAGGGAGGGGGGGGATGAGACCTGCATCAGGTGAGAGAAACGCTGCCTCGTGCGGCTGAGCGGCTTCATGCATCGCAGTGGATTTACAGCAACGCTTGGGACAGTCTAACCAATATGCATCGCAAGTGGCGTCAATATCTTGCGCCATAGCTGGATCCAGATGGCCAGTGCTCGCTCCGTAAGGGTGTATTCGATGGTCTAGACTCCGTCGTGTGGGCTGAACAGCCAATCCGCGCTCAGACGCCCGACCTGGGCGATGGCCACGAACCACGGACGTCTTGGCAGATTCATTTGTGGATATGTGTAGCAGGGTCATTACCCTTATACCAAGTTTACTACCAACGGCAAATCATTTTTTCTCTGGTGTATCATATCAAAGTCACTGAGCACCTCCATGCCTATGGAGTTGAGGATTGAAAGGTCCAGCCAGGTTCGTTCAGCTTCTTCAGCTAGAAACGTCAAACATTAATCCGTCGGATGAAGAGTCAGGAAAACCAAAATTATGTGAAGAGGCAGGAAATCACTGGTGCAACATTACTTCTTTCGCGCAGCTGTTACACAATCTGGATGAGAAAAATCTAAACTGCCCACGTTGAGAACCACCGAGATGGTATTTTCTGTCAAAGTCTACCGTGCCTCTTGATTTATGCTTCTCCTTGTCAACGCGAGCCTGCTAACCCTCCAAGAATTGGCGGCAGAGCAGCCGCCGACAATCTGTCAGCCAGACATTTTCCAGGTCACCAACGCGTTCTGTATCATCGTGTCGCGGATGCAGTATATCCTGGGCTACAGTAACTGCATGTCACAGACCCAGTGAGAGTAAACAATACTTGAAACCCCTTCGCAGCCCGAACATCTACGCCAACATTCGCAGCCGTATTCCAAGTTGAGCAGGTGTAGGCATGCCAGAGATTTGAAGTTGGTATACACGTGCCGTGAATAGCAAGACAGTTGCCTTTCACTCGGAATCCTGATTCGTATAATGATCAAGGTCAGGCCAACATATACCTAAGATTATAAGGCTGATGCCATGGACAATTTCTAATAACAGGGCTCGTTTGCATTCCATGGCACCCGCATAACCTGCAGCAAGGCAAGGCGAGGCCACCCCGGCGGAATATCTGGCTACCTACTCTTATAATTTTCCACCCTAAAATCTAACCCACCACGCCGGAGAGAACGCGATCGCAACTGTTATTGCCGAGCTGTGGAGAATCAGGAGCACACCTGCATCCGGTTAAAACGGCCCCAAACGACGAACCGCCTAGGAGTTTCCCCTCACAACTTTCGCTATAGCTGATAAATCAATACATCGTTGTTTGTACTTTTGCATTTTGTGATATATCGCTCAATATCTACCCGCCATGGCACCTGTACCATTAGTGTTCGGATGCGACTCCGTCATGACGGGTAGCGCGCACAGCACGCCCGAAGCCATCAATGCTGTCTTCGACACCCTAGAGCAGAATGGCATTGACACCCTCGACACGGCGCAGCTCTACCGCGGTAGCGAGACGCTCCTGGGGAAATCGAACGTTGCCGCCCGGCCTTTCACCATCGACAGCAAAGTGCCGGGAGGCTGGGTGGCCGGCACGTTGGAGCCGTCGAGGCTCCGTGCCGATGCATATGCGTCTCTCCAGAAGCTCGGCATCCCTAAGCTAGACATCTTCTACATCCACGGTCCGGACAAGAATCTCCCGCTCAAAGATGCTCTCGCGACTATGAATGCTCTGCATCAAGAAGGCGTGTACTCCCGGTTCGGACTGTCCAATTTCGTGGCGTCGGACGTTGAGGAAATTTACAACCTCTGCGGGGAAAACAACTGGGTTCGTCCTACTGTGTATCAGGGCAATTATTCCGCTTTTGCTCGGAGGCAAGAGACCGAGCTATTCCCGTTGCTAAGGAAGCTGGGAATCGCCTTTTACGCCTATTCTCCGCTGGCCGGTGGGTTCCTGGCGCGCAGCAGCGTGGCCGAGCTGAAAGGCGACGGCGGTGGCAAATTCGCGGACAAGAACTCTTTCGCCATGTACAAGGAGCTGTATAGCGAGCGGCCCTCGCTGCTCGCGGGCCTCGTCCGATGGGCTGAGCTCAGCGAGAGAGCCGGGTGCAGCTCCCCTGCGGAGCTGGCGTACCGATGGGTGACCAACAACTCGATCCTGGATCCCGAGAAGGGCGACAAAGTTATAATTGGCGCGAGCAAGATTGCTCAGATCTCCAAGACGGTGGAGTGGGTGAAGAAGGGACTCCTGAGCCCCGAGATTGTCAAAGCTATCGATGACATATGGGCGACGATTGAGAAGGAGGCGCCATTGGACAACTATCACAAGTAGATCCGGATGCGAGTTACAGTGTAGAAGTTATATGGGATCGCGGATTGCCCATACAGAGTGTTCTACGATACTTGGATGGCGATTTTAAATAACTAGGTAACCAAGGCGCCTGAAATTACCAACTGTCAAAATGTTCGGATCTCTTATGTCGGATGGGCCAACTTTGTTTGAACTGCATCAAATTGCACCACACGTAGAGAGTACGCATAAGTAGGCCGTTACTGTCAATTTCTTCTGACTCGTGGTACATGCATTCCGACAACTTGGCTCCCCAGAGTTCTTCAACCCAGTCTTTGGCCGCATCGTGTTTCCCATGATGTATGCTCCACTAGATCCCAAAACCGACAAATATCTGCTGTTCAGTTTGTTCGTGTCAAAGTTCCCCTCCAATCATTCTGACTACCACCAAGCAGTGAGTACGAACATGACGCCAAGATAGGTACCGTAGGAAAGCGAGCAGTATCAAGATGAAATTGGGTGGAGGCCAATCAGACTCATTCCATTGTCGAGCACGTGCCTCACGCATTCAAATAGCACCAGTTGAGCTGGAGTTAGCTGGATGTTCAACTCGTCTTCATCGTCCGGGAGTATGTAGCTCAATTGGTCGACGATCCGGAAGAGATACAGTAGGAGCACCGATGACTCGAGATTCCGGAAAGATTCCTGGGTGACTTCGGGGAACTGAGCGAGAACGCGTAGCAGATCCACGTACTCGTCCGGCTCGATGGACGAATAGTCGAGGGTGCCGAGATCCGCCGAAGACGAGGAAGTAGCGGAGGTAGCGAGCTTGGAGCAGAGCCTCGAGTACCAGCCCTGCAGCCGGGCGCCGCTGTTTATGTCCAGGCCGACCATCTTCTGGAGATCGAAATGGCTGTTCGTGGTCCGTCGGATAGAGAGCTCCTGGACGAGCATCGAGAAGATGCCCATCTGGTCCGTCACGTGCGGGTTGGTCTGCTGCATGATCTCGTAGGCATCGGGATCCTGCGCCTTTACTGCCTCGCGCACGGCCGAGTGGGCCTGGTCGATGATATCGCTCAGCAGCAAGCCACGCCCGCCGGCGGGCGTCGCGGCGGGTCCTGCGAGCCCGAGGACCTTGGCGAAGCCGATGTGCTGCACCCGCGAAGCGAGGTCCTGGAGACCCATGAGCGACAGCGCCGTGAAGATGCGGTTGAAGTGCGTGTCTTGGTCGGCGGTCACCACATATATCATCTTGTCGAAAGAATACTTCCGGTCTCGTTCGATGAGAGAGGCGATGTCTCGGAGCAGGTAGGTGGTGGAACCGGTTCGGAACCGCATGATGCCCATGCCCAGCGCCTTGTGCCCGTGCTTCTTGAAGTCCACCAACCAGGACCCTTCGCTCTCTTCGTATACGCCCTTGTCCTTGAGCAGCTGTTCGACCTCGGCGACGATCTCGGGGCTGACCTGCGATTCGCCCAGGTATTCGTCAAACGTGACGTTGAGCGAGGAGTAGAGTTTCTTGTACTGCTCGATGCTCACGTCGCGGAATTTCTTCCACAGAGCCAGGGCTTCCGGGTCACCGTCCTCCATCTTCTTGAAGAAGGCGTCCCGCTCGGCGTACAGGTCACGGGACTCGATCTCGGCGGTGTCCTTGCCTTCGTCGCGAGCCTTCCGGCTCGCCTCCATCTCCGGCCGGAAGAGCTCCTCGATCTGGTTGTACACATCGAGCAGATGGCGCAGGGGGTCTTCGGCGAAGAGCTCATCGGATCCGAACCGCGTCCAGCCGGCGGCGAGCAGACCGATCTGCTTGCCCCAGTCTCCAAGGTAGTTGAGTCTCGTGACGTTCCAGCCCGCTTTCTCATACGCGTTCGCTATGTAAGACCCGACGATGGTGCTACGGAGATGCTTCCCGCCAAACTCTTCGCCGATATTCGGCGACGAGAATTCTACGACAAGTTTCTGTCCTTTTGGCTCCGGTTCTCCTGGCGGAGTGACATTGGTTCCGTACTGAGAGCCTCGGTCGTGGATGAATGGGATGAGGATTCTGGGCAGAGCCTGGCTTGAGAAGAAGACCCTGAGATAGATGCCGTCCGGCACCGGAAGCAGGAACAGAGGAGATTGAGGGAACTGCCAAAGCAAGGTTAACTGGACACGGATCATATCAGCACTGCAGCAGCACACGAGGTGTCTATTACCCTCTGCATGAGACTTAGTACGTAATCGGCCGGTACTACGTCCTTCAGCCGCAGCTTGGGGACAACGACGGCCAAGTCGCCATGGGAGACATCATTCGACCGCAGGACGGCCTGGTACGCAACTTCAGCCTCGCAACCTGTCAGGCGGACGATAATGTCCGCTAGGTAGCAGTGGAAGATCTCCAATGGGCTGCGGGTGATATCCGTATGAGGAAACTCTGGGACTCTGTCGCTGAGACCGAGGTTCCCTAGCAGATTCTGGAGCTCGTCCAATGAGACTGTAGACATATCGTAGCGGGATGGGATTGCTATCGCCGTTAGGGGGGGAGGAAACGCTGGGGGGCACTGTTGGAAAGTGTCGCTTTTTGCCTTCCTTATTGTCTCTTTGCCTAGTAGGTCTCGCTGCTGCTGCTTCTCACTGCCACCAAGAAAGACACACTAGCCCTTCTAATGTGAAATCTGACGGAGGGCAGATAACTCGGATCGGATGGGGGTTGGGCATCAATACAATAAAGAGGGGGGAGACGAGTGAGGCTGATACTCCAAAATCTGAGTGGTCGATGCACGTTTGGGAGTGAGGCGCCGGTTCGGGCATTGTGGTCCAATGATTTCGGGCCTTCATGTGGGAATGCGTTGTCAACCATGGCATCTGATGCCTTTCGGCCGTCGACAACGCAGCCAATGACTCATCGAAAGTTCCAAAACGTGGTTCACAGTGGGTAGTTATCGAGATCGAAATGCGTAGCAGGCCAGCGACAGGGTATTACAGAGAGCGACCGAGTGTGCTGTTCGCCTCCAACAGCACTCCACGATTTGCGCCTAATTGTAGTTTACCCGTTAGGATTCCAGAAATGCTCCATTAGAGGTAGAAAATTACATGCTTTGAACAGCCCTAAAAAGCTATCGTAGGTATTGGGAGCGACGAAAAGGGGAATTCCTTGACAATAAAAAAGGAGAGAAAATGACTGCGAACAAATGGTGAAATCAAACGGTAAGCCTCTACAAATACAGTGTCGCACCTCGTCACAGGCTGCTCTCGTTTCACGTAATCCGTGAGGAGCAAGTAGTGCCCAACGCAGACAATTGACCAACCCCCAATTTCTATTCAAAACTCGAGAAGCTTCTTTCTCATTCACATATCTTGAATAATTTTTGATAGGCCAAGAACACTTGCAAATCAGCGTGTCGTATTGTTAAACTACTATATTTACAGTATAAATTTTTAAAGCTACGTACCCTCAACTCGTTCGTTTAAATAGATGTTCCGCTATTGTTCGTCTGACATTCTCAGGGCGAGGCGTGTTTCTGGAACTGGAAGCTTTACCTCTGGTGTAAAAGCAAATCTTTGTACAGCTTGTAAGTTATGAATGACAAAAGATATGGCGAAAGCGACTTGATTCGCTGCAAGGGATACTTGCCGGAAAAGGGGTATTCATGTTCGACTTCCCCGTCACAACTTGTACGACCGTAATCATGAGGCGTTGGCCGATTATGAGCAGATGCGCCTCGTGTGGATGGCAATTTTACTCAAGGAAAAGCTGATGGAAGCCAATTGTTAATCGGATGAAACGATGGCGTCCTAAAACGGCCACGGGTTGATCTTCAGAAGTCCTGTGTGGCGAGATGGGATATGCATTCTTGGAGAACTACCGCATCTAAGCTCAAAGGAGACGGATGTATTTCATACTCGGCCTCCCAGCCGTCCAAAATGTCTCGCTCATCCAGAAAAAATCCCCAGAAACATATACAACCCCGCTACGAACTGCTTTATTTCCATCAACGTACAGCAGGAGGAAGTGTAGTCGTAGTATCCAAGTGTTGCGCTCTTCCGCAATGCATGCGTTCAGCAGCAATAGATTATGACATCTTCCCGCGCTAGTCTCATCAAAAAGTCTCTTGTTTTTGCCATCAATGCGCCAGTCTTCGGTGAAGTGTGTCTTATGTGTGCCATCATCATGAAACGTTTCGAAACTGAGCTGACGATCTGGTTCAGAGCCATCAGTCCCACTGGTTCGCCAAGAATTCGACAGGGACAATTTGCAGCGGAATTGGAACACAAGCCCTTCGATTTGTAGCTCGATGCCGTCTTCCTCATCTTCGTTGATGTTCTCATACCCTGCTTCCTCTGGTTCAGTCCGAGGTAGCCCGAGCATTTTTCGCCGTGGGGGGTTGTAGCCTCGGATACGCCAAACCTTCCAGGACTCCCCTGAGTTATCATAGAGGCACGTCCCGAATCCCGTTCTAATGCATAAAGGCGGCTCCAAGTTTTTCGGAAGGGGGCACTCGTCAAAAGCGACGTGGTCGGCGAGAGGAAACTCCAACTCCGAGACTAGGTGCCACGCCGCCCAGCTCCAGCTCGGTAGTGCTATGGGCGACTCACGCCTCGTCGTGTCAGAGAGCTTTTTGTACGCCCCTTGAGCCTTGTCCCGATTCTGCGACCAGAGCAGAGATCTAGGAAAGTCTACTATCGGCAGCCCTTGCCAAAACCCTTTAGGAAACTGATGCCTCTTGAGGTCTTGTAACATTCCCGAGAATGCACGCAAAGCGTCTTGTTGCAATCCTAGCTCCCTGAAGCAGTACTTGTTGACGAGCCTCGCGTAATAACGATATAGTTCTCCCGGCTCTAGGTCCGCCTCGATCTGGCGACTGTCTTCATCTAGCGCGTGAGGAGCGAAGACGAAGATGGGGTCTTCCTCATCCGAGATCGATCCGCTCTTCGGGCCAAAAAAATTAGCATCGTCCAGCGATTCGCAACACCTCATCGTAGCGCAGAAATACAAAGCTTCATGGCTGGTGAAGAGAATTCGCCGTCTACTGAGCAACCCTTCTTGAAATGTCCACCCACGTGTTGCCCATTTCGACAGCTGTATCTGCGTAGCGGCGGTAGGCGTCTTTTCTAGCATTGTATTGCTTTCGCCGAAGCCAATTCGACGTTGGTGGTGAGTCCTCGGATGATTGCTTACCCCGGGTAAGCCATCGTTTGCGGACTCGCCGCTGAGAGAAATTATGCTCGCCAGAGCTCCGCGGTAGATATCTGCCATGTATCCCAGCTGCTCTTTCTTCAGAGTTTCGTCATCCTGGTTAATACAGATGGCGTCGACCCATAGATACCTCACATTCAAATGCTTGGTAACAGCGATGCTGTCGAATATAGTCTTTCGAGTCGATTCGATTTTCTCGGATAACGGACCGAGTACCTGAGAATCAATTTTTTGGCATTCGCCCCATACGTAACTCAGCGCAAGGTACTCAGTGGGCTTCGCCATAGAGCCGGGATATGGGACAAGTTCTTCCGTTCTCACGTCGATAAGGAAGATTCTTTGTAGAGTCGGCGAGTACTCGTTCGCACACATGCTGTGGTCTGAGTCTACTCCACGCAGACAACAATTCAGCCAGGCTGAGATCGCCGCATAGTCTGGCCTACGGCCGACCATCTGGACAGCCCCGGGGTCTCCGAGCGGAGTCTCCCTCCCGAAAGTCGCCGTAGGTTTGCTGTTGCCGTCATACAACACCGGCTGTCTTTCCTCCTGGTATCCCATCCACAAATGGCAGCGGCTCAGTTCCTTCTCTGCATCTGATTCAGTTAAATCGCGTCTATATAGCGTGGTCGGTAGGAGCCTAGTTTTATGTCCGAAAATGACTCTTCTCAAATCAGAGTTTACCCCGCAGCATAGACCATCACTAGTTGAGTCGAAGACGATGCGCTGGATTGCGACGTTAGAGAAGTCTCGCGTGCTGCCACGGACACGGACATCGTCAAGAACATTGGGAATATCCAATTCCGAACATCTGTCGCATACGTGTGGGAGAGGAGTGTCATGTCGAGGAATCTTTGTAGGTCTCTCTTGCTGGCTGTCGTTGCTTCCGACGGGCGAAATCTGGCGCTTTATTGACGATGCCATAGCGAGTGAGATGTTCAGGGGTGGCTAGATTACACCAACAAAGAACTTTCCCGTGCTTTTGAAAGTTATCAGAAGCTAAAAGTGTTAACAAGAATGCCGTCGGAGGTTCTGATCCACATGGGTCTTGTGCCAAAGGCAGAGTTTGGACATGATGCAGAGCATTGAGGACCAACAGCAAGGCTGTAGATCACGTGTTTAGAATTTCTGGACCGGAAATCTTGCCATACATATAAGATGCATGCTATCAGTTATATATGACAAATACATGGTATATACGACTTGATATATATATGAAACTGCCAGCTTGGCTACGCTTTGCCCACGGCAACCCTTGGACTTTGATCGGAGATCGTGGGGTTGGCAGAGATCCATAGACTCGTAAGGATTTGTTTTCGATATCGTTTTCTAGGTAGTACGCAGCGGACTCACCCGTTCATTGCGCGATATTTCACCGCGTTACGATAGTGTAATGCAATATTTGAGTTAGTTTCAAGAGAAAAGGGATGATGTATTGAGAAAACAAAAAGAGATGCCGGGCGACGTGTACGACGATGAGCCCTGGTCCGCTCTCGGCAAGGCGAGAGAGACTTGCATAAGGGTACATATACTCAAGATTCCGAGGCGGCCGATGGGTATAAGCAGAAAATAAGACGGAACACTGCTTCAAGACCCCGATGCTATGCTACGTTACAGTGTTTGCTTTCCTTGGAACGAGAACATATTTGACATGGCTAAAGTATCCGCACACACCAGCGTGAATTGGAGGAAGCATCGAAGGACACCATGCGAGAGACGAGACCGTGCTCCTCCTTTGCATATTGTAGCGCAAAGTTTCCGTTTGCCGGCCGGGACTGAACTGATGGACCAAGAAGCTTGGTTCCCTTGCCTATCGATCAAGTATCCATTGCTGGAGGAATATTATGGGAACGTTCTCGTACCATACACGATGCACCCGGTCAACGGTAATTACCGCTTAGCTGACCGACCTCGTTACGCTAAGAAGAGTGAATATATCTGACTCGGTTGGACATCCATCTGTGCAACCATTGGGCACGACAAAGACGATCCCGGGCCGTCTGGATTTTTTTCCGCCAATGATTTATAGGCGAGATATGAGCATCATTCTCTTTAGCGACTCGTAATATGTCTACGGTGGCGCGATATGGCTTCGGAATCTTGATACGATCCGCTTTACTCTGCAGAGTTGTACGACGCCATTCTCTTCCCAGTTGAGGACGACTATCTACGTCATGCAGCGGCGAGTAGGAGCGAGAAGATGACAGATATTTAATGCGACAGAGCTACCATGCTGGTCGGCCTTATTTTTACGAGTAACACGATTATATCCAGATATAAGGCCAGCGCCTGGCAGCACCCGGGCTAGAGCCGGCGTCTGACACCCATGTTGTGAATATGTACAGAAGGAAGATTACGTGGAAGTGATCGTATCGGGATGCTCCAGCACACACCCATCACCGTCATACCACTTTCAACATGGCGCGCATAACTCAAGCGCACCGGCCATTTTGGCAGGTCAAACTGTCGGCGCAGTCGTCATCAGTTTTGCAAGAAGCACCTGCGATGGTCAGCACTCCGTCACAAGGATTTCGAAAAAGGATATGCAGTGGGCCGCTTACCAGCACAGTGTCCATTCCAGTCGCAAGTCGGGCTAGAGCCTCCAGCGGTGGTAGTCGGAGTGGTGGGCGGCCCAGAACCACCACTGCCACCGCCAATCTTGGCCACGAGAGAGTTGCCCAGGCCAGTGATGCTGTTGTGGAACTGGTCGAAGCTCTGAGCATTCCAGGCGGCACCGTTGGCGCCGGGAACGGCTTTGGAACCGGTGAATGCAATGTAGAGGACGTCGTTCTGGTCGTGGCCGTTGTTTCCATTCATGCTGTCTCCGAAGCACGCCGTAGCAAGAGAAATAGAGGCCTCGCCCACCTCGGCGTGCGGGCCGTCGTCGCCGTTCTCGTCGCCCCAGACACCGTAGAACTT
>FTLB01000221.1_pt1 | contig 13943 bp, 17 predicted proteins | sample 1658291 | NCBI WGS metagenome assembly FTLB01 (sample SAMEA3914812, study PRJEB12502) | metagenome | biome: forest; material: soil | place: Canada | collected 2011-07-07 | depth 0.1 m
GCTGGCCCGGTCATGGCAATAGCCTGCTCCGTTGGCTGGGAGACGGCGGATGGCATCATATTGGGAGGGACTGGTGGGTAGGTAGTGTTGGTCGGCTCGTGCGATCGCAACTCAGGGTCGATGTGCGCTTCGTTTTGTGCTGGCGTGGCTGGGCCGTAGCCATGTGGCAGAGCCGGATGGACGCGCGAAACCGGCGAGGAATGCCCACCTAAACCGTTGGTGGTGGAATGGGCAGCGCCGTTTGAGTAACCCGCGAGGAGGTGGCTGTTGATCAGAGAGGGATCAGTTGGTGTTCCTGGGTCTGTGGCAGTGCGCCGAGCGAGCGCATGTTAGCATATATGCAAAGCGACGACTCCCTCGAGCGGTGATGCGATGCTGGTCTCGAATCTGCGTATTTCCTATTTCCTCTCTTGTTCTTTTTCTTTTGGGGGAACTGCGCGGTACAGACAACGTGGTGCTACTCGACAGATCCAACCAGGAAGGAACAGATGACAAAGAGGGAAAGAGCCGGGGCAGCAGACTTGACCATGGAAAGCAATACCCTTGGCAGACTACATCGGGATCGAGTGGACGACCCGGGCTTATAAGTGTAAGAAATGCAGGCAGGCGCACGGGCTCGAAACAGAATGAGGGAAGTCGCGACGGGCTTGATGAGATAACATGACAAATGAGGTAGAGGGTACGGGTATACTATACGGTGGAGCAAAACTTGGGATACGTACATTGACGATGGATGTTGAAAAAGAATTCTACTAGGGAGACTTCACCCTACTTGAGAAACGCGAGAAGCACCGGAATATAGAAGATGATCCGAGGGCGCGGGATAGGTTAGGAGAAGGCTGGGTATATGTAATCGAGAAAACGGATGGGGGAGGGGCGTGGGTGGAATGAGATGTGAAAGCGGGAAAAAAAAGGGCAGGGGAGCAGTAGGGTCGCTGGGGTTTATCGAAGAGGAGCTTTACAGAGTTGGTCGGCAGGGGGGACTTGCCTACGAAATCTGGCAGCGCTTGGAAGGAATCAAAACTGCCCACGGCATGCCACGGGTATGGAACGGCCAACTTTTGGTATGTGAAGGGAGCGCCCCCGATGATGGAATTAGGTAAGAGTGATGAAGACGAAACTTAAATGTGACCTGGTCCAACAACAGCGGGCTGCAGGCACTCTTGTACTGGGCGCAGAGCTAGCCCAGAGCTTCGCTCCGAATGCCCGAATATAGTCCCAAAAGGCCCAAGAAAAAACGAGACAGGGAAGATGACTTGACGCACCAGACCCGTTGACAGGGATTGTGATTTGGGGGAGAAGGGGGGGTCTGTGTGAAGATGCGGCTGCGGTGGCGGCTCGCAATGCGACTGCATTACCTCCGTACAAGTGTCTCGAGGTGAAGTCTGGAGAGGACAAGGCTTGTAAAGAGGATGGGAATAATGTTCCCTCTCGTATCAGCCACCCAGTATCCTGGAAGATGTGGAAACCGTCCGAGTGGCATAGCAAATATCGCAAGAAGCTATTGTAGCTATAAATGAGCAGCATGTACAGTCCGTATGTACGTACCCTCTCACGTCAAGCGACGCTGGCCATTAGGCACGGCAGAAAAGAGAAGACTGAAGGTACACGCAGAGAGATCTTGCTCTGCGGGAAGACAAGATAGAGAATGGGGGCCACTAGGCCGAATTGTGAGAGGGTCTAATGGCCACATTGACGATGCTGCCCTTGATGAGAATTCGGGAGATTCGAGCCTTCAGCGAGCAGCGTGACAGGTGCCTTTGCTGCGTGAATGATCGCCTGAGTAAAACCCACCGAGCAAGCAAGAGCCGCAGCCACTTGGAACACGGGACTCATACCAACTAAGGAGTAAGGTAAGGTACCTTAACTGTAGCGATCCTCGCTATCATCCAGCAAGCAAGTTTTCGGTGGATTCAGCTTGAGCACCGCGTGCGCCCCGTCCGCTGAAGCGCAGAAAGAGCGGTGGAGATTGATTCATGAAAGAAAGGTGTGTTTTTGGGGGGTGAATCTCCGAGGCGGCCGGAGGAGCTGTAGGAATCGAAATCTGGACGGTGTAACTCACCCATCTCGACGTCTTGCGACATTGATTAGCCTGTACTCCCTCCGTAAGGTCGTCCTGCGGGCTTGGGTGCGGTGCTCTGACTCAGCAGAGAAAGAATCTCAGCTGCAGGCGGATAGTATCTTGGGAACGCGTGTGATGACTGATCCGTCCAACGAGATGCCAAAATAGGTTGCAGCTGGGGAGCGAGGTCGATGCTAAACTGTCAAACGGACCTAAGCCCCAAGAAATCCACATGCGTTAGTCTCGTCACAACATGGCAAACTCAACCTAGAAGTTGCTTTATCGATCACGGCCGCAGATGTCGATACGCCGACCCTTTACGGGTTGGTTCCAACCAAGTGGGATCGGGGTTCAGGTTCTGGACTTACAACCTCTTGCAGACCTTTGGCTCGACGCGTTTTGATTTGCCTCTGTCAAAAAGTCGAGTGGCTGGCTTCAAACAAGGGGGGTCGGAAGAGACCTGACTACGTACAACCATCAGTCGAATGATCCCACACGCCAAGGCAGGGAACTTTTTTGGATTATTAATAATATAGGTAGGCCTGCGGGATTGTGTTTACTCACCTTTCCTCGGACCAACGAGAAGTGGATTACTAGCCTGAGGTGGCAGAGAGAAATTTGGGTAATGTACGAAGTAGGTAGGGAAGCCCAGGAAATAAAAGGTGACTCAGCAGGAAATCTTGAGCAGAGGAGGGAGGGAGAGAAAGGAAAGACGAGTAACTTCGCAGAAGAGAGGGGGATCCTCCTGCGAACGGGCCAAGCAAGAAAAAAAAAAGGCTGCTTTGCCTCGTCCACTACTCGTCGTGTCGCGGTACCGCCCTTCTGCCGGAACTGTAACTGAAGAGGTACTCCGTATACGGGATACGGAGGATGCTGCAACTTCGCATATGCGCCCTGTCCGTCATCCGCGTCGAGCGTGGGCCTAAGATGTTTGATGACTTCGCGTGCTTCTTTGTCAGATTTTTCAGGCTTTGTCAGCAGCAAGTTGTATGGTAGGCTGGCAGGCTGGCTGGCAGAAGGAGAAAAAGAGGAAAAGTCGTCGCCTGGTTGAAGAGGGGACGCGCGGGGTGGGGCCACTTCGGCGCGCGTGGATTGTGGAATTGGGGGTGCCGGGATTTAGTCGGAGAGGGATATTTTTCTCACTAAGAAATTACCTACTACGGTATTTGATGGGAAGAGGACTACTTCGTACATCCGCCGCCCACTAGCCAGAAATTTTTGCTGATTCATACGCTGGGTTGTGGTGATCAAGGGGAGTCGCGTTTCGGGTCATCGCGGCGGACTGACGGACTTACCTCACAGCACAGTTTATTTTATTTATTTTTGTTTTGCTCTCTTTTTTGCTTTATTTCCCCCTCTCTCCATCTGGCTCCTCCGATTCCCGCAGCACGTCCCTGCGTCCCGTTGCAATTATCGTTACGCTCACCGTTTCTTCTTCCTACTGACTTCCCCGGAACCAGTCCTCCCCTCCCGTTTCTCTTCTCCTCCCCTTCGCAATCCTACGAGTACTCCTATCCTCACCAGCGTCATGCGACCCTTTGTCGGGAAGTTCCTCTCCAGATCATGCAGCCAACATGATGCGGCCCAATTTGATGAGCAAATCAGATAACCGGGATGGATCCTTGATGTGGGAGGCTAAACGGACGGACTGGCATGTAGCCGAGCATTACTAAGACGCCGAGCCAAATCCCCCTTCATCCCGAGATGGTTCGGTGTATATTGCCGTGTAATTGAGTCGGCCCCTAAATCAGCGAGGTAAGGTACCTAAGTAGGGACCAGCGACCGATCGATGGGCGAGCCATTGCGCGTAGGCTTGATATTCCGTATACTGTATCCACGACGTATCTCCCGCTTCCTTGGCATCCGGAACCGGCGGAACATGTTTCATCAGCCTCCTCCTCCCTCCCCACCTATTCCGTACGTACATTAGGTAAAGGTACCTAAGATAGTTATACGTGCCTTGCCTGCTTAGGCTTGTATAACCTTTTTTTCCTCCGGAGCTCTCTAGCAAAAGACAAATAGCCTGGAGCTCGAGACACCGTCTCGCCGTCTCAGGTCACGTGAATTGCCAAGGGGTTTGCTTCCGAGCGGCCACTAAGGCGCTTTAGGTTGACCCATTATAGAAGCCACCACACAAGTCGTGGTAGTGTACTGAGTAGCTCTGCTACTCTTTCCTCATTAGGAAACATGTAGGGTTACTGCAGGCAGGTCTGCCACTGTAACACATCAATTTCGAGCTCGAAACCGCGAACGAATGCGCCAACAACAAACAACAAATGGTGGAGTTATTGGCATGACTTAATCGCTTATTAATAACGGCGGGTCTCGTTGGTGGCTGACACTTGCAGCACCTTGTACTACTGTAACTAAGGTAATTTGTCTTCCCCGAGTACCTACTCTTTGGCCTTTACAAAGAACGTCCAAGTCAAGTTTGTGCTCTCTGCGTATTTTGATTCCACAGTGCACGAACAGAAGAGGGAATTGATTTCTCCGCGATGAGGTCCTGCGTCGCCGGATTTCATCACGAGATCCCGAGATATTCGCCTTTGCAGGGCAGCTTCGGATCTTGACTCATTTGGCCCGATCCCTGACCTGCAAATGCTCGGGGGATCTAGCCTCATGCACGCATCGACACAGTCATCCTGACCAGCTCCTGGGAGCGCACAAGACAGTGGAGGTCGGTGCTGTATTCACAGAGGGGGGGAGGGGGTTTACCACCGTTGGTTCCGCCGGACATTGGGCGACAGGCCCGGCATCGTTCCGTATTACAAGATCGACCCTAGGCTGTCCCGTCTATTTACTAGGCTGGGGCACACGCACATTAGAGACTCTCAGATGTCCAGATGCAAAGGTATCCAGACGGTTGGTATTTCGTACCTGCTCAGCATTTTCTCCCCCTTCCCCCTCCTCCTCACTCGCTTCAGTCTTAACTCCGGGATGTGCCGGATGTATCATCAATACAAAATGCGCCGAAACCAATGAACGCTCTTCGCCGCTCGTAAACAGGATGGTTTTCTCTCAGCCTAGTTCTGGAATGATGTTGGACTGGGAAAAACTGTGGAAGGGGGTTGTGTTCATGTTCAGATATCAACGGCGGCCGCCGAGCTACGCTTAGCTCCAAACAAGCTACCTCACACCTATGCAAGCGCTTAAGCTTCGCCAGGAACTTCCATATCACCCCAAGTTCACTAATTCATAAACATTTCGCAGCTGCTCAAGCGAGCTCATAGCTTCCAGGGACGGTATGGAATCAGCAGGGCAGACGCCGAATTCTGCCTTGTGTGTACGTTGCGGGCCCGCTGACCTCCCTCATCTTTGCATGGCGTAATACCAGCCATTCGCATTTGATCACAAAAGCCCGCTCGCTATGAAGCACCCAAGGGTTGCGCGCCAGCTCAGCGGCGTGTTTGTCCCCCCGGCTCATGGTGCTCCGGTGCTCCGTGGGAATCGCAAGACAGATCTCGCTTGCACTTTCACTTGCCACTCTAAGAAGGAGGCACTCTGGGCACGCTCTATAAGCGGAGCAGTGTGTAAAGAGCTATCCGCTGCTCGACGCCTAGCATCTCCCACGATCAGTCGGTGTGTTCAAGAGACTACGGGGTTACATTAGGAGGTTTGGTTGATGCACCAATGCGCCCTTTCGGCAGACCAAAGAGCGTGTGCTGTCCGCTAAGCCCAGACAAATCCAGTCAGTAGCTGGGCAAGCTGGGTTACTGATCGATCCGCTGCGGTCTAGTGGCCGCGCGGGATTTGAAGCTGGGACTTTGGTCTCGGGACGAAATGGAAGCAACCTTGAAATCTCCCACGAGCTAAAAGCTACCTTAACCGAAGCAGCCAGGTGCCAGCCAGTATTACAAGTGCCTCTGTTGGTCTGATTATTCTCCTAGTGGGCGTGGTAGGAAAATGAGAGCTTGCGTATCGGTATCCCATTCGGCAGGTTTTACGGCCTTGGTGTTGTTTCGTAAAATATGCGATTCACCTCTCCTTTGAAGGAGCAGTTGTGGCCAGCAAACTATAGCTTCACCACATGCCACAGAGGATCACTGCTCTGGATAGTGTGCCCAAGAGCTCCGTTCTGGACGTGACGGGCTTGATGGGCTCTATCTCGATGAACTATCCGTGCAGCGTTGGAGACTGGACTAGACGACAGCGGGCACGATCTCAGGGGATGACACCCCTGCCTCTAGCGCATCGGCGATTAAATGATTACGCCGTGTGGTTGAGTAAACTGCATGAGATTATTCTAATAAAACGGAGCAACCTAAACCCTTCCGATCGAGGACTCGTTTCGCAGGAAAGTTCCCACGGGGCTGAACGGCCATGGGAATTGCTGGTTTCGGCGCACCCATCGGAGATAGATGCCATATAGCTAAAATGGTCGTAGTGTGCACATGAATCATTTAACCCGAGTCCAGGCTGACAAAGTTATCCCGGGAATAACCTCTGTGCCCCAACCTACCCGCGTTCCAGCACGTAGCCGAGCCTTCCGTAATGCCAGAATGGAGGCCCCTGTAGGGGGTGGTCTATACAAAGCAGATCGATCTAGACGGAACATACACGCGGGCAGCGGCAGCACCAGCAGCAGCACCAGCAGGAGGACTAGGGAGATTTAAACAACTTGCCATCCTTCCAGACATGAGTGATGTTCTCCGCCATGGTAAGGACTTCGATGTCGTCGAGGGGATTCGCCGCAACGGCGATGATGTCTGCGTCGTAGCCGGCTTTCAGCAGGCCCGCCTTGGGTGCTTGCGGGCCCAACGTCTCTGGAGGCGTGGCCGTGGCCATCTCGATGGCCTGTAGCGGCGTCATGCCGGCCTGGACGGCCCAGTGCAGCTCCTTGGCGTTCTTCCCGTGCGAGATCGGGTGCTTGCGATCGCTCGAGAAGGTGTCCGTCCCGAGCGCGATCTTGACGCCCTTCGCCACCGCCAGCTTGAGGCTGTCGCGGGACAGCTGCGTCATGCGCTCGAGCTTGGCTTTGATGGGTGGCGGCAGTTCCTCCGAGCCCGCGTGGAGCCCTTCTACGATGTGCCGCGTCGGGACTAGGATGGCGTCTTTCTCCTTCATCTTGGTTGCGACTTCTTCGTCAAGGTACATGCCGTGCTCGATGGATTTCACGCCGGCGTCCAGGGCGGCCATGATCCCTTTCTTGCCGATGGCATGAGAGGCTACGACACGGCTGCTTCTGGCTGCCTCCTCTACGATGGCACTCAGCTCGGCGGGAGAGAACTGGCTGTCCTCGGGCTGGTCGTTGAGCGATCTAGGCAGTGACGGACAAGGTGAGAAGTTTGCCAAGCGAAGAGCGGGATACGGCGTAAGACACAAAGGAGGAGAGAATGAGGCCGTGCACGCTGATCTGAACTTACAGAACGCCACCAGTAGAACAGATCTTGATGACCTTGGCTCCCCGGCGGATGACCTGCCTGACCATCCTCGTGCAGCCTTCGACGCCATCGCAGAGGGCGAAGGGCGACCCGTTGCGGCACGCGTCCAGGACGGTCTCCAAGGGCGTATCGTGCTGATCGCCGTGGCCGCCAGTAATACTGAGAACCTGGAACGCGGAGTACACATGGGGGCCGGGGATGCGACCTAGCTCCACAGCCACACTAACATCGCCGGCGTAGCCGCCGAGTTCACGAACCGACGTGAAACCGGCCTCGAGCGTTGCGCGGAAATCATCCACGGTGATGGCGCCGATGATAGTCCCCCTGCCGGGAAGGAACTGGCGCAGGGTGTCCTCGATGCCCGAGCCGAGGATGCTGACGCCCATGAAATGCGTGTGGACATCCCACATGCCCGGCATGACAACGGGGACGGATGTGAAGGAGACGGATGCATACTCGGCGGGGAGTTCGCTGTAAGCGCCGGCCCACGAGATGGTTGAGGCGGCCACAACGACAGCTCCGTCCCGGACGGGGTCACCTCGGCCCGGAATCAGCAGCCGAGCACGTATGCCGAAGGTGGATCGGAGGCCCTCGACCGAGCCAGTCTGCCTGCCGTCCGACATGGTGGTGACAGCGTCTGCCTGCCGAATGGGAACGCGCATATTGGGCGGTGTGGCTGCCTTTAGCTCTGGGAGATGCAGATGGCCGGTGGGCTACCAATCTCAATAGTCGATAGGTGACTGTAGCTATTCTTCGTTCGGATATTAATATTGCGCAGAACGCATCTGTCTGGAAAGCAACAATTGGGGACGATAGACAGTTCAAGACTCTTAAATACCCAAGTCTACTTGCCTGCGAAGCGGAAATGATGATGATCGTGGCATAAGCACTATCCTGCCCAGCGTTGTTGGACTCGGAGCGTGTATCGAGGCCGGGGATAATTGAGGGGTACTTGCCGGTGTTTACGTTCCCTTGCTGATCCTTCTAGTTATCGACCTGCCTTACGGAGCGACTTGCCGGTATAATCCCTAAGGCGGGTTAGTCACTTGTCCCGGGCTTCGCCATCCCGATGGGCAGGAAAGCTTGACGTACAGTGTACGTGCAATACCAGGAAATTTATGAACGAGCGGCTTTCTGACTTTTCATGAGAAACATGGCCATGACGATGACGATGAGGAGCCCGCTCGTCGAGATTTACAATTCGTTCGACATAAAACTGCTGCTAAATGGACTGAATAGGGAGGGAACAGGTCACAAGGGGGGGTAAATCTTGTATGTCTAGCAATGTAAATCACTGCGACAAGGTGAGTCAAGGTGAGTCAAATGCGCGGCTCTACTCTGATGAAATCAGTACACCGTACGAAATGGGAGATACGGCATTGCCATCGCAAATATAGTCGATTTTTTCTAGACATACAGTTATAAGTCTGAAGGGGTTCACTGCCTGGTGCTTAATCGCTAAAGTTAGCGTCCGTCCACTCAACAGGCTACGCTGCTTTCGTGCCATTGGTTACGACTTTTGCAAACCTCAAAAGCTGTTCATACGCTTTGGCTCTCTGGATGAACGACATAGGGCACAGCCAAGAATTAAAGAGCCCACGACGCCGCTGATACTTGCCTGCTGATACTTGCCTGCTGCTACTGGATAATCTCCAAGCGGAGAATCATTTTCAGAATGCGAACACTGCGACTTGTCCCAAGGCTCTATAACACCTCGAGAGGGTGCCTGCTCGCGTCTCCAATACGCTCCCAAGGGTTTACACCTACCAACCACGGCGGCCTCATGGCTCAACCTATCCGCAAGGAGTCTACCATAAGCGGGCAGCCGGCCCAGCAACCAAGGTTCTCCGCTGGACAAGGTGATGCTGTCTCGCTCGAAGCCGCGCTCTCGACTCTGCTAGCGAGTTCCGGCGGAGGTGGCCGATGGGTTCTGACGAGCACGGGAGAGGGACTGGAGAGGACATTCAAATTCAAGACGTTTACAAAGACCTGGGTAAGTCTGTCCGACTCGAACATGACTGCACTTCCTCAACGGTGGATATCGGCGCCGTGAAACACGCCGAGCAAGCGGCGCTTGGGACATCTGATACTCTCGAGCCTTGAACTCCTAGCCTTGTTGTCGCGTGCTGCCATTCCTGCCCCTCTTGCTAGAAAAAGAGATCTTCAATCTCATGCAACACTTTGAGATAGAGACGAGGTGGGAAGACGGCAAAGCTGACACTGAAATAGGATTTCATGACCGCCGTGGCACTGCAGTGCAAACTAAAAAACCATCACCCTGAGTGGTCCAATGTAGGAACCCCTATCCCTCTGCGCGTTTCCTCCCTCACAGAGATGAAGTCTCTCTTTTTTTTCTTTTGACCCCCCCTCCTTCTATCCAAACTTCAGCAGCCAGGCTAAATGTATAGGCGTTCAACACGACCTTCATAAGGTGGACTACACATAATCCTCAAGGATTATCGGCCAAAGACCTGGAGCTCGCAGCCATTTGCGACCAACTCGCACGAGACTTCGCCGAGATCGACGATGTCCCGTCGACCTGTACGTTGCAGAGCGTGGCGGACAGGGCAGCAAGTGCATCGGGGGACTGTTGTACTCCGAAGAAGTGAGCATAACCCAGTGCCGTGTACGTTATTGTCCGAGGGTTGAGCTGCTTGAGGAGCTGCAAGCTGGGTGGGTACCTCCGGGAACATGGATAGTCATCCCGATCAGAAACTAGTCAACGATAAGTAGGAAGCGTGTATTATTAGTCTAATTAATATAGTATCCGATGCCATAACGACAGGCAAGTCAATATGTACGACCTAAAGCTATCTCACACGTCCCAGGAACGCCTCTATAATGGCACTCCACGTCTCGTCCCTGGAATCACTTTTTGGATTTTCATGTCGGCATGGACGGCGACAGTTCAGCTCAATCAAGATCGGAATTCCTCTAGCAGAACCCTTTCGTGTCGGCTGAAGGTTTTGCACCAATGGGGGGTTTCCCCCTTTCCAACGAGATCTTTTATCTAAGCGACCGATCCTGTCTGGCAATGGTGCGGGCACACCACACTCGTATCCTCATTTATTTCGAATCACGCAGTGGTTGCCTTGATTGTATCCCATTTACTGGGCCTTCTTGGCCCGGATCTCGGCGAGCTTCTTCTCACGGCGCTTCTTGCTGGCCTCCTCGCCGGCCTCGGTGTCGAGGCAGAAGTCCCACCAGCGGAAGCTGGAGGCATAGTTGCCGATGAAGCGCTCGTGGTGCAGATCGTGGTGGCTGGCGCCGGCCCAGAAAGGCAGGATGTGGCACAAGCTCCAGGGGAAGTCGTAGCCGCTGTGGGCATCGATGGCCTGGAAGAGGCGGAGGATGATCCACAGGTACATAGTGATGAGGTGGAGCTCACCCGAGAGCGAGACCCAGAGGATGGGGGAACCGACGATGCCAATTCCGAGGAGCATGACCTCGATGGGAGAAGCATACTCTGCGGCCAGGCCGAAAGGAGCGCTGTACGTGTGGTGAAGCTTGTGGATGGCCTTGTACAGAGGTCCGTAGTGCAGGATTCGGTGAAACCAGTAGTGCCAGGCATCCTCCATGACGAAAAAGATGGCGATGTGCATAGCTATCTTCCAGACGGGGGGGAAGGGGACGCCATACTCCATCCCGAAGTAGGTCGCGACAGGGTGGAACAGCCAGATCTGGGGGAGCTCGACGGTGAAGTGGCTCAGGAGGACGAGGGCGGCGCACTCCCACTGCTCCTTCCAGGTGGGGATCTTTTGCTGTGCGAAGGTCAGCTCTCGTGTTCTTGCGCACGTCAGGTTCGCGCGGATTCGCCACCTACGTTCTGAATCTTGTACTGGTTGAAGAAGGGTATGGCATCGATGATGATCCAGGGCAGCGATCGTCCGAAGTAGACAGCCTCGTGCATGACAAAGCTGAGAATGCCGGTGGCGAGGATGTCATTCTGCATCCAAAGGTACCAAGACTAAAAGATTGTTCGCATTAGGACTCCGAGGCTTCGTAGAGTGGTGGAGGAAGAAGTGTCAAAAAAGGGGGTGTGGGTAGCGCGTACAGCCCAGAGGCGCTCAACAATGTTCAGGTGAACATTGTACTTGGAGACGTCTTCGAAAACACTGGCGTAGGTGGCAGTCGAGTTCAGGCCGGAGAGCGTCGAGTTTCTGTGGCGCGCAATGTTAGCAAATTGGTCGCCAACGCGTGAGGAGGACGCAGAGAGAGGATTGTTCAGGGGTAGACTCGACGTACACGAACGCGGAAGCCATCTTAGATCAGTAGCGACAGGCGCGAAGCCAGTCGATAGTATAGATCAGAGAAGAATTGCTTGGTAGGAGGATAGCAGAGGGGTTGACGACAACGAAGATCGAGGGAATCAGCCCGTATAAGAGCTGGAAAGGAGGCGGTCGCGGCTCGATGTCTCGAAGGGTGGAGGAGAAAGGCTTTAGATTGCGATAAAGGGATGGGAAGAGGATTTTTGTACCGGTGCGCATCTCAGATCTCAGCAATGGGTATTCGACCAATGGCGCGGTGGATTCCCAGTATGAGACCACACTTTGTTGGGTCTTCCCGGGTCCCGAGCCCCACATGGCACCCATTTCCACCGGTAAATTGCGCTGCCAATCCGTTTCGATCGTTCGAGTACCGGGGTTCTTCAGTCTGATCACAGAGAAGCAGCAAGACAAAGTCTCTTCTGCTTCCCTTTTACGGGGCACATGTTGGCCAAACCTTCAAATCCCGAGTCGTTTAGGGGTTTGCAAGACTCTTCTCGCCATTTGGCTCCTCCGAGGTGGTTCCAGTTCTGACCTTTCTGGTCCCATGTGCTGTGGTTCTCCTATTTTCTGTTCCGGTGGCATGTCTCCCTTGCTGCTCGTCCCGGGAGTCTATGGTGCCCTCTCTGTTCACTTACCGCTCGGGGTATGTGCACTGTGAAGGTCTGAGCTATCCATTGCATGCTTGACCCGGAGGAATGTCGGCGGAAGAGAGCCGGGTTTAGCAACCTGAGCGTGAAGAAGACATGGTTATGGCTGGACGACTCATAGCGCGTGAGATGCACTTCGTGCGACACCTATACCAAGTACACTTCGAGTTATGGCAATTTACAGTACTCTATGCGATAGTTCTCTATAAGAGCACCCCACCACTTATGTGTATGGGCCCGATGGATCTCGGCTTGGAGGGGGGTTGTGACGGCTCTTGGGAGAGAGTCCGTTTCTCTCTTTTTTTCCTTTTTAAAAAATCCAAACAAAAATAGAGAATTTAAATGTACACGCTGAACACAATCCTCAGAGAATGGTCGCCACTGTTGCCGTTAAAATTGTACACCAAAGAGGATTGAAGGTACTGTAAACTACCTTACCCACACATAAATGTACGTGAAATTTGGGAGGGGCTAGCTTGATTGGGCTCTAGAAAAAGGTACCCGAAGAGGCCCAGTCGTTGCTCCCACTTCCTGATTTGTGGTACCCACAAAATGTCTAGTGGGTGCCAACCCTATGAAATCATAGATGACGGCGGAGTTACAGAGTAGTTTGGCCAGCATAAGGTAGTTCCCGGACTGAAATGCAAAAAAAAAAAAAGTCTGGTTCTAACAAACCGTCCGCATAGAACACGCCTTCGCTGCTTCATCCGAAGGGTTTGTTTTTACCGAAGGCCCTGCTGTCTCCTATTTTCATCCCCCGCGGAACATCTTCGCCTCATCTCTTCGAACCCAAGTCCCAAGACACGTTGATCTTCGGCCAGGTTACTTTTGTCAGAGAGAGCTGTGTCTGCTACCCTGATCGAGGCCCTAGTCTGATTGTCCAGTCAACTGTCAAGCCTATCTTCTGTCAGCCCTCAGCCACTTTTAGTGAACGAGTCACCGCCTGGACCACCTCCACCAAAGCCCCGGTAAACTTCACTTCCGGGCGTATTTCATGGCGTGATCCACGAATCTTGCCACTCTTATGTTCTCGACGCGTGTCCGGCTCAACATCGCCCGCAGAGCAGGACGCCGAGGATTCTGCAAATCACACGAGCTAACGCTTCCTTCGTTGAGCTCTGGGTGGTGTTTGACGGGGATCAGCCAATCATGTCCGTAGTTACAGAGTCAGTTCCCGGCGTCGCTTCCTCCCCTTTTTCGCGCTGTTATGTTTTTAGCTTGTTGACATCACCCCTAGTCATGTGCGCCGTTTGGATGCACAGATTGACCGCATTTCGCTGGTGCACTTGTGCGCCGAAGATCTCAAGGGCGAGGACCACGGCATCGAAGACCATCATGCTGCCCTTGCCGCCGCGTCACTCACCTCACCCCGCGTGAATGAGCTTCTGCGTATTGTCAGATCCCTGTCCAACTCAAACTCGGGTGCGGTTCTACGCAGTTCAAGAATTCAGGATCTCCTCAAACAGTCTGGTTTGACGCGCCAGGGGCAAGTCTCGCTGTCGGAAGTGAAGAGCCAGAACGAGACCGAGATTGAATGGCTCCTTGTTGGCAAAGCTACCGTGCAGACGTACGGTCTCATTCTGAA
>FTLB01002686.1_pt2 | contig 13934 bp, 11 predicted proteins | sample 1658291 | NCBI WGS metagenome assembly FTLB01 (sample SAMEA3914812, study PRJEB12502) | metagenome | biome: forest; material: soil | place: Canada | collected 2011-07-07 | depth 0.1 m
CAGAAGAAGCGCGAAGACGAACATCGCAAGATATCAGAGACCGTCATGCAACAAGTCCTCCTGAAGCTTGATGAAGTTGACACCAGCGCGGAAGAGGGTGCCCGCGGCCTGCGGAAGGAACTCGTGCATCAAGTCCAATCGGTACTTAAGAGTCTTGACGAGGCCAAGTCTCGGCGATGATCATCACTTTCTACGTTGCCACAGTTTTACAATTAGATATCAAGCCTTGTTTCCAATGCCGTCTGGCCCGCGCTCTGACGCAATTCCTTGTTGGCCTAGCTCTTTTGTGGAGGCGTAAAGCCCAAAGGAGGTGTGAGCCTGGAGGACATTTACAGCCCGTCAACCTGGGAGGACTTTTTACAGCTTATAGAGACTAGAGAGTCACCTAATAAGAGAAGCACCCCGATATCGAACCATAACCCTCAATTATGGTTGTTACTTGCTATGCGTCAGCTGTCTCAGAAACCCATACGTAGTGCCTAGAAACTGGCGCAATGGTTGCAGTGAAGAAGAAAATTATCATCGCATTGTGACACATGGGATCCCTCTGTAGATAGCTGAAAAGGATCATGTGATGAGTCAAGATCTTGCGTAAAACTACTGCTGGATCTTGAATACCATGAATACGGTAACCCTCTCATAGCCCAGTTATCGCGAACTCGGACCCGCCATCGGGCAACCTCCAAAGCTCCGATCTCTGGCCATATCCCGGTCGTCGTCGATAAGTGTAACTCGGCACAGGTAATCGTTATCGCAAATCTTCTGATAAGTCACGTGAAATCGGGCTCACCAACCCTAAAGCCCTGGGGGTTTGATTTTCCACAGCCTTCCAGTGGCCCCACCTTACCCAATCTAGCCCTAGCGCCCTTTCGAGCCTTAGGCCCGCAGCACTCTTTACCTACGATAATATTTTCGCCCACCAAAGAGTAACCGTTCGCGATCGTCAACTCCAACCTTGAACGCCAGGACGACTAACATCTAGGAAGCTCAGTGACAAACTTCGCTGCCATATATCAGCGAACGTTTGTTCTACGGAGCTTAGTCCAGACGTCTTCTCTTCTTCTGTTCCCATTCTTTCCCACACTTGTGGTGACGGCGGACAAAGATGTCTTCCTTCGAGTCGGTTGTAAGTAACATCCTCCGCCCTCGAGATCCTCTCATCCAAGCAAGATTCGCAGTGCCGATAGAGATTCGACCGCCTTGCTGCACATCGGTTATCATTTGCAATTGTCTCTGGCCGGAGATCAGCGACTCCGAGACGCGATCGATCTCGTGCTGCGGCATGGCGGCTTCGGGATCTAGGGCACACAGGATTGGAAATATTGATTCGCTAACTTTGCCTCGACAGGTCATCATTGATGGCAAGGGCCATCTCCTCGGCCGTCTTGCCAGCATTGTCGCCAAGCAGCTCCTTAACGGTCAGAAGATCGTCATCGTCCGCTGCGAGGCCCTCAACATCTCCGGCGAGTTCTTCCGTGCGAAGCGTACGTTTTCCCCTGCATGAAGCGGTGTTGGACTGGGACAGGTGTCATCGGACGAGCCGAATGACCTCTCTGGATCATACCCCTTCTCGTTGCGCTATCAAACATGAGATACTGATAGAAATTGGTGTACAGTAAAGTACCACGCCTACCTCCGCAAGATGACCCGATACAACCCGACCCGCGGTGGTGAGTTTGGTTCACAGCACTCCCGGTACTCGAAGCAGCGCCTCTGACTTTAGCATAGGTCCCTTCCACTTCCGCGCTCCTTCCCGCATCTTCTACAAGGCTGTCCGTGGCATGATTCCCCACAAGACCGCTCGTGGCGCCGCTGCCCTTGAGCGCCTCAAGGTCTTCGAGGGTGTCCCCCCTCCTTACGACAAGGCGAAGAAGATGGTCGTCCCCCAGGCTCTGCGTGTCCTCAGGCTGCAGCCCGGCCGCAAGTACTGCACCGTCGGCCGGTTGAGCCACGAGGTTGGCTGGAAGTACCAGGATGTCGTTGAGAAGTACGTCGAACTCTTACTTGGACACACGGTGGCCCGTATTCTGGCGGTGCAAGCTGTCGTGACACCACTCCGGGCGCCAATGCTGACTGAGATTTGCAGGCTCGAGGAACGACGAAAGGCAAAGGGCGCCGCCTACCACGAGAAGAAGAAGCTCGCCCAGCGACAGCTGTCCGAGGCGAAGAAGGGCGCCAAGGTCGACCAGAAGACAGCGAAGGCCCTCGAGGCTTACGGCTACTAGACTTGGAGGCAACCGGTGTGCTTTTCTCTCGGTCCGTTCTGCGTTTCTCTCTAGATTGGCGTGGTGGTTTCAGGGCATCATCAACTTCATGTGCGAGGAAGGTGGGGATAGGCAAATGCTATCGAGTCTCTTTGTGAGTCCCAGGCTAGGGACTTCATGAATAAAACACAATCACCACTGGAGATGAGCTTGCATGGTATGGAGAAACAAACAAAAAGATTCCCAAACTGTTTTAAAAAGGTGTTAAACCAGTGTGATGATTCACTATGCAATAAGTGAGTGGCTAGAGGAACCCCAGAGCCCATGGATCTGACTCCTCTCCATTCCCTCGTCGATAGATTGCGAAAAATATGATGATTGAGTTTCGAAGCATGCAGTCCGATCCGCTATTGCGTTGTGGATTTTCCCGCCTGACTTCCCAATGGAATGGGTCGCCGCAGTGTGATGCTACTTCTTGAGCAAACCAAACATTTCGTGGGAGGGATCAAAACTGCCTCCCGCTGAAACATGATCACACAACGCATGAGAATCACGGGACCAAGTCATGTACCAAATAAATGTATATCCGGTATTCCTCAGGTACCTAAAGTATTCTTCCAAGTCGTCCTTTGTGCGCAAGTTAGGTGGCGGACTGGCCGTGGCAACGCACCGCGGAGTTTGATAAGCTTGCCCTAGTGCACTTATCTCAGCTTCGACTGAACTTGCGACTGGGCTATTTCCACATTTTGCATAGCTTGAATCCCCATACATACCCCAGTTAGAGACGTCACGGGAATCGTAAGGCTCGATTGAGTCCATGCTCCACCATCGATTACGGGGGGTGTTTTCGAGGCTGCGAGTACGAGGAGAAACTTGCTGCAGCCTCGTCCGCGCCGTCCAGTCTCCAGATCCCTACCCTTGCATGTGCGATCCCAGTTCCTCATCGAGACATGTTCGTTCTTTTCTTCGTAAATAATTTGAAGCGGTCAAGGCGTGATTACTTTTATGGTTGTAAACACGTGATGCTATGCCTTAAGGATATCAGCGTTCTGGGGGCAGGTCTTAGTGGTCTGACACACTACCCGGCGCAGGAGCAGAACATAGAGCGTGAGTAGAATCCTGTTTCGAGGCAATAGCAAGGGAGCAAAGCCATGTAAGACTACCAGATATGGACTGAGGCAGGTGCTCTATAAGTTACGTTCAATACCAAATCATATTTTGCAGGTATTAAATACAATGATGCAAATAATACATAACAAGTATACACATACATGCACTTACATACATCTATATACACCGAATAGGTTAACTGCTAGTAGTTATTCAAGTCAGGTATAAACCGTATAATTCATGTCACACAAATCCTGATTGCTGTTGATTTGTGGCTTGGTTTATGAGCATTTTTATCTCACATCTGTAAGTGAAAAATGAAAACGAGGATATACGGCACCTCGTTCTATAGCAGATATTCAGTAAACGACGAGATGAGCCTTGAATTTACTCTGACGGCAGAGGAGGACTTTATTCGTCTTCAATGCTGATTGCCAGAAGCGCTGCGAATGTCATTGCCACAGCACCTGCCACTTTCTAGCCCAACACTGGCACCGAGGCTGAGCTTTGGCTCTCCCCCCCCCCCCTCTTCTTGCACAAGAATCAAGTTGAATCTCAGGGGGAGAGTATCTAGTTGTATAGGAACTTGTACGGTGAAGTAGTTGGTCCCTCGGGACCAAATCAGAGTTTGCAATCAGCCTAGTTGACCTAGATCCTGAGCTGGTTGGAGAACAGAGAGCAATCCAATCTAGTGGAAACCATGATCTCGAGAACAAAAGCATATATCTGCTCCCGTGCTTTTGAAAAGGTTGGGTGCAATTCAGGTAGTGCACAAAACTGAGCTGCCATGAACCCAATACGTAGGTAGTTTTCTTACCTCGGCTGCAATTTGCATCTTAAACGTGCTTTACCTTCATTCATGGAGATACTAGTAACCTGTGAAAATATACTACCACTATTTCTTATCTATTCCCTCCCAGTACTTATACGCAGCCTCTGCGAGATATAGGATTCGTGTAGGGAGCGGTCAAGGTTGGACATCGCAACTTCAATCAGCTTAGATGGCTCGAGATGTGCCAGCACAATCAGCTTATCAGAAGGACCAGAATGAGAAAAACATAGCTTAGAAACCTCGGGTGAAACCCTAACAATCCGCCTACAGATGTCTCGTCCAAATCTCACCTTACTGTAGAGCCTTTCAGGTTTCCCCATATATACTCATAGCCTTAGTTTGGTATTTGTTACAATCAATATGAGCGAGCTTAGCAATGCAAACATGAAGAGTGCGAGATATGGCGGAGAGAGAGTTCGTTTGCCAAGAGAAAATAACACAGTCACGTCGCCAACTTCGACAGGTGGTTTATGAAAAGCATAGATTTTAGGTACTGTCTTCACTTTAGATCAGATTCTATCCTCATGACTGCAGTTCTTGCAACGTAAATGTCACATAAAACCTTGGTATTTGCTGTGTATGGAACGGAGGCAATAGTGAATAGTTGGCCATGTATCAAGATTTTGGACCAATGCCGATCCCACTATCTATCTGCGACGCCCATTGTCCATCTTCGTGCCCTCTTTGCTGCCCTTCATTCTTCACACAAGTCCTAGTGGTGGTCATACAATTGGAAATACTACAAGTACAAGCCTTCCGGCTCACCCTCTTGCTTCGTGCGAAGGACCCTCTCACGAGCGGCCTGGAAGTCTGCCATCTGAACACGCATCCTGCGCTCCCGAAGAGCCATGAGACCCGCCTCGGAGCAGATAGCTTTGATGTCCGCACCAGAGAGGTCGTCCTTTTGGGCGACGAACTCTTCTAGATCAACGTCCTCATTCAGGGACATCTTGCTGGTATGGAGAGTAAAGATCTTGCGCTTCGTGTTTTGATCGGGGTTCTCGAAGAGAATCTTCCGGTCGATTCGGCCGGGTCTGATCAGCGCAGGATCGAGAGTCTCGATTTTGTTGGTTGCCATGATGACCTTGACGTCTCCACGGTCGTCGAAACCGTCTAGCTGGTTCAGAAGCTCCAGCATTGTTCGCTGCACCTCACGCTCTCCGCCAGAGGTGGAATCGTATCGCTTAGTACCAATAGCGTCGATTTCGTCGATAAAAACGATAGAAGGCGCATTTTCCGCGGCAACCTGTGCATGTTTAGCTATACAAATCTAGCAGGTGTTGGGTGGGAGGGAGAGCAAACGTACCTGGAACAGTTGGCGGACGAGACGCGGTCCATCACCAAGGTATTTCTGAATGAGCTCGCTTCCAACGATACGCAAGAATGTCGCCGAGGTCTGATTCGCAACGGCCTTGGCCAGAAGAGTCTTTCCTGTACCTGGCGCACCGTACAGAATGACACCCTTTGGCGGCTTGATGCCCATCTCTTCGTAAAGCTCGGGGTGGAGCAGGGGGAGCTCTACAGATTCTCGAACTTCCTGGATTTGGTTCTCGAGACCTCCAATATCCGCATACGATTCGGTTGGCGCCTTGTCCAGCTTCATGACGCTGACGAGCGGGTCGGTATCATCCGTCAGCACGCCGACGATACTAACACTCTTGTGGTGCAGCAGAACGCTGGCGCCGGGCTCGAGGAGATCCTTGTCGACGAAGCTCATGATGCTAACATAGTACTCAGGTCCAGTGGTGCTCGAGACAATGGCATGGTCATCATCGATCATTTCCTCCAATGTGCCGACACCCATGGGGCTGCCTCGCATGTCATCCACGCGGCTGCGTTCGTCGGCATTTCGGTCCGAGGCATCGAGGTCGGTGGCAGGTACCGAGTTGTCCTTGGTGGCCTTCGCCTTACGCAAGCGCTCTTGGTTCTCGACGTACTCTTCCTCGAGAAGCAGATGATCGTGGATTCTCTGCATACGAAGCAGGCGCAGTTTGCATCGACTGGTAGGGTAGACAGCAGGAAGCTTCGCGGCAGCGCTTGTGCCTCCTGTCCTCTTCTTCTTTCGGCCGACGCGAGTGGTAGGTCGTGGAGGTGGCTCGTACTTGGGCTTGTCCTTCTGTTCTCGAGGTGAGTTTGGATCTCGGTGCGATTAGGAGGGAACGTTTGATGGGAGCTGTCTCGAGTACTGCTGTGAGGGAAAACGAACCTTCTTATCCTTATCGTCCTTGCCATCCTGGCCGCCGCCCAAGCCTGATTGATTTTGGCCCTGATTAAATGGTCAGATGAAGCTCTTCCAGTCCAGTGGTTATGTTGACAGGAGCTCACCATGCTGGCGGATCAAGACGGATTAGTATCGAGTAGTGGCTATTGTTTCACAAAAAAGATCGATATCGAGATAGTAAAACGAGTTTGGGCCCTCGAATATGGACTCCCACGGCTCGATGATTGTGATTGATGATTGACGTTGGTGGTATGGCGAGGCCAGAATCCAAGCTTCGAATGGTGGTCTTCATAATCAGGCGCCAGGGAACGCGACAGCTCCGGAGTTCCAAAGCCATCTACGCACGGACCAACTCAGCACACCACCCCTGCAGAAAGCAAAGTTTGTATCACGTGCACCTTACAGCTACAGTACTGAATCAGCACTTGTTCAATCGCAGTTTTGCCTGCCGAGAGCTACTCGCTAACAAACCTGCCTGCCTGCTTCGCTTGTAGGACGAACTGGCCGGGATATGCAATGGAACCGCGCTGAATCCAACTGAATCCAAAAAACACGGCAAAACCAGAGCACAGCGTCGGGCTCAACCGATGCTGGCATCTGATCAGGTTCCCTGCCAAGCCTGCCTCTCAGTCCTTCATATGCTTTGTTTCTCCTGGTATACTGAAATTTTACTATTGGGGGAGCCTCGAGGGATCATAGATGTGCGCCAAGCCTCTCCGTCTTCCTTAGACACGCTGAAGGGAATAATACCAAGGGCAGTGAGACCAAGCCCACCGTGTCAGTGAGGATCTGGTCACCAAGAGTAAATCAAGGATTCTGAGTTTTTAGTATAAATTTGCATGTACCGTGCTGCATAGTTCCAGAATTCAGATCGTACAATAGAATTAACTCAGGCTTGTTCTGGGCGGTACTTAGTACGGAATGGTCAGCGAGGCTTGGTCACCATCTCCCAAGCCGAAATCTGCCCAGTGAGGTGCCTGAGCCGGCCCTAGGTCGGCTCCGGTTCTGACGTCCCTCGTCTTGAAATCGAACATCTCATGGTGACCCGCCCCGCCGGCTGTGCTGTCCCTTCCTCTCTTTTCCTGTCCCATTTAACCCAGCGAGGAGGTCGATAAAAGAAAGTCATTATAAACGACGAGTGTATTATGCACTAATCGTTGGTTTCCATATCTCCAACGTTAGTTGCCTAGAGTTTTTGGAAACTGAGTTAACAGGCTGGGAGAGGTGGCGGCTACATTTAGTACCTTATAATAAGGAACTGCCCCTCTGCATCCAAGGGCAGCTCAACGCCCCATCCCCACTTACAACCTTTTCCTTCGCGATCCGGCCACCAAGCAGGCTCTCGTCTTCCCTTTGTGACGCCTAATTTTATTCCCAGGAAAATTTCTTTTCTGCCCGAGGCTGTTTTCCCAAGTTCACTTGGCTTACCCCAGCTGACCCCTCGATTCCCCCTCTTCGTCGTCTTGGCTACCCTAAGCCTCCTCCTCCTACCTCGAGACTCGTCGGTCAGCTGCCCTCGTTCGACGACCGCCTCAAGCTTTACAACCACAACGTCCCCGACCTCCCCCCCAACGACATGGCCTCGACGCGAGAACGGCGAATCGCCAAAGAGCTGGCCGACATACATAATGACAAGGACAACTCGGGCGTCGCGGCCCAGCCGATCGACGTTTCCAACCTCACACACCTGAAAGGCACGTTCCCAGGCCCGCCCGATAGCCCATATGCGGGAGGCACCTTTCAGGTGGACATCAAGATCCCCGACAACTACCCGTTCAAATCGCCCATAATGAAGTTCGACACCAAGATCTGGCACCCCAACGTGAGCAGCGTGACGGTAGGTTTCTCGACCTGGTTCCCTCAGCTACCCCCGCCGAGCTCGCATGCTAAGTGATTGAACCTCCCAGGGTGCGATTTGCCTAGATACCCTCGGAAGCGGCTGGTCACCGGTCGGGACCATCAAGATGGCGCTCATCTCGCTCCGGATGCTCCTCGAGTCCCCGAACCCCAAAGACCCCCAGGACGCCGAGGTGGCGAAGATGATGATGGAGCAGCCCGTCGCGTTTGCGAACAAGGCCCACGACTGGGCGGTCAAGTACGCCGGTGCGCCGCGGCGGGAGATGCCCTCGGCAGAGATCGAGAAGGCGTTGCTAGCGGAGGCCAAGAAGAAGAAGGACGACCCAAGCAGGTTTGTTGCGGCCCCAAGAATCCTCATTACACCCGAAGCTGGGGGCTGACGAAGGGATGCGGCAGATACCAAGGATACAGCAAGGACCTTGTCAACCGCTTCGTGAACATGGGGTTCGACGTCGACGCCGTGGTGGACGCCTTCAACTTTGTCGGCATCGACCGCAACGGAGGAGAGGACTACGAGCTGGAGGAGGCTTACATGGGCGACATCACGGCCCGGCTACTCGGAGACGAGTAGAAAATGAATCAGACGACTGCCACTCGTCGATAGCCCGAAACATGTCTTGGCCCCCTCCCGTAAGCACTCGAGGAAACAAGATACAAAGGGCATCGAGTCCCGGAGAAATTTAGGAGGGATGTGAAAGCGCACCAGCGGAAGGCCATAGCATAGGACTGGAGTTTCGGGGGTTCCAGGTGTGGTTTGGTAGACTAGGAACCGGGGACTTGGCCCAAACGGAACGGCAGCATCGCGGATCTTGTTACTAGTGTCATTTCAAAGGCGTTTCGAGCTATCTTAGCAGGTCGCATTCTAATAATGAGGCTTCACATTTATTTAGCCCGGGCCTGAAGATGAGAGCTCCAAGTGACGTGAGAGGTAGATCACATCCAAAGCGTGAACGGCAGTTGAGGTGCTCGGCAATGCTAGGGCTCCCCCTGGCCGGACGCCCGAAATATCTTGGATCTCGCTCAAGCGCACCTCATGGGGCAAGTATTGCGGCGTGGGAAGGCAAAGATTGCTCAGCATCAGCGACTGAAGTAAGAGTTATAATGTAGGGCTATTTGCCAGAACCACCGTCCGCCAGTCTATTGGATTTGCGTTTATGATAATGAACATGCCAAGGCAGTAGCCATCACTCGACTTGATCGGCTTGACCACCGACAATCACCACATACCCTCTCGTACACATGTGAAATCGAAAAGTAATGAGACATTTACAGTGGCCGCTGCCGAATTGCTTTCCGATCCCCGCCCCACGCCGTGTGACAGCCGCAAAATTAAAGAAGGTCGCGTCGGACGAATTCGTCACGCAGAGCCTTGCCCAGGCCAGCGGGGGAGCGCTCCACGACGACACCGGCAGACTCAAGGGCCTTGATCTTGGAGTCGGCACCGCCCTTGCCACCCGACACGATGGCACCGGCGTGACCCATGCGACGGCCGGGAGGAGCGGAGATACCGGCAATGAAGGAAACGACGGGCTTGCCTCCGTTGACAGTGTTGTGCTCCTTGAGGAACTCGGCGGCGTCCTCCTCGGCGGATCCACCGATCTCTCCGATCATGATGATACCGTCGGTCTCCTCATCCTTGAGGAAGACGTTCAAGCAGTCGATGAAGTTGGTGCCGCTGAAGGGGTCACCGCCGATGCCGACGACGAGGGACTGGCCAAGACCGGCCTGGGTAGTCTGGTTGACAGCCTCGTAGGTGAGAGTTCCGGACCGGCTGACGATGCCGATGCGGCCGCGCTTGTGAATGAAACCAGGCATGATGCCGATCTTGCACTGGCCGGGGGCGATGATGCCCGGGCAGTTAGGGCCGACAAGACGGGTCTTGCTCTGCGACTTCAGGATCGAGGTGATGCGGACCATGTCTAGTCCATCTGTTAGCCAGCGCTATTCATCCGGTTATTCTTGAGTGTCGGAACTGACCATGCTGGGGAATTCCTTCCGTGATGCAGACGACCAAAGGAATCTCAGCCGCGATGGCCTCCTCGATACCAGCGGCAGCGAGAGGAGGGCTATATAGGTCTGCCGTCAGCATCGTCTCCCATATCGATTGTATCCATTCGTCTTTCTTACGGGACAAAGATCGCCGTCGCCGTCGCTCCGGTCTCCTCCACGGCATCCGTAACGTTGCCAAAGACGGGCAGGCCCAGGTGGGTCTGGCCGGCCTTCTTGGGATTTGTTCCGCCAACGACGTTGGTTCCTATTCACGATATGCAATCAGATTGGGTTCGATGCCAAAGACAAAGGCTCGCGGTTGGAGATGCTATTAGGGCCTATTTACCGTAGTCAATCGCTTGTTGCGCGTGGAAGCTGTACGAGATACAATGTTAGCTTGCGTCAATTTTATGCCAAACTCGGTGGATCTTCAGCTTCAGGAGCTTTCGCGATTCAGCGTAGTGGTCGGAGGAGAGAGCAGCCACTCACGTTCCCTGCTTTCCAGTGAAGCCCTGGAAGATGACCTTGGTGTCGCCATTGATTCGGAGGTTGCCAACCGTGGCGGCGTAAGGAGAGGAAGAAGAGCTGTAAGCTCTTCGAGGCAGCTCCTTAAGGAGACTGGCTCTTGACTGCATGCGCCTTGCCAATGCCTGCATGTTGGAAGCCTGAGAAAGACACGAAGGGTATAAGAGGAAATATGAAAAGGAGCGGAGATGCAAGGCCGCGATGGTCCACTGATGCCCTTGTCGTTTCTTTTCGATCGTTGATTCACTTCGTGAGAGCTTTGGATCGTTTCGTCACCTGTCTCCAAGCAAATCGATCTCCAAAAAAAAGCCGACCAGAGAGTCCACCGTGTCGGGAGATTCCCGGCAACCCAACTTTTCCTGCACGTGGATTGGGCCGGCCTTTTCCGACCGCGACCTGAAACTTTACGACTACACCATCCGTAAATTTATCCCGTTATAGTACAGTACATAGTTCTTCACCCCACCAAAAAGATTAGATCGGTTCGTCGAGGTCGGTCTTCGGAGGCGAAAGACCTGTCACAGTTCACCAGCATTTCATGATTGGAAGTCGCAATCAACACTTCTCCATGAGAACATCACAATGGCGACCGCTACGATGACCACCACGGTGCGGAAGAAAGATGCGAATCTCCCACCAGAGAGCGAGCGATTCCTGCGATGCTGCGCAGACATCGCGGGCGCCTTGATCGAGGACCACGAGGCGGCAGCAAGGGATCCCAAGCGCCACAAGAAAGATCTCAACCTCAATTCCTTGCGCTCCAAGTTTGCAAGGAAACACAAAGTTAGCTGCATGCCGCCCCTGACAGCGATCATTGCCGCCGTCCCGGAGCACTACAAGAAGTACATCCTGCCAAAGCTCATCACGAAGCCCATCCGTAAGTCCTCTGACCCGGCACTCTCAAGACTGAACCGCAAAGATCTGACAGAATGCCCAAGGAACATCCTCTGGTATCGCAGTAGTAGCTGTCATGTGCAAACCTCACCGATGTCCTCATATCGCTTATACAGGAAACATCTGCGTATACTGCCCGGGAGGGCCTGACTCAGACTTCGAGTACAGCACACAGTCATATACCGGCTACGAGCCAACCTCGATGCGAGCAATCCGAGCACGATACGATCCTTTCGAACAGGCGAGAGGCCGGGTAGACCAGCTCAAGGCCCTCGGGCACTCGGTAGACAAGGTTGAATACATCATCATGGGAGGCACGTTCATGTCGTTGCCTGAGTCATATCGAGACGAATTCATCTCGCAGCTGCACAATGCGCTCAGCGGCTACGGGACGTCCGATGTGGATGAGGCGGTTCGCGCAGGAGAGCAGAGCAATATCAAATGCGTCGGCATCACCATCGAGACAAGACCGGACTATTGTCTGCAGCCACATCTGTCGAGCATGCTCAGGTACGGCTGCACGCGTTTGGAGATTGGCGTGCAGTCCTTGTACGAGGATGTGGCTCGGGATACCAACCGAGGACACACTGTCGCGGCCGTGGCTGAGACATTCTGCCTGGCTAAGGATGCGGGTTTCAAGGTCGTCAGCCATATGATGCCGGACCTGCCTAATGTGGGCATGGAGCGAGATCTAGACCAATTTCGCGAGTACTTCGAGAACCCAGCGTTCCGGACGGACGGACTGAAGATTTACCCAACCCTGGTAATCAGGGGAACTGGCCTCTACGAACTATGGCGAACTGGGCGGTATCAAAACTATACGCCTAACGGACTGATTGACTTGGTGGCTCGCATCCTCGCGCTTATTCCTCCCTGGACACGCATTTACCGAGTACAGCGCGATATTCCTATGCCCCTGGTCACATCCGGCGTCGAGAACGGAAACCTCCGAGAGTTGGCGCTCGCGCGCATGAAAGATTTCGGAACTACCTGCCGGGACGTTCGAACCCGCGAGGTTGGTGTCAATGAAGTCAAGAATAAGATTCGACCCAACCAGATCGAGCTGGTTCGTCGAGATTACACCGCCAACGGAGGTTGGGAGACCTTCTTGGCCTACGAGGACCCGAAGCAGGACATTCTCGTCGCGCTGCTTCGGCTGCGGAAGTGTTCCGAGAAGTATACCTTCCGGGAGGAGTTCACGGGCCAGCAGACGAGCCTCGTGCGTGAGCTGCACGTATATGGTATGGCCGTTCCTGTGCATGCCAGAGATCCCAGGAAGTTCCAGCACCAGGGTTTCGGAACCCTGCTCATGGAGGAGGCGGAGAGGATAGCGAGAGACGAGCACGGCAGTGAGAAGATCAGCGTCATTTCAGGGGTCGGGGTACGGAGCTATTATAAAAAATTGGGATATTGGCTTGATGGGCCGTATATGAGCAAGTGGTTGGACGGACGGCCCGGACCGGAATGAACCTATCGCATGGCACCTGGGAGTGGCTTGTCGGCGTTTTGGTCAAGCATTTTTACAACAGACATATAAAGTTGGTTACTTGGGTTCAATATGGGCGCCCGTGACGATTGGCGCATGCCGCATCGAACGAGCTGATAGCGCTGGTCAATGCAAAAGTTATACCGTAACACCTTGCAGCCGTAGGTGAAAGAAATTCGTGCTATGCCTAGTCGGTCGGCGCAAGCGGCTTGCGGCCGTACACAAATCGTCTGATAATTTCGTCAGCCGTCATGTTAGTTGCTGGGAGCAGCCGTGGCTTACATGTTGAGGTAGGCATGGATCGATGTATCTCGAACATCTTTCCTGACCTCGTCCAGAAATTCCTTGATTTTCTCGGCGGACCAGCCGAGCCTGCTCAGCACTCGGAAGCTGATGGCCTCAACGCCGCCGTGAATGTCTTCCTGGAAGTACGCCGAGATGGTCTTGTAGTACTGTCCTTTCGCCCAGGAGCTCAGCGGCCAGTAGAAACGGCGCTCCTCCACGTCCTCGAATCCCGCGTCCTCCATCCAGCGCTTGTAGTGTTTCACGTTGGTCCAGCTCCGGCCCGACGCCTCCGCGCCCTGCAGGACGTACTCGTTCCACTTGTAGAGAGCGCTGTTCACGGGCTTCTCTCCCACGTACTCGAAGGGGAAGATGCCGTCCTGGAGCTCGAGCCACCCGCCCGGCTCGAGGTGGTCGTATGCCTGCGCGATGATGGTCGACGGGTCCACGAAGCAACTCACCAGCGCTCTGCCGTGGATGTAATCGAACTTGTTGTTGAACGTCCAAGTGTCCTCGGCGTCGTCGATCTCGAAC